>Ga0114967_10002164_pt1 | contig 16523 bp, 6 predicted proteins | sample M_130628_MF_Meta_FD_92639 | JGI IMG/M metagenome (GOLD analysis project Ga0114967, IMG submission 92639) | Freshwater microbial communities from Lake Montjoie, Canada to study carbon cycling - M_130628_MF_MetaG | ecosystem: Environmental > Aquatic > Freshwater > Lake | place: Lake Montjoie... | reverse complement strand
TGGGAAGTTGAGTATGGTCCTGTTGGATTTGCGATAGGATCTGGAACTATTGTTAACGTAACAACAACTGCTACAACAACTCTTTCTGCTCTAACAGCGACCACATTCTATACTGCTTATGTAAGAGCAATTTGTTCTCCAACTGCAACGTCAAACAATTCAATTGGCGCGGCGTTTAATACTTACGGTTTAGGTCAATACATTGAGTCTGATAATGCTTGTTCAAATTTCGTAGATATTTCTGCAACTGGAACAAACTTGAACTTGACAGATGATTCAAATACGGGACTTGTTTTGCCATTCCCATTCTTTTACCAAAGTGCAATTGTGAACAATATCAGCGTGTCAAATAACGGTTATGTTTTATTGAATACTTTGACAGGAACTTTTGGTTATGGTATGTATAACAGCAACAATGGTTTGTACCCTATGATTCAAGATTTGGCGACTTCTGTAGCTCCAGCAGGTGTTTTTCAAGAAACGATTGGGACTGCTCCAAACCGTAAATTTATCATTCAATGGTCAAATATTCCTCACTATGGTTTCCCAGCTTCAACGGATGGTGCAAATTTCGAATTAGTGATTGAAGAAGCTACAATGGAATTCTATTATTTGTATAATGATGTAATGATGAGTAATCCTATTTGGGATAACGGTGCTGATGCTGAAATCGGAATTCGTGGAACTCAAAACATTGATGTTTCCTTAAATAATACTGACTATTTAACTGATAATTCTTGTGCTCACTTCTATTACACAGATTGTCCAAAACCTTTGAGTGTTGCTTTCAGTAATATCGTTACTGATGAATTCAGCATGGACTGGGTAGCTGGTCTTTCTGGTGAAACTCAATGGAGTGTTGAATATGGTGTAACTGGATTTACTCCAGGAACAGGAAGTGTGTTGACAAACATCAATATTTCTGAACAACAAATTCCAAACTTGACGCCTTTGACAACGTATGATGTTTACATTTATGCTGCTTGTGCAAACGGTCAAACAAGTGCGCCTTTAATTGCTTCAGTTCAAACAAAACCTTTGTGTGCTGATCCAACTAACTTGGCTGCTCTAACTGCTGCAGATTCATTATTCGCATCATGGAACTGGGCTCTAAATGTTTCTCCAGTTTCTGGGTTTAACTTACAGTACGGAAATGTTGGATTTGCTTTGTATAGCGGTACTGAAGTAGTAGCAAATGGTGTTAACTTTTCAGATACAATCGTAAATGCTGCAGGATTTGTTTCTGGTGTTTCTTATGATTATTATGTGCAATCAGTTTGTGGAACTGACACTTCAAATTACGTTGGTCCATATACTTTCACTATGCCTTTAACAAATGATTTAGTTTGTGGTGCTGAAAACTTGAATGTAAATGGTACAGTTTACTACTTCAATAATTTCGGAGCAACTGTTTCAAATACAGTGGTTACAAACCAAGAGCAATCAATCGCTCCTCCGGCTGATGGATATCAAACAGCAACCGGTTGGGGAGATAATCAAATTTCTTCTTCAACTTGGTTTACATTCCAAGCGCCTGCAAGTGGTCAAGTAAGAATCTCTGGCACTGATGTTGGATTTGACGGTCAAATGGCTGTCTATTCAGTTGGTGACTGTGCACAATTCTCTACTTTCGATTTATTGGCTGCAAATGACAATGAAATCGGTGGTACAAGCTACGCTCCAAACTTTACTGTTTGTGGTTTAACTCCTGGATCAACGTATTACTTGATGCATGATTCTTATTATTCTTGGAATAATGGAAACTACTCCGTTAAAATCACGCCAATCGTATTGGAAGCTGGTACAGCTGGTACTTTGACTCAAATCTGTACTGGTGATACAACAAATTTGTTCGCCACAATTACAGGAAATGACAATGGTGGTGCTTGGATTCCACTAATTCCTTCTATCGCTTTAGCGCAAGATTCACTGTTCGCTTCTAGTGGTTTGGCTTACCAAACTTTCCAATTCGAATACAGAATGGTTAATGGTTGTGCTTACGATTCTATCGTTTCAAGTGTGCAAGTTTTTGCTCCTTCAACTGCTGGAACAGATGGTTCTTTGGTAGTTTGTCGTAACCAACCTTTCAACTTGCTTGAAGGATTGGGTGGAATTGCTGACTTAAACGGAACGTGGTACAATCCAACTGCTGGAACTGTTCCTAACGGAAATGTAATCGCGGATAATTTTCCAGGTCAATACAACTACAAATATGTTGCAGGAAATGGTGTTTGTCCAAACGATACAGCAATCGTTATCGTTGCAGTGCAAGCTTGTAACTATCTTGGATTAAGTGAAACTTCATTAGAAGGATTCAGCTTATATCCAAACCCAACTGAAGGAATGGTTTACATTTCTTACTCAGGTTCAAATGATGTTTACAATTATGAAGTATTGGATTTGAACGGTCGCAAAGTGGCTAACAAAGAAAATGCAATCAACGGTTCATCAGTAACTGAAATCAATTTGAATAACGTTGAAAATGGAATCTACATGATTCGTGTTTACAACGGTTCAGCTGAGAAAACTTTCCGAGTAATCGTGAAATAATCTTAGGATATACATTCAAAAAAATGGCGGTCAATTAATTTTGACCGCCATTTTTTTTTAGACCCGCTTCGCTGTTAGACTGAAAACAATAGACCCGTTGCTGGGGCAACTATTAGACTAGATTTTTTTGATTTCTTCGAAACTTTTAGATTGTTGCAAACTTCCCCCTTTGGAGGAGAAAAAGCGATAGCGCCTGGATCGAGGGGGAGGACCTTTTTCAAAAAACAAACCTTATTTTTCTTGAAAAAATTAACGCAATAAGACTATTAGAAAAGTCTTCGGTCTAATGTCTCACTTTTTACTCAACGCTTTTATTGCTGCGGCCGAAACATCACAAAAACTTGAAATTTTCTTCCAATTTTAAATGCCGTTTCAATACCGTTTAAAGTAAAAATAATAGATTTATAGACAATTTAAAAAGTCTTCGGTCTGATGTCTTCGGTCTAATGTCTACATAATCACAATAAAACCCAATAATTTTAGTTATCCATATTGGTCGAAAAATTGGAGATTTTAAAGTAAATTCGCACACGCAAAAAGAAATACATGGAGCAAGAAAATATTGAATTTCAACAACAACGTCAAAATTTGATTTTGTTTATTTGGAAAAAGCGCAAAATTATTGGAATAGTGACCGCAGTCTCAGCTGTTATTTCGCTGGTTATCTCATTCTTATTGACGCCTTTGTATCTTTCAACTGCCATCGTTTTTCCAACGGCAACAAGTACAGTTTCCTTTTCTGAACAACGAAATGCAAAAGCTTCTTCCATGGATTTTGGGGAAGAAGAACAATCTGAACAAATGATTCAAATCCTTCAATCTTCGCGCATCAGAGATAAAATTGTGCAACGATTTGATTTATTCAAGCATTACGACATTGACCTAGATGATGCTAATAAATTTTACAAATTGGGTAAAGCGTATGAAGAACACATTCTTTTTACGCGCACAAGATATGGCTCGATTCAAATTGATGTGTTGGACTCAGACAAAGAATTGGCGGCTCAAATTGCAAACAAAATTGTGGACCTCATCGATACCGTGAAAAACGACATGGTGAAAGAAAGAACAATTCCTGCATTTGAAATCAGTCAGCGTAAAAAGCAATTGATTGAAACAAGTTTGAAAGAAATCAGAGTCAAATTGGATAGCCTTTCTGCGCTAGGCGTCGTTACTTCCGAAGGTCGCGCTACACTTTCTGCAGCTTATAACGAAGCAAAAGGCGCAGAAGACCGTAAATTTTTCAAAGACAAATTGGAAATCAACATGAAATACGGTGCTGAATTTGACGGTTTGGCGATGTTGAGAGATGAAAAAATTGTAAAATTATCAGAGTTTGAAGTCGCCTACGAACAAGCGGAATCTGATGCTTACGCCAATTTCAACCATAAATTTGTGGTAGAAAGAGCGGTTGTTGCTGATAAAAAAGACAGACCGAAAAAAGCAATTATCGTAATTGTAAGCGTTTTTGCTGCTTTCATTTTCATGGTCTTTGCGCTATTGATTCAAGATCGCATCCAAGAATTGAGAAAAATCGCATAAGTGCAATTCATTCGAACAAATCGTTGGTTGTTATTGGTTGGCGCCTTTTTTATTGTGCTTTCCTCCTATTTCATTTGGAAAAATCAACTTTACATGTTGGCTCTTCCTGCAGTTCTTTTGGCAATTTACGGCGCGATTTTCAACACGCAGTTCACTTTTCTGTTGCTTTTTTTACTGGCGCCACTTTCTGTCAACATCGAAGAATATGTCAACGGATTTGGGTTGTATGTTCCCACCGAGCCCTTGCTTTTTGGGTTGATGCTTTTGCTACTTTTTCAGCAAATAAAATACAAAGTTTTCCCTGATTTTATTTGGAAAAATGCCATAGTTTGGGCCATCGGTTTATATCTGATTTGGGTGCTTTTTACGTCCATCACGAGTCAGTTACCACTCGTTTCGTTCAAGTTTTTGTTGGCGCGATTGTGGTTTATGGTTCCAATACTTTTTTATGGTTCGCGCGTTTTCTTGTCAGAAAAAAACATCAAAACTTTCCTGTGGTTTTTCACTATTGGTATGACAATAGCAATGGTTTACACCGTTTTTGTGCACGCAAGTTATGCTTTCGGCGAAAAAGAAAGTCACTGGGTGATGTGGCCATTTTTTAAAGATCACACGATTTATGGCGCTATGACCGCATTTTTAGTTCCGCTGATATTTGGTATTTACTTCTCCAAAAAACATCCGCCATTGATTCAAGCAATTTTATTGGTTTTGATTGCCATCAATTTGATTGCTTTGTTTTTCTCCTACACCCGCGCTGCCTGGTTGAGCATCATTGCCGCCCTATTTGTGTGGCTTTTGATTCACTTCAAAATCAAATTTAGCTGGATTTTGGGCATGGTAGCAACAATTGGCGTTTTTGTGTTTTTCTCTTGGACATCGATCGAACAAAGCTTGTCAAAAAACAAATCTGAACATACGACAGAAGATTTCGGTAAACGCCTGGAAAGTGCCGCAAACGTAACGACAGACGCATCAAATCTAGAACGCATCAACCGCTGGTCGTGCGCGATTGAGATGTTTCAAGAACGCCCGATTTTCGGCTTCGGCCCAGGAACTTACGCTTTTGAATACGCCAGATTTCAAAAACCAGAAAATTTGACAATTATTTCCACAAACTTTGGCGACGGCGGAAATGCGCACAGCGAATATTTAGGTCCTTTGGCTGAAATGGGCTTTATGGGATTGATTGTTGTTTTGATTCTAATTTCAGCGATTTTCTATAAAGGAATTACCCTCTACAATCGCTGGCCTTCAGAAAAGCGAGAAATGAAAGTGCTGATTCTCGCCATGATTTTGGCGCTAGTAACTTATTTTGTTCACGGAATTTTGAACAACTATTTAGACACCGATAAAGCAGCGATTCCGATTTGGGGAATTTGCGCGTGCTTTATTGCCTTGGAGTTTAAGTTGAATGAAAATAAAAAATAAGCTTCTATGGAATTTTGATTTTCAAATGATTTCAAATGAAAACACCCAAAAATTCGCAATGCGTGGGGAAAATCATTAAAATCGTTGAAACGATTTAATCATCAACCAATTTCACATCATCAAAAACACAAATTTCCTATTTTTAACATAATCTAATTACCAAAGCAAGCTCTAAAAATCATTTCACCCTGCTTTTTTGTTAAAAAAACAGTACTCTTCTTTATTCTGAACCAATTATAATTTATTTAACGCAAATTAACAAAATTGCTTTTTTAGTTCAATTCATTAATAATGAACGACTTTGTAAACTAGACCTTCCATTATAATTTATTTACATACAACGATTTTAAATGGATAAACTACAAACTAAGTTTTATTTTTTTAGTTTATTTTTGTACCAAAGATAAATTCCTGATGATGAATAAAATAAAGACGATATTTATGGTGCTTATTGTAAGCCAAAATACCGTTTTTTCACAGGTGGTTGTTAATTTTGGTAGTATAACGAATTTTATTTCTTTTACTTCAGCGGGAGCTATTGCCAATACCGGCGCTTCTGCTATCACAGGTGATGTTGGTTCAGGCTTCGCAGCGATTGCATTGACGGGCGCTACGCATAGTGGAACTGTCTATAGTCAGGATGCAACTACTGCACAAGCCAACTTGGATTTAATCTCCCTCTACACACAATTGATGTGCGTTCCAAATACAAACTTGAATCACTTGCCTGTTTTTGGCGGAGGAGAAACATTAACACCCGGTGTATATGCCATAAGTGCCGCCGGATCGTTGGCTGCTACTGTCACTTTAAATGGAAATGGAAATAGCGATGCGGTTTTTATAATAAAATTTGGTGCCGCTTTTGTTGTCAGTGCTGCTTCCAACATTATTTTAACAAATAGTGCACGCGCTTGTAACGTTTTTTGGATAGCAGAAGGGGCTGTTTCAATAGGAGCTGGGACGACCATGATAGGCAACGTAATTTCTCACAACGGTGAAATAGCGATGGGTGCAAGTGGAAACCTAGTGGGAAGATTATTGACTTTAAATGGCGCAATTGCATTTGGCCCATTTATCGCGCAAAAACCAACTTGCAACTCTACAGCTATCACAAATTGTATAAATCCAAATACCCCCGCATTTTGCTACACAATAAACACTAGGTCTTGTGCATTATTTAATTTATTTACTTCCACTGGAGCCATAGGAAATACAGCATCATCAGATGTAACAGGAGATATAGGTACAAATAGTGGTGCAATTGCTGGATTTGGATCATCTACAGTGAATGGCACTTTTCAAAATGCGAATGCTGTTACAATGACAGCCAAGCTAGATTTAGACAGTTTATATTTGCAATTGATTTCCGTGCCGGTAACAAATAATGCACACGCCCCTGCTTTTGGAGCAAATGAAGTGCTAACTCCTGGCGTATATCAAGTTGCTGGTGCTGGTTCCATTGCGGGTAATCTTTATCTTAATGGTCAGTTCGATTCAAATACTGTTTTCATTTTTAAGTTTGGTGGTGCATTCGCAACTGCAGGACCATCATCTATTTTTCTAATCAATGGCGCGAGGAGTTGTAATGTGTTTTGGGTAGCAGAAGGAGCAATCAGTTTTGGTGCAGGAAGCGCAACAAAAGGCACTTTCGTATCTAATAGTGGCGCTATTGCCATGGCTGATGGTGCAACGTTTGAGGGGCGATTATTAACTCGGGCTGGTGCAATTTCAATAGACAACGTCGAATCAATCACATTTCCTGATTGCGAATGTATACTACCAAATCCTTTGCCAATAAATTTAGTAGATTTTAGTGGAGAATGTTTACCCAATCGAATTCGCTTGAATTGGGAAACGGCGACGGAAACAAACAACGATTACTTTTCAATAGAACGAAGTGATGACGGCATAAGCTGGAGTGAAGTTGGGACAATCAGTGGTGCTGGAAATTCTTCTTCAAGCAGAAAATATTTTTTAGATGACCTGAATCAGTATAATGAAGTTTCATATTATCGACTCAAACAACATGATTTTTCTGGCATTTCAAGAACTTTTAGTCCTATTTCAATGCAAAATTGTTTTAATGGTAATGAAGCACTTTCAATTTATCCTAATCCTGCTTCAAATGTGATTAGTATCAATTTTAACGGCGATGTTGGGCAAATTGCAAATTCAACAATAGTTGATTTATCTGGTAGAAATATGTATCAATCATCCATTTATCAATCGTCTATAAATACAGAAGATTATCAAGATGGCATTTATTTTTTACAATTAAACCTGAAATCAGGAAATATAACCAGAAAATTTTTGATTGCTAAATGAGAATTTCAACGCTTTTAAAACTTGAATAGTGCGTAATATACTTGATAGCCCTGAAAGACTAACATATCTAAGCATAGGCCAATGCCCTATCAATTAGCAGAAAAAACGGTCAAGAGCCCTGAAAGGATGACATATTTGCGCAATATTAATCCCAAACATCACGTGACTTGCATTTTTTACTCGTGACTGCGGCATGTTAGTATGACACCCTTTCAGGGCTCTATTAACGTTGGAGAATTTCTATTTCCGATGATTCCGATAGTTATCGGAACCATCGTTAATAGATGATACCCTTTCAGGGCTATAACACGCATAATTCTCAGACGCTGAGCCTGCCGAAACATACCATCACACTGCGAAGAAGTTTGTCAATTTTCAAAGCAAATTAAAGAACGAGTACCCTTTTTGCCCAATTCCTATTGCCTAGTGCCCATTATCAAACACCTACAATTCCATATATTTCAAATATTCCGATTCAAATATTCTTTTTTGGTGATGTTGTGTTTGGTTACGAATATATTCATTATCCACCGCGAAATATCATCTACTGGACCCACAATAAAACACCCAAAAAAAAGTCTTACAAAACGTCTTTCTTTGTTTATTTAGACTTTCGATAAATATAAAATAATTGTTGACAAACTGTTATTTTATTTCGATGAATTTACATATTTTTCTTTTTTACCTTTGATTTTTGGGTCTAAAAGGTCGAATTTTCTTGAAATATTTTGAAAACATTATTATCATATCACTATTTAACAACAATTAACAAAATTATAATTTTAGTTCAATGTTCTTATAATGAGTAACTTGGTAAATAATATTTTTTTTTTATTTCATTAATAAATAACGATTATAATTGAATAAACAACAAATTAAATTTAATTCTTTTAGTTTAATTTTACAAGCAAACAATTTACTGATAATGAATAAAATGATAAACAAATTAAAATTGTGTTGGTTCATGCTAACAATTTTTTTTGTTTATTTCCTACCATGCTTTTTGGTCAGCTTTCAAATTCCACACTCAATTCAGGAATACTCATCTTCTTTTTAAAATTAAAATCATGAAAAAATTATTAGCAAGCACTGCAACCGGTTTCTTTGACCAAAAAGAAATACAAACCAACTACGGCATACTAAAAAGAGCTTCGAAAGAATTTTTTACTGATAAATTATCGGACACAAAAACATTTATTTATTTTCAGAAAATTGGGCTCCCAATCAAAGTAAAAGTTTTTAGTTCTTTGATTATTCTGTTTTTCATGGGTATTTCAAATTCAAGCAGAGCTCAAACACTTGTTCCAGAGCCTCAATTAAATGACCTTGATCTTTTTATGCTATATTCCGCAGCTGGTGCTTTAAATAGTTTTGGAACAACTACTGTTTCGGGCAATTTAGGTACACATTCAGGAACAATAAATAATTTTAATGCAGCCCCAAATACCATGTATATTGGCGATGCCCTGACATTATCTTGCTATAATAAATTATTTGCATTGAGGAATGACTTAATTAATATTTCCTATCCTTTGGATAGCGACAATCTGATTGGTACACTTACCTCTGGTAAAACATTTTTGAGGGGTCGACACAAAATAGGAATGGCTACCACCGTTGATGGTGTTTTAACTTTTGATGCTCAAAATAATGTAAACTCAGTTTTTATAATACATATTGTTGGGGCATTATCAATTCATCAGAATGTGACCATGGTATTGGCAAATGGCGCCAAAGCATCTAATGTATTTTGGGTGGCAGATGGTGCTGTTGAATTGCTCACCAATACAGTGTCTAAGGGCACTTTTATTGGTGGCGGGATCATGGATGTTTTAGCTGGCTCAAGTTTAGACGGAAGGATATTTACTACCGCTGGTGCCATTAATATTTATAGCTCAACATTAACGTTAGCTTCTAATCTTATTGTAACTGTTCCAATTATTACAGCAGTTGCTGATAACACTGCGGCGGTAAACGGATTAACAGGCGGAAATACTACAAGCTTAACTCTAAATGACCTTTTAAGCGGCACAGCAGTAGTTATCGGAACAGCACAAGGAAATGTAATCCTAACAGGACTTACTGTGCCAGCAGGGTTAACATTAAATGCAAATGGTACAGTTACTGTTGCACCAAATACGCCCGCAGGAAATTATGATCTTACCTATAAAATATGTGAAGTAACCAATCCAACAAATTGTAGCACAGTTACGAGTGTGGTAGCGGTAACAGCGCCAATTATAATAGCAGTTGCTGATAACCCTGCGGCGATAAACGTTATAGTAGGCGGAAATACAACAAGCTTAACTCTAAATGATATTTTAAACGGCACAGCAGTAGTAATTGGAACAGCGCCAGGAAATGTTATCCTAACAGGAATTACTGTGCCAGCAGGATTAGCATTAAATGCAAATGGTACAGTTACTGTTGCACCAAATACACCCGCAGGAAGCTATAACATTACCTATAAAATTTGTGAAGTAACCAATCCAACAAATTGCAGCACAGTAACAAGTATTGTAAAGGTAATTCTATCAAACTTTAGTTTAACAATCGATATTGATGCTTTAGTCTTTGTATCTGCAGGTGATGCAAAAGATTTTGTTGTTAACGTCTCTGAAATCAATGGTGGGCCTTCAGGCGGACAAGTAGTCGTTAAAATCATAAAACAATCTGCGTTCCTTATTACTTATGGAGCCGCTACTAGCACTTCTAATGTCAATGGTGGTATCTCAGTAAATAATACTGATTGGCTTATCACTGAAAATGGAGCATTTATAACAATGACTTTAAAAACAACTGCTGTAATTGGAGCAAATTCAATTTCAGCTATTGGGTTTACTATAGCGCGTCAACCAAACGTACCTGCTCAAACTTCGCAACCAATTACAGCTACAATTTTAAATGGAACTGGTTCTGATGTTTATAATTTTGACAATAGCTATATCACGATTGTTAAAGCTCAATAATTATAATTAATCACCAATAAAACGTGATTTTTAAACGATAAGAAAATGAAGGCTCTATATAAATTAACATTATTGTTTTTCACGGTATTTATGGTTGTACCAAAAGGATATTCACAAAGAAATGCAGACCCCGGAATTGGAATTTTAATGAGTTCCGCAAGTGTGGCGCTGAATTCTACAGGAATTTTAAGCGCCACTGTGGGTAATTATGGGAATGGAACAATAGTTTCAAATTCTGTACGAGTTACCGTTAGTGTCGGTTCCAATGCTGAAATTATTGGTATTGCCTCAGGAAGCGATGCTCGTTGGAGTCAATTAAGTTTAACGACTGGTTCTGGAAACACAATAAAATTGACAAATACAGGTGGTGGTTTTAGTTCATTTGATGCTTCAGACATTTTACTTACTGTAAGAGGTAATGTGGTGAGTGGCGCCACTGGGATTGCAGGAAACATTGTATATATTGCAGGTTCCAATCCTTTATTATGTGCAGGTTGCACTTCTACTCCACAAAATCTTTTCCAAGGAAATGCAAGCAATTTTAATGTAAATTCAGAAACGAGTTTGGCTATACTAATGCCTAATGCTCTCCCAATTGATTTGCTTTCATTTTCAGGCGAATGTTTACCTAATCAAATTCGCTTGAATTGGGAAACAGCCTCAGAAACAAACAATGATTACTTTTCAATAGAACGAAGTAATGACGGAATAAACTGGAGCGAAATTGGTAAAATCAATGGTGCTGGAAATTCTTCTTCAAGCAGAAAATATTTTCTAGATGATTTGAATCAGTATGACGAGATATCGTACTATCTCCTCAAACAACATGATTTTTCAGGCATTTCACGAACTTTTAGTCCTATTTCAGTGCAAGATTGTGTAGCTGGAAACGACGCGCTTTCAATTTATCCTAATCCAGCCAACGATTTAATCAATATCAATTTCAACGGCAATATTGAGCAAGTTACGAATTCAACAATAGTTGACTTATTTGGTAGAAATATGCATCAATCTTCAATATATCAACCGACTATAAATACAGAAGATTACCCGGATGGTATTTATTTTTTGCAGTTAAACCTCAAATCTGGAAATATTACCAGAAAATTTGTGATCTCGAAATGAGAATTTGAGCACTCTTGAAAATCAAATAATGTGTAATATACTTGATAGCCCTGAAAGGGTGTAATACCATTCACCAATTCATTTTAGTCCAATCAAAAACCAGTATAATGCCGATATAGTTTGAAAATAGTCCACTTCATTGGACTATATTGAAAACATAGTCGGTATAATATCTAAACATAGGGCAAAGCACTATGAATTAGCAGGAAAAACAGTCAAGAGCCCTTAAAGGGTGATATATTAGCGCAATATTAATCCCAAACATCTCGTGCCTTACATTTTTTACCCGCGATACCAGCACGTTATTCCCCGCGAAAGAAATTCGCCAATTTTCAAAATAAATAAAAGAACGTGCAACCCTATTTCACACTGAGCATGTCGAAGTGAGCATGTCGAAGTGAGCATGTCGAAGTGAGCATGTCGAAGTGAGCATGTCGAAGTAAAAATAATCCCTAAATCAAAATATCTATAATCAAATTCCTTTAACTAAACACATAGTTAAACATTTGAAAGTGAATAAATTATTAGTTTAAACCAAATTAAATAATTACTTTCGACGCCTAATTAAAATACATTCTTAAGTTCAATTTAATTAGAAAAAATTAATTCATAGAAGCCACCATTAATCACTGATGATTCATAAAATAAAAACAATACTTGTTGTACTTTTATTAAGTCTCAGTCCCCTTTTTTCTCAAGAAGTTAATCTGGGAAGCCTCTCAAATTTTGTTTTTTTTACTTCAGCTGGTGCCATTGCTAACACAGGCGCATCTGTTATCAGTGGAAACGTTGGCACACATGCAGGTGTGGTTACATTGGCAGGAGTATACCATAATGGAACCGTGCAAATTCAAAATTCCGTTACTGCGCAAGCTAAATTAGATTTAACCGCACTTTATTATCAATTAATTAGCGTTCCTAACACAGAATCGCTGCATCCACCCGTTTTTGGATTAGATGACACATTAACACCTGGTGTATATGCTATTGGTGCCGCGGGCTCACTGGCTGATACCCTAATTTTAGATGCGGAAGGCAATACCAATGCGCTTTTTCTAATAAAATTTGGAGGGGCATTTGCGGTTGGGGCAACTTCAACCGTTATTTTAATAAATGGCGCCCGTGATTGCAACGTTTTTTGGATAGCAGAGGCTGCTGTTACAATAGGCGCATCAACAAAGATGGTGGGTACATTTATTTCTCACACTGCCGCAGTAGCAATGGGTGCTAGTGCAAACCTAACGGGGAGATTATTGTCTATGAATGGTGCAATTACTTTTGGACCAATCAACGCCCAAAGAACAACCTGCACAGCAAGTGCGCTCGCTAGCAGCACCAATTTTTCAAAAGCGGTTAATTTTGGTGTACTAACAAATTTTGTATTTTACAGTGCAGCTGGCGCAATAAATAACGTAGGTCCATCTACTATCAGCGGCAATATTGGCACAAATATGGGGGTGATATCGATTCCTGGCGCCGTGCATTATGGAGCCACGATTTCTGGAGCTGTAGCCACTAACACGACAAATACTGCGCAAGCCAAATTGGATTTATGCCGCCTTTTTACACAATTAATGTGCATTCCTACTACAAACCCTTATCATCCGCCTGTTTTTGCAGCAGGTGATACCCTAATCCCAGGTGTGTATGAAATAAATGGCGCCGTATCGGTGGCTGGCCATCTTACGCTAAATGGATTTGGCAATAGCAATTCGGTATTTATAATAAAAATAAATGAGGCATTATCCACTGGTTCAACTTCAACCGTTTCTTTAATAAATGGCGCCCGTGCTTGCAATGTTTTTTGGGTAGTTGAAGACGCTGCCTCATTGGGCGCCTCCTCCATTATGGTGGGCACTATCATTTCTCGCAATGGGGCAATAGCAGTGAATGCGAGTAAAACTCTAACAGGAAGACTATTTTCCTTAAATGGTGCAATTTCTGTTAATACATTTACAGGTCAACGACCACTTGGCACCTCTGTTCCCGTCATCACTTGTTATAATACTTGCAGCAGCAAACCCTTCACTCCTGCTTGTGACTGCACAACACCTTTAATGCCAGTTTATTTACCAATCAATTTAGTAGCATTTAGTGGAGAATGTCAATCCAATCAAATTCGCTTAAATTGGGAAACAGCGACAGAAACCAACAATGACTATTTTTCAATTGACCGAAGTGATGACGGAATAGATTGGAGTGAAATTGGTAAAATCAATGCAGCTGGAAATTCTTCTTCAAGCAGAAAATATTTTTTAGATGCCGAAAATCAGTACAATGAAATATCTTATTACCAGCTCAAGCAACATGATTTTTCTGGCGTAACGAGAAGTTATGATCCAATATCAGTGCAAAAATGCTTAAATGGCAATGAAGCGCTTTCAATTTATCCTAATCCAGCAAAAAATGCGATTAATATCAATTTTAGCGGCAATATTGAGCAAGTTATTAATACCACAATCGTTGATTTATTTGGCAGAAATATATACCAATCGCCTATTTATCAGACATCAATAAATATTGAACATTGTCAGGAAGGAATATATTTCTTGCAATTAATTTTAAAATCAGGAAATATTACCAGAAAATTTATAATTGCTAAATGATAAATATAATCAAATCAATACTTATTCTGCTTTTTTTAAGCCAAAATACTGTTTTTTCTCAAGTAGTTGATCTGGGCAGTATCTCAGATTATGTTTTTTTCACCTCAGCTGGAAACATTACTAATACAGGCACAGATACTATCACAGGAGACGTTGGTTCAAATTTTGGCTCGATTTCAATGTTGGGGGCAACGCATACTGGTAACGTGAACATCCCAAGTTTATCTACGGCGCAAACTAAAGTAGATTTGATTAATCTATATCAACAATTGACCTGTGTGCGCAATACAGATTCAACGCGCGCGCCTGTATTTGGTTTTGATGAAACATTAAATCCCGGTGTATATTCTATTGATACTGCAGGCTCATTGGCAGATACTATTATCTTAGATGGCCTGGGAGATGCCAATGCGCTTTTCATAATAAAATTTGCAGGGGCTTTTAAAATTGCAGCGAATTCAACCGTCATTTTGGCAAATGATGCGCAAGCCTGTAACGTTTTTTGGATAACAGCAGATACTTGTTTAATAGGCGCCTCAACAATCCTAGTGGGAACCATTATTTCTTCTGGTGGACCAATCGCAATGGGTGCAAGTGGAGACCTCACGGGAAGATTATTGACCATGGTTGGTGCAATTGATTTTGGCCCTTCAAACGCGCAAATACCAACCTGCATCGCAACCGCGACTGCTCGATGTGCAGGTTTTTATCAGGTAATTAATCTAGGCAGTCTGGCAAATTTTGTTTTTTTTACTGCATCAGGAGCAATCGAAAACACAGGCGCTTCTCTTATCAAAGGAGACATTGGTTCTGATTTCGGCATCATCACATTGCCTGGCGCAACGCATATTGGAAATGTACATACCGCTGATGCAATTACCACACAGGCCGCCAATGATTTAAACTCACTCTATCAACAATTAATGTGCATTCCCAATACAAGTACATCGCATGTGCCTACATTTGGAGGTGGCGAAACTTTAGCTCCTGGCGTATATTCTGTCTATGCTGCAGGCTCTCTGGGTGCAGGTATCACTTTTGATGCAGCGGGAGATACCAATGCACTATTTATAGTGAAATTTGGGGCTGCTTTTACAGTTGGTGCCGCCTCAACAGTCTATTTAACAAATGGTGCCCGGGCTAGTAATGTTTTTTGGATAACAGGAGCTGCTGCTTCCATAGACGCTTCAACAACCATGGTGGGAACGGTTATTTCGTCTGCTGGTGCAATAGCGATGGGTGCTAGCGGCAGCCTCACTGGAAGATTATTCACTATGGATGGTGCAATAGCTTTTGGCCCATCTCCCGCCCAAATACCAAACTTCAAATCTATAGCCATTGTTAGCTGCAGCGACAGTGCCGCGCTCTATTGTGGTGCTATCAAAACCAAATCTTGTGCCCTCTTTACTATATATACTTCGGTTGGCGCAATAGCAAATGAAGGAACTTCAGACATCACAGGAAATGTCGGCACAAATAGTGGTGCAATTACTGGATTCGAGGGGTCTACAGTGATTGGCGCATTTCATAGTGCTGATATAGTTGCAGTGAAAACCAAACATGATTTAAACTCTTTATATTTTGAATTGCTTAGCATGCATGTGACAAATAGTTTGCATACCCCCGCTTTTGGAAGCGGTGAAACGATAACTCCCGGTGTATATGCTATAACAGGCGCTGGTTCAATTGCTGCAAATCTTATTCTTAATGGGCTGGGCGATTCTAATTCTGTTTTCATTTTTAAGTTTGGCGGCGCTTTTTCAGTTGGCGCAGCTTCATCTATTTCACTCATAAATGGTATTCGCGATTGCAACATCTATTGGGTAGCACAAGGAGCAATTACCCTGGCTGGCACAAGCTCAATGATAGGCACGTTCATTTCCAATAGTGGAGCAATTGTGATGGAAAATGGAGCCGAATTAAAAGGTAGAATAATGACAAGGCAAGGTGCAATTTCAGTAGATAATATCCAATC
>Ga0114967_10002162_pt1 | contig 16536 bp, 12 predicted proteins | sample M_130628_MF_Meta_FD_92639 | JGI IMG/M metagenome (GOLD analysis project Ga0114967, IMG submission 92639) | Freshwater microbial communities from Lake Montjoie, Canada to study carbon cycling - M_130628_MF_MetaG | ecosystem: Environmental > Aquatic > Freshwater > Lake | place: Lake Montjoie... | reverse complement strand
GTATAAGCCATTCCGCCACCAACAATTAAATTGTCGACTTTGTCTAACAACTGCTCAATAATGGTAATTTTAGAAGAAACTTTGGCTCCTCCAACAATAGCTGTCAATGGTTTTTCAGTACTATTTAGCACTTTATCTACTGCTTTGATTTCGCCTTCAAGCAAGAAACCAAACATTTTATCATTTGGGAAAAATTTTGCAATAACCGTTGTACTTGCATGCGCTCTGTGTGCGGTTCCGAAAGCATCATTTACATAAACATCGCCTAATTTGGATAAAGATTCTGCAAAACTTTCTGAACCAGCAGTTTCTTCCTTGTAAAAACGCAAATTCTCCAACAACAAAACTTCACCAGCTTTCAAATTAGCACTTAAATTCTGTGTTTGTTCACCAATGCAATCTGAGGCAAATTTTACCTCACGCTGAAGCAATTCACTCGTATGTTTTACAATGTGTTTCAACGAAAATTGGTCTTCAAATCCTTCTTTCGGACGGCCTAAATGCGACATTAAAACTACACTTCCAGCAGCATTTAAAATGTGATTGATTGTTAGAAGAGCTGCACGGATTCTTGTGTCGTCTGTGATTTCCAGCGTGTCTTTATCTAAAGGAACATTGAAATCAACGCGAATTAGTACGCGCTTTCCGTTAAAGTCGTAAGAATGAATATCAGCCATTTTTCTACATTTTTATTTATAGCGACAAATGTAGGAAAATCTGCAGATTTAAGGGTTGAAAAAACAGAAATTAGAGCAATCTAGAAAATCTAAAAAGGAATTAGCTATAAAGAAGGCTTGGCTAAAAGTAAAAAAGAGCTACTATCACTAGTAACTCCTTTTTAGTTCTCGGATTGCCGCAGCGTTCCAAAGTCTTCAACTTATTCGTTGTAAGCACAAATATACAAAAATAGAATCATAAAGCAATAAAAGATCCAGAAGGAGTATTCATTTCCATATTACTTTACAAAACGATATTTCAAAATACACCAAATGGCTCTAAAACCATCTTTCCAGCCAATTTTCTTTCCTTCTTCGTAAGTGCGGCCATAATAAGAAATTCCAACTTCGTAAATTCTAATTTTCGGCACGCGGGCCAATTTTGCTGTGATTTCGGGCTCAATACCAAAGCGATTTTCTTTAATTTCAATATTTTTTGCAATCGAAGTTCGAATCAATTTGTAACATGTTTCCATGTCTGTCAAATTCAAATTGGTCATTATATTGGATAATCTCGTTAGAAATTTATTTCCGATTGAATGCCAGAAAAACAAGATTCTGTGTGGATGATGGCCAATAAAACGCGATCCATAAACAACATCTGCATTGTCCATGAAAACAGGTTTTAACAGCAAATTGTATTCTTGAGGATCGTATTCTAAATCAGCGTCTTGCACTATTAAATAATCGCCTGTACATTCTTTAATCGCCCTGTTGATTGCCGCGCCTTTTCCTTGATTGTGCGTTTGTGAAAACAAACGAATATCCATCTCCGTGTTTTGTGCAATATAAGCTTCCACTTTCTCAATTGTTTTGTCTTTTGAACAATCGTTTACAATCACAATTTCTTTCACAATTCCTTTAGGTAGTTCAACTTCTTTGACCCGTTCCAAAATTAAATGAATGGTGTTTTCCTCGTTATATGCAGGAATCAAAATGGATAATTTATGGATGCTCATTATAAATTTGAAAATTTGAAAAACTTGTTTAAAGCAGAAATCAGTCAGTAAAGAAACGTATTTTCATCGAATCTATTGTTAATTGTTGCGTTTTTGATAAAACCGCTTTTTTAATAAAGTATTGAAAATCCATTAGAAAGATAATACTTTGATTTGTTATTCCCAAAGCGAACGCATAAAAAACAAAGCTGATTTCACGCTCAATTAAGCGAGGATCATTTCCGGCACAAATGCTGGCACAACCAAATCGCCTTCAGTTTTAGAAATAATTTCTTCAACGGAAACCCCTGGTGCTCTTTCAACTAAATGAAATTTACCGTCTTTAATTTCCATTACAGCCAATTCGGTAACCACTTTTTTGACACAACCAACGCCTGTTAAAGGCAAAGTACAAGATTTCAAAATTTTTGATTCACCCGCTTTGTTACTGTGCATCATGGCAACAATGATATTTTCGGCAGAAGCGACTAAATCCATCGCGCCGCCCATTCCTTTCACCATTTTGCCAGGGATTTTCCAGTTCGCGATGTCTCCGTTTTGAGAAACTTCCATGGCGCCCAACACAGTTAATTGAACGTGTTGACCACGAATCATCGCAAAAGACATGGCTGAATCAAAAAATGAAGCGCCTTCTCTGGCTGTAATTGTTTGTTTTCCAGCATTGATTAAATCTGCATCTTCTTCTCCCTCAAAAGGAAAAGGTCCCATGCCGAGCACGCCATTTTCAGATTGAAATTCAACCTCAATTCCTTCAGGAATATAGTTTGCAACCAAGGTTGGAATACCTATGCCTAAGTTAACATACCACCCATTTCTCAATTCTTGAGCGATTCGTTTTGCGATTCCAATTTTGTCTAAAGCCATCTTTTATGATTTTAATTTATAAAAATGTATTGTGCCATTTTCAAAATTTATTTTACTGTGTTGTGGATTCCAAATATACAATCTAAATTCGATTTCTTCAGGATAAAAACGTTTAAAAACTGAATTTATCTTCACTTTAAAACCACCTTTATTTGCGCCATGTATCCACCTTTGATCAAAAGTTTGATACCGCACAGTTTCATTTTTTGAATTGAAAGTGTTAAAAATTAACATCACACCATGAAAGGGAGTTTCAATCTTAAAATCACCTGCTAATTTGATTAATAAATCTTCATTTCGCAATGAGTCTAAATTTTTTAATTCCAACAAGTTGATGTATTCATCAGTAGATTCTTTTGCTTCAAATTTCCAAGATTTAAAACTAATTTTTTGCACTGGTTTTATCCTTTTATAAGCGACAAAACCACTTGGTAAATCTTTGCACAGCAATCGATAATCCTTCAAATCTCGTAGATCAAGTTCTGAAGATTTATTGATAATTACATCATACAAAGGAGAAAATTGGTTTAAAATATTGGGCTGAATTTTCACTTTTTCTTTGGTTTGACGCTCTAATAAATCCCAATTCAAAGCCATTGTATGGTAAACAGAAACGGTTGTTGATGTGTCAATTGATTTCTTTAGTTTCTCATAAAATGAGGCATCAAAACGTTCGTCAGGTGTGAAAACGGAAGTGTTTAAATTCAATTGGAAAATAGCCGTGATTGGAAAAAATAAAAGAATCAATTGCACATATCGCCATTTAGGAAATTCATGGCTAAAAAAGCCAACTAACAATATAATTAACGGAATGAAATACATGCCCGCTCTGTCCTCTGGATAATTGACTTTCATGAAAATCGCCAAGACAAAAACGGCAACAATGTTACCGAATAAAAACCAAGATAAAATAGTCGTTTCTCTTGCTACTTGATTCCAAAATCCGCGCTTAAAAAGTAGATAAATAAGCAATCCGAAAAACAACAGAAAAAGCAAAATGAAAAACCATTTCAACCAATCAGCATCGTAATAAAGCACATATTTGGAAAGTGTTTTTCCCGTCACAATCCAAAATCCGTCTAAACTTCCGTAATACAAAGCGCCGTGTTCTTTCAATAATTGACCGAATGAAATAATTGGCATTAAGCTATAGATGAAGCCAATATGAACAATTATTAGAAAAATGTTTTTACCGAGGCCAAATGAGCGAATGTTTTTTAAATGAATAATCAACGCTAAAACGAGCGCCAAACAAGCGGAAACCAAAAACACCAAATTTGAAAAAACCGCTAAAAAGCTGAAAATGTACAGCAGAATTAAACTTTTACTCCTCGGTTCTTTCACAAATCTTTGCGCATAAACCAACATCCAAATGAAAAAAGCAATTGCCATGGCATAGCCTCGTGAATAAGAGAAATAATCGTTCATGTAAACGACCGAAACCGCAGCCGTGAGCAGGATTATTTGTGTAAAACGATTGTCGATAGACTTCAAAAAAGTATAAATCCCCAAAAAATATATCGGAAAACAAAGCAAGCTAGGCAAACGAAAAAGAAAAAATTCATCTCCAAACGACGAATGAAGTAAACTTCCTAGAAATGAATTAAATAAATGATTGTTTGCGTCCAACAACACAGCATCGCCAAACCAGATTTCTGGCTCGATAAAGTGCAAAAAAGTAGCTGACTCATCGTGCAAAGGCGCCAAAAATAAAGCGCGCAAGACAAAATAAACCATTAAAAAAGAAAAAAGTATCCAACTGTAATTTTTAAAGCTGAATACTTTTTTATCTATTTTCATTGAAATGGGTTTATGCTTTTTGGCGAACGGTTCTTTGCTCAATCCGTTTCTCAAATTTCTCACCTTTGAAAATGCGTTGAACAAAAATTCCTGGCGTATGTATTTCATTTGGATCTAATTCGCCTGCCGGAACCAATTCTTCCACTTCGGCAATCGTAATTTTTCCAGCCATTGCCATCATTGGATTGAAATTTCTAGCGGTTGCTTTGAAAACCAAATTACCTTCGGTATCGCCTTTCCAGGCTTTCACAATTGCAAAATCTGCGGTCAGTGCTGATTCTAAAATGTGTGGTTTTCCGTTATAAATTCTTACTTCTTTGCCTTCTGCAACTTCAGTTCCGTAGCCAGCAGGTGTAAAAAACGCTGGAATTCCGGCACCACCAGCACGACATCTTTCTGCCAATGAACCTTGCGGAATTAAATCCACTTCCAATTCTCCGGACAACATTTGTCTTTCAAATTCATCGTTTTCTCCGACATAAGAACTGATCATTTTTTTGACTTGTTTGTTTTGCAAAAGCAATCCCAAACCAAAATCATCAACACCAGCGTTGTTAGAAATGCAGGTTAGATTTTTGACACCCAATTTGACCAATTCCGCAATAGAATTTTCAGGAATTCCGCACAATCCAAAACCGCCAACCATCAAAGTCATATTGTCTTCAATTCCTTGACAAGCTTCTGAAACATTTTTTACTACTTTGTTCATCTTGAGAATATTGTTGTTAGTTTTGAAATCATTTACATCGAAATAATCGGGTCACCATTTTCATCCAATTCAGGGGCTACCTCATCTTCAGCAGGCGGCAACACATTGTCTGATCCTATGCAAGAAAACTGACTGTCGTCGTATCCTTTTGGTTTTTCAAAATCCGTGGTAGAAATGGAAATCTTTTCGTCTTTATACACTTTTTGCATAAAATATCCATAAATCGGCGCAGAAGTTCTTCCGCCTTGTCCTTCTCTTGTGGAACGGAAATGCACGCCTCTGTCTTCAGCTCCAACCCAAACGCCTGTTGCTAAATCTGGCGTTAAACCGACAAACCATCCATCAGAATTGTTTTGTGTTGTACCCGTTTTTCCTGCCGTTGGATAAATCAAATTTCCCCACGAAGCGCCACTTCTTAACGTACTTGCAGTTCCGCCTTGCACAACCGCCTCCATCATTTTCAACACAGAATAAGCGACTTGCTCATTGATTGCTTCGCGCATCGTTGGTTTTGCATTGTAAATCACGTGTCCATTTCTGTCTTCGATGCGCAAAATAGTTGTTGGTTTATTGAAAATTCCTTTGTTCACAAAAGTCGCTTGTGCTCCAACTAATTCATACAATGATAAATCCATTGAACCCAGACACATGGCCGGAACAATGTCATTTGGGCTCAAGTCAATATCCAAACTTTTCATCAATTTTGCAACCGTTTGTGGGCCTGCTTGAGCGCCCATTTTCGCCATAATTGCAACTGTGATGTTGTTTTTTGACATTTGAAGTCCACGTCTAACAGAACACATTCCGCCAGAAATTTCACCGTCGGAATTTTTCGGACACCACTGACCATCAGGATTTCCACTAGCGTCAAATAAATCAACGCAATGTCTGATATCAGGAATTTGTGTACATGGTTTTACCACATTCATGGCAATACCAGAAGCGTAAATAAAAGGCTTAATTGTGGAACCAACTTGACGTTTTCCAATTCGAACGTGGTCAAATGCAAAATGGTCAATATTTGTGCCTCCAACCCAAGCTTTTACAAATCCTGTTTCTGGTTCGATAGAGATTAAACCGGCTTGCAAGTATGATTTATAATACAACATTGAATCGTAAGGAGACATCAAAGTATCAATATCACCGTCCCACGAAAAAACACGCATTTGTACTTTTTCTTTGAAGGTTCTCTCAATTTGAGCTTCAGAAATGCCTTCTGCAGCCATGCTAATATAACGATTTGAGCGTTTCATAGAAGTTCTCATGATTTTGGCAACTTCCTCATTTGTCAAATTATTTGAAAACGGGAAATTTTTCAATCCTCTATTGTTTCTGTCAAAAGCAGGTTGCAAGTTTTCTTTCAAATGGCGTTCAACAGCTTGTTCTGCATATTCTTGCATGTCAGCATTTAATGTGGTATAAATCTTCAACCCGTCGCTGTAAATGTTCCACGGAACACCATCTTCACGTTTGTATTTCAATGAACCGTCAGGATTTTTTTCCTTTAAAATCGTTGTCACTTCAGCCCTAACCGATTCTCTAAAATACGGCGCAAGACCTTTTTTGTGGTCAACCACTTGATAATCTGTTGTCAACGGTTTTACTTTCAATAGATCATATTCAGCTTGAGTCAATTTGATTCTCAAACTTTCATTTCCATCGTTTGTGTTTTTCAACCATTGAAACAAAACTTGATTTCTTCTATCAAGTGCGCGCGTGCTGTCTGCTGCTCTCGCTTCTCTGATTTCTGTCAACGTAATTTGGCCTGGTGGAACTTCTTTTTTGTTTGCCAATCTTTGTCTATAATTGCGTATTTTAAAAGTGTAAGGATTATACAAGTCAGGATTTTTGCACATTCCAATTAACATCGCTGCTTCGTCTTTCGTAAGTTGAATGGGCTTTTTATTGAAATAAACCTTCGACGCATTGGCAATTCCAACCGCGTTATACAAGAAATCGAATTGATTCAAATACATTGTGATAATTTCCTCTTTCGTGTAACGTTCTTCTAAACGTGTTGCGATGATATTTTCGCGTGCTTTTTCGTTCAAACGACTAAAAAGTCGACCAATTTTCCCACTGTTTTCGCTTCCTACATCTTCGCCATTTGCACGTGCAATCGCTTCTCTATCACGCATTTGTAACGTAAACAACAATTTTGCCAATTGTTGAGAAATCGTAGAAGCACCGCCCGCACCACCCACACTCACTATTGCACGGCCAATTGCTTTGATATCCACTCCTGAATGTTCGTGAAAACGTTCATCTTCAGTAGAAATTAGGGCATCAGTTACAAAAGGAGAAATCGCTTTGTATTCAACACTTGAGCGGTTAATTTTCCAATATTTTCCCAATTCAGTTTCGCCATCATCAGCATAAATCACAGAGGCCAACAATTCGGGTGGATTGTCGAGCATTGCTACTGGCGGCAAGTCATCTTCGGATTGAAAAAGCAATAAACAAGCAATAAATAAAAGTGGAAATAAAGCGCCACCCCAAAAAACGATGGTCATTTTTTTCTTTCCTTGTTCGGAAAAAAGGGGCGATGAATTGGATACTTTTTTATTCATGAAACAAAAGATTTGGTGTAAAAATAAGGAAAATCGTGACTTGATATAAAATTCGTTTCACAAAAGAATTAAAAAGGAGTTTTTGATAAAAATTACAGGTAGAAAAGCTGCTAAAAAGAAAAGTAATAATGTGTTTACATCGAAAAGTTAAATAAAAAACTTCTCCTGTTTGCTATTAAATTTCTACCTTTGGTTACGATGAAAATTGAAGAAACCAAATTAAGGCAAATTGAAGCACTTTGTAAAAATAACAAGGTGAAATCGTTGTTTGCTTTTGGTTCCGTTTTAAGATCTGATTTTAATGACGCTTCGGATATTGATTTGATTGTTGATTTTGATGAAAAAGACCCTATTAAGTACACTGATTTATATTTTAGCTTAAAAGACAAATTAGAAGCGATATTAACACGCCAAGTCGATTTACTTGAAGAAAGAGCCATAAAAAACAAATTTTTTAAACAAGAATTAGATAATACCAAAGTGAAAATTTATGGATATTAAGATTAAATTCTGAGCCTTTTTGAGACACCATTATTTAAAATTCGCTTTGAATTAACTGCCTTACTTTTTTAGTAAATTATCTACCATTTTTTTGAGGTATTCAATTTCATCTTTCAATGTTTGAATGTGGTCTTTATCAGAATGAAAAGTGGATTGAAAATAAGCAAAGGCATCTCTGTGTGTGTTTTGATTAACAACCGTATTTGCCTTTTCTCCTACCAATTCTGTTACAGTTGTTTCTAATGTATTTGCAATGATAATTAAACGAGGAACACTGATTCGGTTATCATCTTTTTCTAATCTTGCATAATTAGACTGAGTAATGTCTAATGCTGAAGCCAAATTTTCTTGTGAAAAACCTTTTTCTTCACGAAGTAAACGGATTTTGTTGCCAATTGTATTCATATTAATTAATTATTTATAATTTGACTATTTTAGTTACAAATATAATAATTTAATTGAAATATGATTGATTCTTTCAAAACAAGTACAATACTTTTGCAAAGTATATTATCTTTTTCAACAAAAATTTGAAATGAATTTAAAGACAATAATTAAAAACCACCAAACTTTCAGTGAAAGAATTTTATCTGAAATTCAGAACAAGCCCTTTGGAAGTTTGCCTAAAGTTGAATTAGAGTTAGTAATTTTAGATGCTTTAATTAAAGCTTTAGATCCAACGGATTCCTATTCAAACCTTGAAAAGCACTTTAATTTTCTGCAACGAGAGTTAAGGTTAACTCAAACACAATTAAAAAATAAAATACTAGCTGCTCAGCTACGATTCGATTCCAAAAGTGAGAAAGATGTTGAAAAGTACATTTTAAACTCAATATTAAGTGGCAAATATACTGTTGAAGGTGGCTATATCGTAATTTCAATTTTTAATCCTCTATTAAATGACCTCGCAAAAAGTTACATTGAAACCAGAGGAATTATTTCGGATGCTAGCTTCAATAAATCGATCCTGAAGATTAGTTTAACTGGTTTTGTCTCTTTCTTATTTCAAGTAGGCAATATTACGCCACACAAAAAACTCGATATAGAAAAAGCGCTTTACAGTGCCCAAGAAGATGGATTAATAAAACTAATAAAAACAGACTCTAAAAATTCTAAAATAGAGCAAATAGAAACTGTTACCGCTATTGGTAGCAATATTGTAACCATACTTGAAAAAGTAACACCATTTATTTTATCACTACTATGAAAAAAATTTACTCTGCATTGCTTATTTTCATAAGCACCTCAGCTTACAGTCAACAAATAATAAGCTCAAACACTACTTGGACTACTAACCAAGTTTTAACTCAAAGTGTTATTATTCAACAAGGAGCAACTTTAACCGTGAATCCAGGAGTGAACGTTCAAGTATTGTTCATTGATAATAATACTGATTTAATTGGTGATGTAAAAATTGAAGTAAAAGGAACTATTAATGTGCTAGGTACAGCATGTAATAAAGTTAATTTTATTCCATACGTAGTAACGACAAACAAACAGTATTGGTCTGGAATTGAATTAGATACTCTTGCGGTAAATTGTTCTATTGTAAATGCAACAATTCAAAATGCCAATTTTGGAATTAAAATAGAGAACACTAGTGCTACCGTAAATGGAGTCGAAATTTTGAATTCAAAAGTAAATGGCATTTATGCTTTTGGATCCAATACGAATCTTACAGTTAACAACTCTTCAATAAGATCATGTGATGGTGAGGGATTACTCGTAACTGATGCCTCGGTTGTAAATATAAATAACTCAAAAATAAAATTAAACGGTGCCAGTGGTTTAAATATTGTTTCTGTTCAAAACGCTACAATAGAAAACTCCGTAATATATAATAATGGAAAATCTGGTGTTTATTTAAAATCATCTTCCGCCAACATCAGTAATACCGTTTTAAGAAAAAATGTTCGCATGGGTATGACACTTTCAAATGCAACTCTTACATGCAACAAGATGGATATTGATTCTAACTATGTTGACGGTATTTTTGTCGGTGGAAGTTCTATACTTACTATGACAAATTCTTCGATTTCTGATAATTTAGGTTTTGGAATAGAAACGTCTGAATATATTTTTGATATTGATTTTGGCAATATCATTAAAACTACTTTTAACCCTAGCATAAATGTTAATTCGTCAAATTTTATTGGCAACCAAAATACAACTGCCGTTATCTCAACAAATTCTATTGTTGGATCGGGTTCATATCCATTTGCTACTGGACAAACATATATTACTACAGCCTGCGGTAATGCAGCATCATTTTGCGGAGGAAATGGGTCGGGAAACCCTCAATTACTTCCATTTTTGAAAGATTGTTGGGGTATGCAAACACCTTCTGCAACCTATAACTGGATAAATCTATTTTCTATTGAAGTGCCTTTTGGAAGGCTTGAGGGTTTTAGTGGAAGTGTAGGTAGGAGAAATTATTTCCCTGGTCCAGCAGCAGGAGACAGCAGGCCGAAATACGGTATGTTTGAAGAGGGAACATCAGTTCCGTTTTGGGAATATGTTACCCCAGTTATGCCAAACGCAACAAGTTGTGAATTTATTGAGGCTAATACTTTAATAAATAATGATAGAATTGTTTTAAGTACTGCGCTAGAAGGCTTGTGTAATAATACTACGTTTGCTGGATGTAGTGGAAATTCAACTCTAGGATATAGAATTGAAAGCTTTAATTTTACAGTTGGTGGATATAACTACAGAAGCTTAATTAATTCTACAGCTGTTACAGATATTTTAACTGGAAATTATTGGGACACAATTATTCCAACAGCAGTTATAAATTCAGTTGGAGCGGTTTTAAATATTAATGGTTTTGTTATTAATGAGATTGTAACTTCTCACTCAGATTTATCAAATTCTTTTATTTATTCTAATGCATCTACTTTCCAATTAGGGCAAAGTGCAACCCAATTCTGCACAAGTGGTAACAATTTCTTAATTGCGCCTACGGGTAATTATACGTATCAATGGTTTAACAGTGGAAATGCAATTAATAACAATAATGATTCTCTATTAGTAAATTCTAATGGAAATTATTATGTTTTAATATCTGGTAGTTGCTCTGCTACTAGTTCATCAACAATTGTTGCGCTAAGTGCAGGAAACCCTGCTGTAATTTCATCAAATGGCCCTTTAAACTTCTGTAGTGGCAATAATGTAACTTTATCTTCACCAAGTGCTACTGGTAATATTTGGAGTAATGGTGCTACTAGTCAATCAATTGTTGTAAATACCTCAGGGAGTTATTCATTAATTATTTCAAATGCGCAAGGTTGCCCAAGTACATCACAAACTCTGCAGGTGAGCGTTACACCCTTGCCAACTGCTCCTGTAATTTCTAGTTCCGGAAATACAACTTTCTGTGCCAATGGTTCGGTAACCTTATCTTCAAACCTAAACGGAAATTTAATTTGGTCAAATTCACAGACAACACAATCTATAATTGTTAATTCAAGTGGCTCATATAGCGCTCAAATCATAAGTAATGGTTGTACTTCTAGTCCTTCAAACTCTATTCAAGTAACCGTTAATGTAAACCCAAACAATATTGTTACTTCGTCAGGACCCACAACCATTTGTCAAGGAAATAGCGTAACTTTGAATGCGGTTACCGCGGTCGGAAATAGTTACCAGTGGTATAAAAACAACACTATAATCCCAAGCGCTACAAACAGCACCTATTTAGCAAATACTACTGGTAATTATACAGTAGTTATAACAAACGCAAGTTGCTCTTCTACATCTGCTGTGACTGCGGTTTCAGTTAATCAAATCCCTGCTTCACCAGCAATAAGTGCAAACGGAAACACAACTTTCTGTCAAGGGAATAATGTTACTCTAAATTCAAATCTTTCTAACATTGTATGGTCAAATGGAGCTACAACTCAATCTATCACAGTTAGTCAGTCTGGGAATTATACAGCTCAATCCTCTAGTAGTGGTTGTTTATCCCCCGTTTCCAATTTGATTACAGTAAATGTAAATTCTGTCCCATCAACTCCATTGATATCGCCAAGTGGAGCAAATACTTTTTGTACTGGTGGCAATGTAACTTTAACATCTTCGGCTGGTTCAAATAACTTGTGGTCTAATAACTCAAACGGTCAATCAATTGTTGTTAATAATTCGGGAAGTTATTCGGTAACTGTGACAAACGCTAGTGGTTGTTCATCTACCTCTCAACCTTTTATTGTCAATGTGAATACAATACCAAATGCCCCAATAATTAGTTCCGATGGACCAACAACTTTTTGCTCGGGAAGCAGTGTTAATCTATCTTCAAATACTCCAAACGGAAATATTTGGAGTAACAATAATACAAGTCAAACAATAAACGTCATTTCTACTGGTTCATATAGTGCAACTGTAACTCAGAATGGTTGTGTTTCTCCATTATCGAATACTATAAATATTACTGTAAACCCTACGCCTACCGCACCAACAATAGCTGCAAGTGGTCCAACTACATTCTGTAGTGGTCAATCCGTAATTTTAACTTCTTCTTCTTCTTCTGGAAACCTTTGGAGCACAGGAGAAACAGCCCAATCAATTACAGTTGCAAATACAGGTGTATGCAGTGTTCAGGTTACTTCAAATGGTTGTTCAAACAACTCAAGTCCAACAACTATTACAGTAAATCCTACACCTAGTGTCCCAACAATAATAGCAAGTGGTTCAACTACATTTTGTCAAGGTTCAAATGTAACTCTTACCACCGATGCTTCAAGTGGTGTAATTTGGACAATTTCTAATGGAAATCAATTTCCAGTAGCAACATTAATTGTGCAGAGTAACCAATCAAATATCTATGCGACTGTTACTTTAAACGGTTGCACTTCTTCTCCTTCTCTATCTATTAGCACCACTGTTCAGCCTATAGTCAGTTCTTCCTTTTCCCAGTTATCCGCTGTTTGTGCAGAAGGAAATATTAATCTACCAAGCACATCAAACAATGGAATCATTGGAACTTGGTCACCAGCAATTAACAACACATCGACAACAACATACACTTTTACACCAACAGCTGGGCAGTGCGCCAACACACAAACAATGACAGTAACAGTAAATCCTTTACCTACAGTTTCCCTTGCTACCTTTAACTCAATTTGTTCTAATGCTGGAATCGTTAATTTAACAGGAGGAACTCCCGCAGGAGGAACATATTCTGGAACTTCAGTAAGCAACAATGCTTTCAACACATCTATTGGTGTGGGAACTTATCCAATCACTTATTCTTACACAAACAATAATAATTGTTCAGCAAGTTCATTAAAAAACTTAACAGTTATTGATTGCAGTAATGTTGGTTTGAATGAAGAAATAGCAGGTAATTTTCTACTTTATCCAAATCCAGGGAATGACAATTTGATATTGGAATCTTCAAACGATTTGTTAGGAAAGGAATATAACATTTTCGATTTCTCAGGAAGAATAATTATTCAAGGAAAAATTAATGCTTTAACTCAAAAAATAGAAATAACAAATATTTCAAATGGTTCTTACTTATTCCAAATAGAAAATGGATCTACCAATTCAATTAAATTTGTGAAGATGTAAAGAAAATATTGTTACGATTGAACCTCCCGTTGCTAAAAGTGCGGGAGGTTTTTTTATGCCAAAAATTTAGGAAATTTATGTATTTTAGGAAAAGACACTTTTAATAGTGACTGGCTCATGTTAATATTGCGCCCATTCAGGGCTTTGTTTATGTTGTTTACTTAATTCCGATGGACTTTGCCCATCGTTAATAGATTTAACCCTTTCAGGGCTTTAAACATTCATAAATAAAAATAGTAGCAAAGGATATATTTTGATTCACTGTTAAGTTAATGAAAACTAGTTTTTACACTTTGCAGCACTTTAAAATAATCCCACATTTAAACAATTCATCCGCTCAATCCTTCTTTTATTGTACATTCACATTTATATGGCAAAAACATTTCTATCTGCCCGTTGGGAAAATTTGATCATGGCAAACTATGCGGTGAATCCCGAAGTGTTGATTCCGTATTTACCCAAAGGTGTCGAACTGGATTTTTACGATGGAAAAGCGTGGGTCAGTTTGGTGGGTTTTATGTTTAAAAAAACAAGCTTATTTCGCATTCCTATTCCCTTGATGGGGACGTTTGAAGAGGTGAATTTAAGGTTTTATGTGAAAAGAATTGATGGTGATGAAATCAAGCGTGGCGTTGTTTTTATTAATGAAACAGTTCCATACAAATCTGTTGCTTGGCTGGCAAATAAACTCTACAAAGAACATTATATCGCCATTCCAACTAGAAATGATATTCAAATAAATGGTGAAAATCAATTGATTCATTATGGATGGAAAATTAACCAAAAATGGAATGAAATCAATGTAAACACAACAATTGAAAGCATTGAAATGATTCCAGAAAGTATTGAAGAATTCATTTTTGAGCATTATTATGGTTACACAAAAATCAGCGAGGAAATTTCCCAGGAATACCGCGTGAATCATCCGAGATGGAAAGTGAACAAGGTGTTAGATTATTCAATCAATTGCGATTTTCAAGCGATGTATGGCAATGATTTTACCTTTCTCAACAACCAACAGCCACAATCGGTTATTTTTGCCTCAGGGTCTGAAATTACTGTGGACTGGAAAAGGAAAAAATTTTAATTCAAAAGATGAAAAAGCGCGATTTACCCACTAAGATTTGCGTTGTTTGCAAACGTCCTTTCACTTGGCGCAAGAAATGGGAAAAAGTTTGGGATGACGTGAAATATTGCAGCGATAAATGTAGGATGAATAAATAAATCACAACAAAAAAAGCGCCTCCATATTTGGTGCGCTCTTCAATAGATTCAACTACTAATTATTTCTTCTTCAAAGATTCTTTGACAAAATTTTCAATGGCCGCGGTCATAGAAGGCACATTTGGTTGCGGTGCGTGCAAATCCAAACGCAAATTATTTTTTACTACTGCATTGGCCGTTGTAGGACCAAAAGCGGCAATCATGGTTTTATTTTGCTTGAAATCAGGGAAGTTTTTGAACAATGATTCTATTCCTCCTGGACTAAAGAAAACCAATAAATCATAGTAAACATCTTCTAAATCACTCAAATCCGAAGCAACTGTTTTGTACAACATTGCTTTGGTGAAGTTAATTTTAAAATGCTCTAGCGTTTCAGGAATTTTATCTCTTAAAATATCAGTACAAGGCAATAAGAATTTGTCAGATTTATGCTTTTTCATCATTTCTGCCAATTCTTCAATTGTTTGTTTACCGTGAAAAATTTTGCGTTTTCTGTAGGTAACATATTTCTGGAGATAAAGTGCAATCGCTTCTGAAATACAAAAATATTTCATCGTGTCTGGCACCGCGAAACGAACATCTTCAGCAATTCTAAAAAAGTGATCTATTGCAGTTTTAGAAGTCATAATCACGGCGGTGTGCTCGGCAACATTTACTCTTTGCGTTCTGAATTCCTGAACACTAACTCCTTCCACATGAATAAAAGGCCTAAAATCTATTTTAAGCTTATATTTTTCAGCGAGGTCGTAATATGGCGATTTGTCCCCCTCTGGTTTGGGTTGGGATACCAAAATTGTTTTGATGCTCAATTTCCTGTGTATTAATTTAACAACCAATTAAATTGCTCCAAAATTCTTTCTTGCAGTGCGAAATAAATCAGCACAAAGGGAAGGATTTCAAGCGTGCAAAAATACAAAATAATATAATACCAAGTTATCCCTTTGTTGAAAGCAAAAATAAAACCTCTAAAAAACCTGTAACCCCATAGAGCAAAGGTAAACCAAATGAAAATTTGGATAAAAATATTTGTCCATTGAATATTAAAAGCCCAAATTAAAAGCATTAAACTGTAAATTATCCCTGCAAAATGAGCAAAAATAAAGGTGTTGATTTTGCTTTCAGTGACCGAATTTTTTTCGCCGGTAACAAATCCAACTAAAAACAATGAAAACCACGGCAAAAAAACCATCAAAATTGGAATTGGCAGAAGTAAAAAGATGATTTTTGGACCCAAATTATTTGCAGTTGGAATACATAAAAAAAGCAATGCGCTGGCACTGATAACGTAATTTAAGACTAGAAAAAAAGAAGAGGCATTATTTAAAGGATATTCATCTTGAATAATTTTATCAATTTGCTTGTTTTTATAGATTGCTTTAATCATTCCAAAAACCATTTGTTTGGAACTTAATCGGGCGAAAGCGATGATAAAAAATGAAAACGCTAACATCAATAAGGCTACAAAAGCAACATTTTCCCCACGTATAGAGAGACTTGCGGGAATTTCATTGTTTGCGCCAACAATCCGAAAACTTAATTCAAACAAAATGTATCATTTTTGCGTTTAGAAAGCAAAATTAGTATTAGTTCGGCTAGAATTGGATTTAAAAAGCAGATTTTGC
>Ga0114967_10002157_pt1 | contig 16564 bp, 16 predicted proteins | sample M_130628_MF_Meta_FD_92639 | JGI IMG/M metagenome (GOLD analysis project Ga0114967, IMG submission 92639) | Freshwater microbial communities from Lake Montjoie, Canada to study carbon cycling - M_130628_MF_MetaG | ecosystem: Environmental > Aquatic > Freshwater > Lake | place: Lake Montjoie... | reverse complement strand
GGACTTACTCGCGCCCGCGGCTTCACACAAGATGATGCTCATATTTATTGCACAAAAGAGCAGATGCCTGCCGAACTCGATTCATTGTTAACTTTCGTACTTAATCTGTTGCGCGATTATGGACTCAATGATTTTTATCTCGAACTATCTACTCGCAATCCAGAGAAGTCAGTAGGTGAAGATAAGGATTGGGCAGAAGCAACAGATGCCCTTCGAAGAGCTGCCGAAGCACAAAATTTAGAATTGGTTCTAGATGAAGGTGGAGCTGCTTTTTACGGACCAAAGATTTCTGTACAAGCTAAAGATGCGATTGGTCGCACGTGGCAGATGTCGACCATTCAGGTTGACTTTCAATTACCTCAGCGATTCGAACTCGAATATTCAGCAGCAGATGGAACACGTCAACGTCCAGTCATGATTCATCGTGCACTTTTTGGTTCTATTGAAAGATTCTTCGGAGTACTCACAGAGCACTACGCAGGAGCATTTCCACCCTGGCTTGCGCCCCTACAAGTAGTTGGTATTCCAGTTGCTGATGCGTTCGCTGATTACTTAGCCGACGTCATTGTGCAGATGAAAAAAGCCGGTATTCGTGCTGAATTAGATGCATCCGATGATCGTATGCAGAAAAAAGTCCGTAACGCACAGATTCTAAAAATTCCTTTTATGGTCATAGCTGGGGAGGAAGATCAAAAGGCTGGTGCTGTTTCATTTCGTTATAGAAATGGCGAACAAAAAAATGGTATTCCAATTGCCGAAGCTATTGAAGAGATTAAAGAAGCGGTGACAAAGAGAATTCAGGTTTAAGCAGATGCATCTTGAAGGCGGAGCAGGGATTCCAGATAAGTGGTCGCGATTATGGGCACCACATCGCATGGAGTATTTAAAAGGTGAGAATCGCCCATTGCAAGGTAACGATGTTGAGTGCCCTTTTTGTCGAATTCCCTCTTTAAATGATGAAGATGGATTAATAGTTCACCGTGGTATCACTGCCTATGTAGTTATGAATTTATATCCTTATAACGCCGGACATTTACTTGTGTGTACTTTTCGTCATATTGCTGATTTAACAGATTTAACCGAAACCGAACGAAATGAAATTTCTCACTTAAGTGCGCAAGCGATGAAAACTTTACGAAAAGTTTCTAACGCGGCGGGATTTAATTTAGGTATGAATCAGGGTGCGATTTCTGGCGCGGGAGTGGCAGATCATCTTCACCAGCACGTGGTTCCACGTTGGGGAGGAGACGCCAACTTTATGCCAATTATCGGTCAGACAAAGGTATTGCCTCAATTACTCACTCAGACCCGTAGCGATCTTTCAGCAGGTTGGATTAACGATTAATCTCTGAGAGAAACTGTTTAACGATGTCAACACCGATATTTTTTTCTATCCACACTGGAATCGCTGGAAAGAGTAATCCAGCGGCAAAAGAACCTTCACCCATCACTGCCATATGCGACTTGTACTCATCAACAAACTCACTAACTAAAGTTTGGTGTTCGGCCTCACTTGGAATAACTTTCGAAGGAACAGTTGAATAATCAACAATCTCTTGCGTTTCTAAACTGATGAGCGCACAGGGCAATCCGGCTTCATCGTGTAACACTAAGTACGGTGTAACTATTTGGTCGAATAAACGATTTGCAAGCAATACCGCGTCGTCGAAATCGCCTTCGCCATTTTCTAAATTTGTGACAACAATTAGTCGAGGAGTTTGCAGCTCATCCAAGGCGGTCCAATTTGCTACCGTCAGTTCATCGACACCCGTATTTGGATTAATGACAAATATCGCCACATCTTCAGATCCGTCCGCGACCGTGTTGTGCGTAGCGTTAAAGTGCTCCGCTACGGATTCTGGGTGAGCACTGGCGTGCCCGTACACGCTGATACGCAGATCGGAACTATGAGTTGGCATGGTCTCAGCCTACGATGTGCTCAATGATTAGCGAAGTTTTTAAACCTGCGGTCACGCGAATAATTTCACCGGTGGCCCGATTCTTCCTACGAATCGGATTGACTCCGAATGCAGTAACGGCAATCGGAGCAATGTGCGTTGTGCTCAGCGCTCTGTATTTTTTTCCAAAGGGAGATTTTTTTGTCGGAACGTTGATAATTAGCTTTTTCATGCTTAGCGATCTCTTTGATGGAGCTATGGCTCGAATAAGCGCACAAGGCGCAAGCAAATGGGGGGGATTCCTAGATTCAACAGTAGACAGAATTTCTGACTCAGCAGTTCTGTGTGGTGTGGCAATCTATTTAATTCAATCCGATAATCCGTTATCAGTTATTTATGTAGTCTGCATAGTCACGGGAATGCTCATTCCATACATCCGAGCAAAAGCCGAGAGCATGAATATCACTTGCAGTGGCGGAATTGCCGAACGCACAGAACGAGCGATTATCGTTTTAGTTGGAACAGGATTTCATGGCCTAGGCGTACCTTATGCGCTTTCGATTAGTGCATGGGCGCTTGCTATTCTTGGAATTATCACGACCTTGCAACGATTAATAATTGTAAAAAACGCGATTTAATATGAAAGAAAGTCTCATCGGATGGGCATACATCTTTGCTTGGAAAATATTTCGCACTCTGCCTGAATCATTTGCATATTTCCTCTTTGAAAAAGGTGCAAGTTTTCTAGTTAGGCAAAATGGCAAAAGTGTTCAGAGGATGAGAAGTAATTTAAAGCGAGTAAAGCCCGAGTTTTCCGAAATGCAGATGCAAAAACTTCTTGAAGAGGCCCTGTCCTCGTACATGAGATATTGGTGCGATACTTTTCGATTTCCAAATTGGGATAAAGAACGCATTAATTCCACTGTAACTGTGACTCGTGAAAATTTACTTTTGGAAGGAATTGCCAGTGGTCGAGGAGTTATAGTTTCTTTGCCTCATGCAGGAAATTGGGATCATGCAGGTGCGTACTTCTGTCTCAAAGGAATACACCTAGTAACTGTTGCTGAAAGGCTAAAACCAGAAAGATTATTTCTTGAATTTCTACGGTACAGACAAGCTATGGGTATGGAAGTTCTTGCATTGGATTCCAGATCAATAGCAACATTGGCTCAGAGTTTGAGAGAGGGGCATCTTGTTGCCCTCGTTGCTGACCGCGATCTGTCTAAATCGGGAATAGATGTTAATTTTTTTGCAGGACCTGCACGAATGCCTGCTGGCCCTGCGGTATTGGCACTAAAAACTGGCGCGATACTTTTAACCGCTTTCGTGAATTACACGGAGCAAGGCATACACATTACATTTGATGAAATTGCAGTACCGGAGGATGGGACTCAGGAAGAGAAAGTTGCGGTGCTCGTTCAGAAGTCGGCAGATAATTTTGCCAAGGGAATTAGTCAATTTCCTCAGGATTGGCACATGCTCCAACGAATTTGGATTGATGAAGATTTCAAGGAGCGAATCTAATGCTCACACGCTCTCTCAAAATCGGAATCGTTTGCCCATACGGCTGGGATACACCCGGTGGAGTTCAAAATCATGTAAGAGATTTAGCTGAATTTTTAATTGCCGCAGGACATGACATTTCTGTATTGGCACCGGCAATAGATGAGACCAAAATTCCTGAATATGTAGTCAATGCTGGTAAACCAATTGCTATTCCGTACAACGGGGCTGTAGCGAGAATTCTGTTTGGGCCAATTGTTTTTGCGCGAGTGCGCCAGTGGATCGCTCAAGGCGATTTCGATATTTTGCATCTACACGAACCTGCTATCCCTTCAATTTCACTCTTAGCTTGTTGGGCTGCCGAGGGTCCAATGGTCGGAACTTTTCATGCGGCAGCAAAGAGGCAGAAAGCCATTTTTGCGATAGGGCCGATTTTAGAACCGGTGATCGAAAAACTTTCGGCTCGAATAGCTGTAAGCGAAGCAGCCCGGGAAACTTTAACTGAACATCTGGAAACCGATGCAGTTGTTATCCCTAACGGAATTTATGCAGATCGCTATCGAAATGGTGTGCCACAAGCGCAATGGCAAGGAAACACCTTAGGTTTCATTGGCAGATTTGAAGAGCCCCGCAAAGGATTATCTGTTCTTGTAGATGCTCTTCCAATAATTGCGCGATTCGCACCCGATGTTCGAGTTTTTGTGGCGGGGCCAGGAGATACCAAAGATGTAATCGATTCAATAGATCCGCAACTCCGCTCTCGATTTACTTTCCTTGGCAGGATCTCGGAGAAAGAAAAAGCAGATTTTCTCACATCCATTTCTCTTTATATTGCGCCGAATACGGGCGGAGAATCTTTCGGAATCATTCTGGCAGAAGCTCTTGCTGGTGGTGCAACAGTTGTCGCTAGCGATATCCCTGCCTTTGATTCATTGCTAAATCATGGGCAATTTGGCGAACTTTTTGCATCCGAAAGTTCCACCGATTTAGCTAAAAGAGTGATTGATTTGCTTCGCGATAATGAACGTAGAATGGAATTAGGAACCGCGGGAAAGAAACATGCTCAACAGTTTGATTGGAATGTTGTTGCAGAACAAATCTTTTCCATTTATGAGATGTCATTAGTTTCAGGAGAAAAAGTACGGCTCGCTTCAGAAAATCGAGCATGGAGTAAATTCATAGGGCGCGATCATTGAGGGGATGAATACATGAAAACCTTGGTAATCGTGGGAGCATTTGTTCTGTTTTTTGTTTGGTACCTAACGTTTTTGGCCACTCGCTTAGATCGTTTGCATCACCGAGTCGAAACGAGTTGGGCCAACTTGGATGGATTGCTACAAAGACGTGCAGCGGTTGCACTGGAAATTACACATAGTGAAATTGCAGATCCCGCTTCTGCAATGTTGTTAACTGCTGCCGCATACCAAGCACGCGAAGCCAGTATCGAAAATCGCTCGATTGCTGAAAGCGGCTTATCAGGAGCCCTTGGTCTTTTATTGGCAGATGGCCAGAGTAGCCAACGGCCAGCTGAAATAGTTCTGCTCCGTGAATTATCTCAATTAACAGACAAGATAAGAATTGCCATTTCATTGCATGTTGATGCCGTAACAAGAACACAATTAGTTCGCAAAAAAGCAATTGTTCGTATTTTCCGTTTAGCAGGTACCGCGCCATTACCAATAACGTATGAGTTCGAGTCTGATGTTCTCTAAAACCAAAACTCTATTTGTGCTTGCCGCATATATCACTGTACTCAGTACTGCAGGGTGTGCATCAATTACTCAAAGCGTCTCACAATTGGTTTCGGATCCAATTCAGTCCAATGTTTTAAGTGGGCGAGAAGGCGAAAATGGACCAGTACTTGTTGTAAAAATAGATGACACATCAAATGCTCGTCCTCAGGTCGGTTTAGAATTTGCTGATGTTGTATATATTGAACAAGTAGAAGGTGGACTAACGCGTTTAGCGGCTATTTTCTCATCGAGTATTCCGACACGCATAGGACCTGTTCGAAGTGCACGCATCAGTGACATTGAACTTCTTGCGCAATATGGTCATGTTGCATTTGCTTTTAGCGGGGCCCAACAGAAATTACTTCCAGTTATTGCCGCCGCAAAACTTTCAGATGTGGGAGCGATGCGTCGAGGCCCCACATTTTATGTAAATGATCCGAACAGAATCCAACCGTACGCAATGTTCCTAAACGCACAAGCTTTAATGGCTAATGAAAAGATTAAGGCCACGGTAATTGATTCAGCTAAGAATGTGGGCTGGACTTTTTCTGAGAAGTTAAAGAACACAGGTTTTGAAATCACCGATGTCACCATGCATTGGCCAGCTCAAAGATATTTCGCAACATGGGATGAAACGAGCAATCGCTGGTTTTTAAATGTGAATTTGGCCCCTGATCTTTCAGACTTAGGTAAGAATTTAGGTCCCACCACACTTGTGATTCAAATAGTTTCAATTACGCCTTCGGAATATGGAGATAAGTTCGGCGGGAATACTCCGTATTCTCAAACAGTAGGTACGGGTAAAGGCTACGTTCTGCGCAATAGCACTGTGATCGAAGGTACGTGGAACCGCCCAGATTCTTTATCCCCAACCACATGGACGGATGCAACTGGGGCAGAAATAAAATTTGCACCGGGACAAATTTGGGTAGCTCTTACCGATAAAGAACCCGATTTCACGCGCAAACCTGCGAGCGCGCCAACTCCAACTTCAAAGTAGTATTAGACCCCTAGTCGTACAGGGAGTTGTAATGACACAGGAAAGTGGAACATCACGCGTTAAGCGCGGCATGGCAGAGATGCTCAAAGGCGGCGTCATCATGGACGTTGTTAATGTTGAGCAGGCAAAGATTGCCGAAGATGCTGGCGCTGTTGCAGTGATGGCACTTGAAAGAGTTCCTGCTGATATTCGCGCACAAGGCGGTGTCGCTCGCATGTCTGATCCAGACATGATTGCAGCAATTCAAGCCGCAGTTTCTATTCCTGTCATGGCTAAAGCGCGAATCGGTCACTTTGTTGAGGCCCAAATACTTCAAAGCTTGGGCGTTGATTACATTGATGAATCAGAAGTTTTAACGCCAACTGATTACACAAATCACATAAACAAGTGGAATTTCACAGTTCCATTTGTTTGCGGTGCTACGAATTTAGGAGAAGCGCTTCGTCGTATTAATGAAGGCGCAGCCATGATTCGCTCAAAAGGTGAAGCAGGTACAGGAGATGTTTCCAATGCAATGACACATATGCGCCAAATTGGTGGAGAAATTCGTCGCTTAACTTCGATGCGTGAAGACGAACTCTATGTCGCTGCAAAAGAGATGCAGGCTCCATACGATTTAGTTAAAGAAGTCGCAGCTAATGGAAAATTACCTGTTGTTTTATTTACTGCTGGTGGAATTGCAACTCCTGCCGATGCGGCACTGATGATGCAGATGGGTGCAGATGGTGTGTTCATCGGTTCTGGAATCTTTAAATCTGGAGATCCAAAGCGTCGCGCATCAGCATGCGTTAAAGCTACGACGTTCTTCAACGATCCTAAGGTCGTAGGAGATGCTTCGCGCGGACTTGGAGAAGCTATGGTCGGTATTAACGTTGCCGACCTTCCAGCTCCGCATCGACTCTCTGAACGTGGTTGGTAGCAGAAAACTTGCTGGTTGGCGTTCTAGCTTTACAAGGTGATTTTCGCGAGCACATCAGGGCTTTGGTCCACTGCCAAGCAGAAGCCATAGAAGTACGTCGATTGAGTGAATTAGAAAGAATTGATGCTCTTGTTATTCCAGGTGGGGAGTCAACCACAATTGTTTCGCTAGCAAAAACATTTGAAATTTTTCAGCCAATCAAGAAACGTATTGCCGAAGGAATGCCAACGTATGGCTCTTGCGCCGGAATGATTATGTTGGCAGATCGCATTGTCGCAGCCAAAGAAGGACAAGAAACTTTTGGTGGAATAGACATTACGGTACGTCGTAATGCATTTGGCCGACAGGTTGATTCTTTTGAAACAGATATTTCGGCTCCTGCAATTTCTAACTCCCCGATACCAGCAATATTCATTCGAGCACCGTGGGTTGAAGAAGTTGGTAAGAGTGTTGAAGTTTTGGCTAGTTATGAAGGCTCTGATGGCTTTGCCCATGCGGTGGCTGTGCGCCAAGGACCCTTATTAGCCACAGCTTTTCATCCTGAAATTACGGATGACTACAACGTCCACCGTTATTTTTTGGAAGAAGTATGTAAGTAGGATTTTGAAATAATTACGATAAAGTAAGGCATTCGTTGTACGAACTTTCAGGTGAGGTGTTAAATGTCAGGCCATTCCAAGTGGGCGACAACAAAGCATAAGAAGGCTGTCATCGACAGTCGTCGTGCTAAAAACTTTGCCAAGCTCATCAAAGCAATTGAAGTCGCTTCACGTAACGGTGGTCCAGACATGGACGGAAACCCGACTCTTTTTGATGCAGTAGCAAAAGCTAAGAAGAATTCGATGCCAGCAGACAATATTGAACGTGCGATTAAGCGCGGAGCTGGGCTTGAATCTGGCGGTGCAAATTGGGAAACAATTATGTATGAAGGTTATGGACCGCATGGTGTGGCAATCATGATTGAGTGCTTGTCCGATAACAGAAATCGTGCAGCTTCTGAAGTTCGTGTTGCAGTAACTCGCAATGGTGGATCAATGGCGGATCCTGGATCTGTTTCATATCTATTTCACCGCAAAGGATTGATTACTGTAAATAAAGCTTCAGGCTCGACCGAAGAATCAATTCTTGAAGCCGTACTAGATGCTGGCGCAGAAGAAGTTAAAGACAATGGTGATTCATTTGAAATCATTTGCGAAGCGAGTGATTTAGTCGCAGCACGCACTGCACTTCAAAATTCTGGAATAGATTATGAATCTGCAGACTCATCTTTCGTTCCATCAATGACCATTGACCTGGATGCCGAATCAGCGACCAAAGTATTCGAACTTATCGATGCGATTGAAGAGCTAGATGATGTGCAGAACGTATTCAGTAACGCAGATGTATCAGATGAAGTGATGGCGAGCCTGGCTTAATTTTTTCCTTCCACCTCTTAGGCTTGCGGCATGCGAGTTCTTGGAATAGACCCAGGATTGACGAGATGCGGAGTTGGCATCGTTTCTGGAACACCAGGTTCGGTCCTGACGCTCGATGGTGTTGGTGTCATTATGACTGGCACAGATGTAGATCTAGATCTTCGTTTACTTGAGTTGCACGCAGGCATTACCGAATGGGTTAAAAATTTCTCGCCGGATGTAATGGCAGTGGAAAGAGTTTTCTCTCAGCACAATGTGCGTACCGTTATGGGTACTGCACAAGCGGCCGGAATCGCGCTGCTGGTTGCAGCTCAGCAAGGTGTACCAGTCTTTTTGCATACCCCGAGTGAAGTGAAAGCTGCGGTTACGGGGTCAGGACGAGCAAATAAATCTCAAGTTTCAGAAATGGTAAAACGTTTATTGAATTTACAACAGATTCCAAAACCTGCTGACAGTGCAGATGCACTCGCACTTGCGATTTGTCACATTTGGCGCGGTTCAGCTGATTCCAAGATTAAAACCGCATTAACCGCAGAGAAAAAGCGATTGGCCGCCCTTAAATGATCGCAACCCTAAGCGGAACTGTTAAGACCTTATCTCCCGATAGAGCAATTATTGAGGTAGGGGGAGTGGGCATGAACGTTCTAATTAATGCTCACACAAGCGCCTCTCTTGCAGTCGGCGTTCATGCATATCTTTTCACCTCCCTTGTTGTGCGCGAAGATTCGCTCACGCTTTTTGGATTTAGTGACGAACCATCACGAGTTCTATTTGAATTAGTCCAAACAGTGTCTGGGATTGGACCGAAAGTGGCGCTATCGATTCTGGGCGCACTTACTCCTTCAGAATTAGCGCATGCCGTAAACACAGACAATATTTCTGCCATTGAAAAGGTTCCTGGTATCGGCAAGAAGGGCGCTCAACGTTTAATACTCGAACTCAAATCAAAGATTAGTGATTTTTCTCAAGGCACTTATACCCGATCACATCAACCAGTGTGGCGCGAACAATTATCGAGTGCGCTTGTATCTTTAGGATTTACTGCCAAAGATTCTGACGATGCAATTAATAGCGCTTTGTCCGAGGTTTCACAGGAAGAAATTGCAGGAATGGAGTTGGGCGAATTACTAAAATTGGCCTTGCAGAGTGGTAAAAAATGATGGCCGATGATCGTTTAGTTACACCAGCTCTGCGAAGCGATGATGGAGCTGCGGAAAATGCGCTACGTCCTAAAACTCTCAATGATTTCATCGGACAAGATCGAGTTCGCCAACAAATAGATGTATTACTCAGCGCCGCTCGAAAACGCGAAAGTGCAGCCGATCACATCTTGTTATCTGGTCCGCCTGGTTTAGGTAAAACCACGCTTGCTTTAATTTTGGCGAGTGAAATGAATACGCCGATTCGCGTCACAAGCGGTCCAGCAATTACTCATGCTGGTGATTTAGTGGCAATTCTTTCCTCCCTTGTAGAAGGAGAGATTCTTTTCCTCGATGAAATTCACAGATTGCCTCGTCCGGCCGAGGAGTTGCTATATCTTGCTATGGAAGATTTCCGAGTTGATGTTGTAGTGGGGAAAGGCCCGGGAGCAACCGCAATTCCACTTCAGCTGCCACGTTTTACTTTAGTTGGCGCAACTACGCGAGCAGGTTTATTGCCAAGTCCATTGCGTGATCGCTTTGGATTTACTGCCCACCTTGATTTTTATGATGAAAAAGACTTAGCAACCGTAATTTCTAGAAGTGCAAAGTTACTTGGGTTAACAATTGAGGCCAAAGCAATTGATGAAATCGCTGGTCGATCACGTGGCACACCAAGAATTTCTAACAGATTGCTCCGTCGAGTCCGAGACTTTGCCCAAGTGCAAGGTGGAAACGTGCTTTCACATGCGCATGCAATGGCAGCACTGGAGATGTATGAAGTAGACGAAAAGGGGTTAGACAGACTCGATCGCGCAGTGCTTACTGCGTTAATCGAAAGATTTAATGGCGGTCCAGTTGGATTATCAACGCTTGCTATCGCGGTAGGTGAAGAAACAGAGACCGTTGAATCCGTCGCCGAACCATTCTTGGTTAGAAATGGCTTTATGGCGCGAACGTCGAGGGGACGAATTGCAACTGCATTGGGCTGGACGCATATCGGGCGTACTCCGCCTGCCGAATTAGCGGCAACTCCGGGCCTTTTCGACACACCAGATAATCACGCCTAGACTCTGCACTTATGTCTATATCGAATAAATCCGCGAAGACTGCTGCCCGCCCAGGGCGCACTCTGGTAATTCTTTCTCTGCTGATGTTGGCTCTGCTCGCATCTGTTTTCATTTCAGGAGCCACTGAGGTTCGACTTGGCTTGGATCTTCGCGGAGGTACTAGCGTTACATTGCAACCTCGAATTGCTCCAGGTGAAAGTGGCAAAGTTACTACAGAGGCAATCGATCAGGCAGTCTCAATTATTCGCCAACGCGTTAACTCTTTAGGTGTGGCAGAAAGTGAAGTAGCTGCGCAAGGTAGTGGCACAAACCGCCAAATTATTATTTCAATCCCTGGTGATGCGGGACGTCGCGTTGTAGAACTTGTTGGTCAAACAGCAGAGTTACGATTTAGACAAGTATTGGCGACTGCGCCAGGTACCGCATCAGCCGCACCTGCGGATCCAACCGCAACGCCGGCTGCCGCAGTTACACCTGAGCTCAACGCACAATTTGCAGCTCTTGATTGCACGAAAGCAGAAAATCTCCAGGGCACAGGTAGCGATAATGCAGAAAGCCCAATTATTGCTTGTGACAGAAATGGTGGTTCGAAATATATTCTTGATAAAACAGAAGTGCTTGGACGCCAAGTTTCCAAGGCGACTGCAGGCATAGACCAACAAGGCGGCAATGCTTGGTATGTGTCATTAGTTTTCAATGATGAAGGTACGCGAGCTTTTGGTGCCATTACTGCTCGAGTGACATCACTAACTTCTCCGCAAAACCAGGTTGCAATCGTGCTGGACGGACTAGTCGTGTCTGCTCCACGAATTAATGAAGCGATTCCTTCTGGTAACGCACAAATCACGGGATCGTTCACCCAAGTAGAAGCGCAAGATCTCGCCAACGTTCTTAAATACGGTGCGCTTCCATTGGCATTTGATAGGGGAGAAGTTCAACAAGTTTCTCCAACGCTTGGTGCAGATCAACTTAATGCAGGATTGCTTGCTGGGTTCTTGGGATTAGCGCTCGTGCTTCTCTATTCTCTTCTGTATTACCGAGGTTTGGGAATTGTTTCCGTTGGTTCATTACTTGTCGCCGGTGGACTCGTATACATGTTCTTCTTACTTCTCGGAAAGTGGATCGGATTTACTCTTACTTTGGCGGGTATTGCAGGAGCCATCGTGGCTATCGGCATTACTGCTGACTCATTTATTGTTTACTTCGAACGTATCAGGGATGAAGTTCGCGAGGGTAGGTCTCTTCGCTCTGCGGTAGAAACAGGATGGGTACGCGCACGTCGCACGATTATTGTGGCTGACTTTGTATCAATTATTGCTGCGGCACTTCTGTACTTCTTTGCAGTCGGTGGTGTTCGTGGTTTTGCCTTCACTTTAGGTTTAACAACTCTTGTTGACCTTCTAGTTGTATTTGCTTTCACGAAACCACTTACAACCTTCTTGGCGCGATTGAAATTCTTCAGTTCAGGTCACTCGCTGTCCGGCGTTTCACCTAAGAGCCTGGGTGCTCTTTTACACGTTACGAAGGAGGCATAAGTCATGTCAAAATTTTCAGGTCTAGGTGGTCGTCTTCATTCGGGAGAAACTTCTATAGATTTCATCGGAAAACGCCGCCGTTGGTATGCACTCTCTGGATTATTGATCATCGCTTCCATCGCGGCTTTATCTTTGCAAGGTTTACATCTGGGAATTGAATTCAAAGGTGGAGCCTCCTATACGGTAACAAAAGTTGGTTCAACGGTGGCTCAGGCAGAAACTGCGCTTTCTACTGCAGGAATTGCAAATGAAGCAATAATTCAACAAGTAGGAACTGACAAGATTCGCGTGCAAACTGGTTTTCTTTCCTCTGACAAGTCCAATGCGTTGCAGGATTCCTTAGCATCTACCTTTGGAGTCAGTATCGATTCGATTGATACGCAAATTATTGGACCATCCTGGGGTAAAGAAATTACCCGAAAAGCGTTGTACGGCCTCATTGGTTTCATTGCAGTTGTAATGCTTTATCTCGCAATGGCATTCGAGCCAAAAATGGCAGTTGCTGCAATTGTTGCAGTAATTCACGATGTCTTCATTACTGTTGGTATCTATGCGCTCGTTGGCTTTGATGTTACACCGGCGACAGTTATTGGTTTTTTAACAATTCTTGGTTATTCCTTGTATGACACTGTTGTTGTTTTTGACAAGGTTCGTGAAAATACACGTTCCGTAACTGCAACATCGAAAATGACATACTCGCAAGCCGCAAACTTGGCAGTCAACCAAACACTTGTGCGTTCAGCAAATACTTCCATCATGGCCTTGTTGCCAGTTGGATCAATTCTTTTTGTAGGAGCTGGATTATTAGGTGCAGGCACCCTGAAAGATCTTTCATTGGCTCTCTTTATCGGACTAGCAACTGGTGCTTATTCTTCGATATTTATTGCCACACCATTATTAGCCGTAATGCGCGAACGTGAACCAGCTATGAAAGCGCTTGCAAAGCGGGTAAACGCTCGTGGTGGATCACAAGTATTGGCAAGTGTGATTGCTCCTGCAGAAATTGTTGGCGACAAGCGTGGACCACGTAATCAACCAAAACGTAAAGGTCGCAAGTAACTTTATTTGCGTCCCAGATGGACACACTTTTACAACCTCTGATCAGTTCCTTGCAGGAGCATGATCCGAAAACAGACGTTGCAAAGGTAGAGAAAGCATATGAAGTTGCAAAGAGCGCTCATTTAGGTCAATTTCGCAAATCTGGCGATGAGTACATCACCCATCCAGTTGCAGTCGCACAGATTCTTTCAGAACTAGGCTTGAACGATGCAACAATTATTGCGGCGCTTTTGCATGACACAGTGGAAGATACCGCGTATTCATTAATCCAATTAAGGAGCGATTTCGGGGATGAAATTTCATCTCTTGTAGACGGTGTCACAAAGTTAGATAAATTAAGTTACGGACCAACTGCTGAAGCAGAGACAGTTCGCAAAATGGTTGTTGCGATGTCACGAGATATTAGAGTGCTGGTAATTAAGTTAGCGGATCGATTGCATAATGCCCGCACTTGGAAATATGTAGACCCACAAAGTGCAGAACGCAAAGCGCGCGAAACGCTTGATATATACGCACCACTTGCTCACAGACTGGGAATGAATGCCATCAAATGGGAGTTAGAAGATCTCTCCTTTGCAGTTCTTGAACCAAAGAAATTTGAAGAAATTTCAAGATTAGTTGCAGAGCGCAGTCCTTCCCGTGACGCATTAACTGCGCAGGTTATACAGGACGTTGAATCTGACCTTGCGAAGGATTCGATTGAGGCAAGTGTTACAGGACGCAAGAAGCATTTTTTCAGCGTTTATCAAAAAATGGTTGTACGAGGCCGAGACTTTAACGATATTTATGATTTAGTAGGAATCAGAGTCTTGGTTAATGATGTAAAAGATTGTTATGCAGTACTTGGCTCCATCCACGCGCGGTGGTCTCCGGTACCTGGTCGTTTCAAAGATTACATCGCGATGCCAAAGTTTAATTTGTATCAATCACTGCACACCACGGTAATTGGGCCCGATGGCAAAGCCATTGAAATACAGATTCGCACTTTTGAAATGCACTCTCGAGCTGAGTTCGGCATTGCAGCTCACTGGAAATACAAACAAGGTCCAGATACGAACACGTCTTCTCCTCAAATGCTCTGGCTTCGACAACTTCATGAATGGCAGAAAGAAACGGAGGATCCGTCGGAGTTTTTAGAAGCTCTTAGATTTGATCTAGGTTCGCCTGAAGTTTTCGTTTTTACCCCAAAAGGAAGTGTTGTCGCATTGCCTGGCGGTTCAACGCCTGTCGACTTTGCATATTCTGTACACACAGATGTTGGCAACAGATGTGCCGGCGCAAAAATCAATGGACGCTTAGTTCCTTTGGACACTCGTTTGAGCAACGGAGATGTCGTAGAGGTTGTAACAAATAAGAGCGAAACAGCTGCACCGTCCCGAGACTGGCTCAATTTCGTAAAAAGTCCACGGGCGCGTTCAAAGATCAAAGCGTGGTTTAGTAAAGAACGTCGAGAAGAAGCAATTGAAGCTGGTCGTGAATCAATAGCACGCCAAATGCGCAAAGCTGGATTACCGTTGCAGAAGATATTTGCTGGCCATGCACTGTTGGAACTAGCGCATGAATTGCGATACCCGGATATTTCGGCCTTATATTCAGCTGTTGGTGACGGACATGTTTCATCGGCTGCAATCATAGAAAAATTAGTTCAATTCATGGGCGCAGAAGATTCGCATCCAGAACCTACGATGGATTTTGTACCCGGGGGAGCACCGGTTGCCAAACGAACCAGTGGTGCTGTCAAGGTAGAAGGCATTGATGATGTTCTAGTAAAACTAGCTCGCTGTTGCACTCCAGTTCCAGGAGATTCAATCATGGGATTTATAACTCGAGGAAACGGTATTTCCGTTCACCGTTCAGATTGTGTCAACGCAGATGATTTACGAACTCATCAGAGCGATCGTATTGTTGGAGTTAAGTGGCAAGAAGGTGCATCCAGTTTGTTCCTGGTAAATATTCAAGTGGAAGCTTTAGATCGCGCTCGTTTACTAGCTGATGTAACTCGTACATTATCCGAACAGCATGTAAATATTCTCAGTGCTGCAGTCAGCACTTCGAAAGATCGAGTAGCGATTTCACGATTCACATTCGAAATGGCAGATGCCACACATCTTGACGCAGTCCTTACGGCAGTGAGATCAATTGAAGGCGTCTACGACGTTTATCGAACAACCAACAACTAATTAAACTCAGCCAATGATTTCTGAGCTTCTTCAAGCCATGAGCGACGCGCAGCAGCAGATTCGAGTGCTTCCGTAGCTTTTTTAGTATTGCCTGCACTTGTGGCTTTTGCTGCAATTTTTTCGTAATTATCGATTGCTCCTTGAAGTTGAGTGACAACTTCTGCAGCACGTGCTTTGGCGGCTGGATCCGTTTTGCGCCAAATTTCGGCTTCAGCCAATTTAATTGCTTCTTCAACCTTATTCACTCGCGCATCAAGTGCGGCTCGTTTATCGCGATTAGTCATACCAATTTTTTCCCACGAACGAGAAAGTTCTCTAAATCTATTTTTTGCATCTTTGACGTCAGTAAATGGAACCAGCGCTTCAATTTGAACAATAAGTTCTTCTCGCTTTGCCAAATTTGCACCCATTGTTACTTCACGTTTTTCTAAATCAGCGCTTTTAGCTTGGAAAAATTGGTCTTGCGCTTTCTTAAAGCGAGCCCACAATTTTGCATCATCGGAGGGTTTGCCACGTCCGGCAGCTTTCCATTGGTCCATCAGCGTTTTAAATGCTTTAGCCGTTGGCACCCATTCAGTAGATGTTGCTAGTTTTTCAGCTTCAGTAACTAATGTTTTTTTGGCATCGGTTACAAGAGCGGTAGTTGCTTCTAAGTTGGCAAAATGAGTTCTGCGACGCTTATCGAATTTGTTGCGTGAAGCTGAAAATCGCTTCCACAACTCTGCATCTGTTTTCTTATCTAAACGAGGTGCTGATTTCCACTCTGCTAGCAATTCTTTGAGTCGATCGCCCGTAGTTTTCCAACTCTCAGACAAGGCTAATGACTCTGCTTCAACAACAATCTTCTCTTTTTCAACGAGCACTTGAGCGCGTTTGGCAGCCTTTTCAGCTTCAGCAACAGCTTTCTTTGCTTCATATGCGCCGCGATGACCTTCGATGAGTGGTTCTAATTGATCGACAGAGTTAGCGAGTGCTTCGAGATCGCCAACGGCATTAATTTCTTTTACTTGGTCGCGAAGTTTTTTGACCGATGCAAGCGCATCAGAGGGAACCATCGCTCCGCTAGTTATTCGTGCTGCAAGTAGTGCAATTTCAGAAGCAACTGATTCAAAT
>Ga0114967_10002156_pt1 | contig 16566 bp, 16 predicted proteins | sample M_130628_MF_Meta_FD_92639 | JGI IMG/M metagenome (GOLD analysis project Ga0114967, IMG submission 92639) | Freshwater microbial communities from Lake Montjoie, Canada to study carbon cycling - M_130628_MF_MetaG | ecosystem: Environmental > Aquatic > Freshwater > Lake | place: Lake Montjoie... | reverse complement strand
CTTACAGCCTAGCTAATTAACACCTAGTATTATAGGTTTAAAGGGCTAAAAGTCCTATCTTTGCAGCCCAAATAAACGGTCATGCTTCAAGTTACAAACCTATCGCTTCGCTACGGAAAAAGAGTCCTTTTTGAAGAAGTAAATCTTAAATTCGCCCCTGGAAACTGCTATGGAATTATTGGTGCCAACGGTGCTGGTAAGTCTACCTTCCTAAAAATCCTTTCAGGAGAAATTGATGCTTCCACTGGCCAGATTTCAATGGGCCCGAATGAGCGCATGAGCGTTTTAAAGCAAAATCACTTTGAATTCGATCAGCTGCCTGTTCTTCAAACTGTATTAATGGGAAATAAGAAGTTATGGGAGATCATGGTAGAGAAAGATGCCGTGTATGCAAAACCTGACTTTTCTGATGAAGATGGAGCTCGTGCAGCAGAATTAGAAAACCTATTTGCTGAAATGGATGGCTGGAATGCAGAAAGCAGTGCTGCCAACTTGTTAAGTGAATTAGGAATAACAGAAAACCTGCATCATAAACTGATGCATGAATTGAACGGAAAGGAGAAAGTCCGTGTTTTATTAGCACAAGCCATATTCGGTAACCCCGATATTTTATTACTCGATGAGCCTACCAACGACTTAGACGTGGAGACGATTGCTTGGTTGGAAGACTTCTTAGCAGATTTTCAAAATACGGTGATTGTAGTTTCCCATGATCGACATTTCCTGGATTCTGTTTGTACGCATATTGCGGATATTGATTTTACAAAAATTCAATTGTATACTGGTAATTATTCCTTCTGGTACGAATCAAGTCAGTTAGCATTGCGCCAGCGTGGTGATCAAAACAAAAAGGTGGAAGATAAACGCAAGGAATTGCAGGATTTCATTGAGCGATTCAGCGCGAATGCTTCCAAATCACGACAGGCAACCAGCCGTAAAAAATTATTAGAAAAATTAGTGGTGGATGATATTCAACCATCAAACAGAAAATACCCAGGTATTATTTTTAAACCAGAACGCGATTGCGGCGATCAGATATTACATGTGGAAGGCTTGAAGAAATCAGCTCCTGATGGAAAGAATTTGTTTTCCGATATCACCTTCACGATGGTTAAAGAAGATAAAATAGCATTCTTGTCAAGAGAGCCTTTAGCTGTTTCATCATTCCTAAATATTGTGATGGGAGAAGAAAATGCAGATGGAGGAGATTATAATTGGGGAAGTACTCTTACGCGTTCCTATCTACCTAATGAAAATTCGAAATTCTTTACAGGCGAATATAATCTGATAGATTGGTTGCGTCAGTTTTCAGCAGACAAATCAGAAACTTACATTCGTGGATTTTTAGGCAAGATGTTGTTTTCAGGAGAAGAAGTAATGAAAAAATCAAATGTATTGAGCGGAGGAGAAAAAGTACGTTGCATGATTTCGAGAATGATGTTAACGAACGCGAATTGTTTAATTCTTGATGAACCGACTAACCACCTCGACCTAGAATCTATTACGGCTTTTAACGAAGCATTAAAAGACTGGAAGCATGTGGCATTATTCACTTCTCATGACCATACATTTATAGAAAGTGTTGCGAACAGAATTATTGAATTAACACCATCGGGAATTATTGATAAACGAATGACCTATGATGAATACCTGGCGGATGAAAATGTCAAAGCACTGCGAGTATCCATGTATCCAGAGTTAGTAAACGCATAAACTTATAACCCAGGCCCAATAACAGTCTGGGTTTTTTAATTACTATATTTACTAAAATTATTTTTTATGAATCCTTGGCACGACGTACATTACGGAAATCAAGCTCCTTCAATTGTAAAAGCAATAATTGAAATCCCGAAGGGAAGTAAAGGAAAATACGAAATCGATAAAGAAAGTGGATTGATAAAATTAGATCGTGCTTTATTTTCAGCGGTTCACTACCCTGCTAATTATGGCTTTATTCCTAAGACGTATGCCGATGATAAAGACCCTTTGGATATATTAGTCATCACTTCACTTGAACTGCCTCATTTATGCCTAGTGGAAGCTAAAGTAATCGGCGTTATGCGCATGATAGATCAAGGCGAGATGGATGATAAAATTATTGCAGTTGCCCTTCATGATGAATCAGTCAACTACATAAACGACATTTCTGAATTGCCGCCTCATACTACTATTGAAATTAGAAGATTTTTTGAAGATTATAAACTTTTAGAAAAGAAAAAAGTTGTAGTAGAAGAGTTTCTGAATAAAGAAAAAGCATTAGGTATTATCAATGATGCAATTCAACTTTACAAGGATACATTTTAATAATTAAGGATGTCGAACACTAACTACGATTACATTTTTGCAGGAGGCGGCGCAGCAGCGCTTAGTCTATTGGTGCGTATGCAGCAAGAAGGACTTTTGCGAGATAAAAAAGTATTGGTGATTGATAAAGTCAAAAAAGAACATAACGATCGCACCTGGTGTTTTTGGGATGAGAAAGAAGGCTTGTTTGAATCGTGTGTTATTAAAACATGGGATAAAATTCGTTTTACGTCTCCGGGTTATGATGCTAAATTAAATCCGCAGCCGTACAAGTACAAAATGATTCGCTCGCAGGCATTTTATCAGTATTGCAATGATATTATTTCGAAAAACAGCAATATTCATTTTGTATACCAAACAATAATTAATTTTGAAAATGATGTTGTTATCACCTCCGAAGGAAGATACAAAGGCACTCTAATTTTCAATAGTGCTGTTCAGAATTTGAACAAAGACGAATCGCGCTACCATTATTTCTTACAGCATTTCAAAGGCAAGTTTGTAGAAACGGAACAGCCATTTTTTGAAGAAGGGGTTGCTACGTTGATGGACTTTACCATCAATCAAAATAACGAATGTAGGTTTATGTATATCCTACCCATTAGTAAAACAAAAGCATTGATGGAGTTTACTATTTTTTCGGAAAATTTATTGGATAAAGAAGAATATGAAAGAGAGTTAAACAACTACATCGAAGAAAAATTAAAGCATCACGCGTACAAGGCTACCGAAGAAGAGTTTGGTGTTATTCCAATGTATAACCAACCATTCATAAAAAAAATCAATCAACACATATTTAATATCGGCACTAATGGTGGCGCTAGTAAAGCATCTACGGGATTTACTTTTCAATTCATACAGGAAGAATCGAAACAGCTAATTGCTCATTTTAAAAAACATCCATCATTAAGTAATTACCATCCAAAAAGCAAGGGACGATTCCAATTTTATGATGGTGTATTTTTAAGAGTAATGAGAGAGAAAAAAGTGCCTGCTTTTTATTTGTTCAACTGCATGTTCAGAAAACTTCCTACTTATTTATCGTTAAAGTTTCTGAGCGAAGAAACAACATTGATTCAAGATTTAAAAATATTACGTGTATTTCCAACGATGGTATTTATGAAAGCAGCAATTAGAGAACTGTTTAAACTACCCACCTATCGCCCTTAATAAATTCAATTACTGCTTCGTTAAAGGCATCAGGCTGATCCATGTTTACTACATGGCCACTGTTGTCTAGAATTTTCAAAAACGAATTCTTATGCTGTGAAACCATTCGTTTCACAGGCTCAAGAAACATATAATCTTCGGAACCCATTACATATAAAATAGGAAGACCTGTTTCTTTTTCGCGAATGAAACTCAACAACGGATTTAATTCTGCTGTTAATTTATACCAACGCAAAAATTCTTTTTGATATAACTTTCGTGCTTCACCAATAAAAAACTTACGAGACTCTGCATGTCGCTTCCGAGGCATGATAATCCAAGCAAAAAAAGAATATAACCAAATATAAGGCACAATCGATTTCATTCTATTACCAAACCACACCAAGAAACGAGAGCGAATATTCAATCGAGTTATAGCACCACCCATGATTAGCGTTTTGATACGTTCAGGTTGCATCTCCCCAATAACACGAATAATTATGGTGCCCAGTGAAATACCAATAAAATGAGCTTTTTTTATTTTAAGAAAATCTAATACTTCCAAAACATCTTTACTTACTTTTTCGAAAGTGTATTTTTTATCTAATTTAAACTTTGAATGTTTTGATTTACCATGTCCTCGCAAATCTACTATCAAAACATTAAACTGCTCACTAAAAGCTTTTAGCTGCTTATGCCAAATAGATGAGCTACCGCCTGCGCCATGTACAAACACAACCCAATCGGCATTTTCATTTAAATCAAACTTTTTAAAGTGTAGCATTATTTTTTATTCGAATACTGTTTCCATCTGAATACCTTCAGGACGAGAATGTTTCCATCGTTTATGTGTCCATAGCCAGAATTCAGGTGCTTGCAAGATATCGTTTTCTAAAATCAAATTTGTCTTTTTTGTAATAAATCCTTTTTCTTCGGATGCTGGAGTATCTGTTACAATCGAGAAACTGTATTCGTAATGCCCTCGAGAAACTTTCTTCACAGATCCAAATAAAACAGTCATATTATACTGACGAGCATATTTCTCAGTGCCATAGAAGCAAGCTGTTTCCTGATTCATAAATTTCATCCAGTATGCTTTTCGTGGATTTGAAGGACTTTGATCAATGGCAAATATGGTTGCGGATAAATCATTTTTATTATTGTCAAATACTTCTGCTACGCGCTTAGTGCTTATCATTTGCAATCCGAAACAACTTCTTGACTTCAATACTTTCTCATCAAAGAATTTATTTGAAAGTGATTTATAAATAGCAATTACCTGATGTTTCACCTGACTATCCATTCCAGTTGCCACCCATTCCCAGTTATTATAATGACCACCCGCTAAAATCACACTTTGCCCTTTCTCAAAATAATGATTTATCAATTCGGGGTTGATTAATTTATTTCGTTTCAGTAAATCATCTTTGGAAATCGCAAACGATTTAAAAGTCTCCACCATTACATCGCAGAAGTGATGATAAAAGTTTGAAGCAATGCGATTATGTTCATCGTTAGATAAATCAGGAAAAGAATTGGCGATATTCCGTAATACTACTTTTTTACGGTACTTTATTAATCTAAAAAACAAAAAGAACAGCACATCTGACAACATATACAATACCCTGAAAGGAAGATATGCAATAGGAAGGATAACAAGATAATAAAGAATATAATTTAGAATAACCATAATCGTTTACTTTTGCAAAAGTATCAATAAAGAAGACATTCTAAAACTGTTTTGTCTTAACTAAATTAAGGAATGGCATTGTTAAACGATTTCGAGACATTAGGAATTGGCTCAGAGGCTTCAATCGCACAGATAAAAAAGGCCTATCGAACTAAAGCAAAAGAATTCCATCCTGATATCAACAAGCTAGACAATGCTGCAGAAAAATTCCTAAGTATCTCTGAAGCTTACCAACGAATTGTTGATTTTAAAGAAGGTCGCTATCATCAACAGCCAATTCCGGTTAATTATGAGGAGTTATTAAAGGCAAAAGCAAATGAACAAGCCAAAATGCGCTATCGCGAATGGAAACAAAAACTAGACGAAGAGGAACGTAACAGGTCAATTCATGAAATATTTTGGAACAAACAAGCATCATTAATTCTTCTATTAATTACTATAATATTTCTTTCAGACCAAATCGTTCCCGGCAGGTTCAGATCTGAGAAAATCATAAAAGCTACTTTAATTGACGAGGATAAGCTATACTATCATCTCGAGACTACTAATCACAAAATCGAAATTGAAAGCAATGTTGAGATTAACGGACTCGAATTGAATAATTGGATTATAATTGGCGAAACCCCTTTACTGCACTCTTTAAAGAACGTGACCACACTTCAAAACAAGTCATTTAATCCTGAGAACATTGTAGGGAATTTTACTCCCGCGCTCATAATAAATATTATTTTACTTCTTTTTAACATCTATTATCCATTTAAAACATATCATCAAAAATTGTGGATAAAAACATTGCTGATCATATGTACACTTTATTATTTAGTCTCATTTTTACAAGCATAACGATAATCGTTATTACAAGATATTATGAAATTTGAAGAACTCAAAATAATTGAGCCGATATTACAATCATTGCGTGAAGAAGGCTACGTTCAACCCACCCCTATTCAAGAGAAAGCTATTCCTTTTATATTAGCAAAAAATGATTTATTAGGATGTGCTCAAACAGGAACAGGCAAAACTGCAGCGTTTTCAATACCTATTTTGCAGTTGATTCATCAGCAAGGAAGAAAAAAAGGAATTACCTGTTTGATACTTACTCCTACTCGTGAATTAGCTATTCAGATCAATGAAAGCATAGCCACATACGGAAGGCATTTAGCACTTAGGCATACCGTTATATTTGGAGGCGTTTCACAACTATCACAAACACAAGCTCTGCGTAACGGAATTGATATTTTAACGGCTACTCCTGGTCGCTTATTAGATTTGATGAACCAACGAATAATTTCATTAAACGAAATTGATTTTTTTGTTTTAGATGAAGCGGATCGAATGTTAGACATGGGTTTTATTCATGATGTAAAAAAAGTGGTTGCCAAGCTTCCTGAGAAGCGTCAAACATTATTTTTCTCAGCTACTATGCCTTTAGAGATTGCAGAGTTAGCAAAGCGTATTTTAAATAATCCGAAGTATGTTGAAGTAACTCCTGTTTCATCAACTGCAGAATTAGTAAAACAAGAATTGTACTTCGTTAATAAAAGCGATAAGCGAGATTTTCTCTCTGACTTACTTTTAGAGCATCCAATAGAATCGGCAATTGTATTTACAAGAACAAAGCATGGTGCCGATAGAGTTGCAAGACATTTGCAAAACAAAGGAATCAAAGCAGATGCAATTCATGGCGACAAATCGCAAAATCAACGTCAAAATGCTTTAAGTAAATTTAAAAGTGGGCTCTCTCGTATTTTAGTAGCTACTGATATTGCAGCAAGAGGAATTGATATTGATAATTTAAGTCATGTAATTAATTTTGATATTCCGAATGTAGCTGAAACCTATGTGCATCGTATAGGCAGAACAGGTCGTGCAGGGTCGACAGGAATTGCAATTAGCATTTGTGATTTTGAAGAGCAGGCTTACCTTCGGGATATAGAGAAATTGATTGGTAAAAAGATAGAATATAAAAACCCATCAACTAATCTAAAAAAAGTAGAAGAGCCAGCGGAAGGAGCAAAAAAAGATTTCCGACATCAGAAGAAAAAACAAGATTCAAAAAGAAAATAATTTAATGAAGTCTATTAGTTTTTAATGGTTCAACATTGAGTATGGAAAGTATCAGCGTTTTTGAAATGATTAAAATTGGAATTGGTCCATCGAGCTCTCATACAATGGGACCATGGATTGCCTCTGGTATGTTTTTAAAGAGGATACAACAGTTTAGTCCGCTCGAAGAGGTAGTGTCAATTAAAGCAAACTTATATGGGTCATTAGCTAAAACAGGAAAAGGTCACGGTACTGATTTAGCATTGTTGATGGGTCTAAGTGGTGAAGATTATACTACTATTGATACAAATACAATCACGGAGAAATGCGAAAAGATTCAGAATGGCAATATCCTGATTTTAAACAATACACATCCCATTGAATTTTTGTACAGTCGTGATGTTGTTTTTCATAAAGATAAAAGTATGCTTCAGCATCCAAATACTTTGGTATTTGAAGCGACATTAAAATCGGGCGAAATAATTTCAAGAAATTATTATTCTGTTGGTGGCGGATTTGTTGCCACAGATGAGGCCAATACTATTAACAAAAGTGCAATTGTTACAACCTACCCTTGTCATCAAGCTAATGCAATTCTTACTTATTGCGCGCAATTAAATTTATCGGTGAGTGACTTAATATTTTTAAATGAATTGGCTTGGAGAAGCAAAGAAGAGATTAATGAAAAAGCATTAAACATTTGGAAAGAAATCAAAGATTGTATTTACAGAGGAACGCACAAATCAGGGATTTTGCCTGGAGGATTACAAGTAAAACGTCGTGCATCAGAAATAAATGCTAAACAATTATCACAGGCCAATTACAGCAATGTTGATGAATGGATTGAATGCATTCGCAACAGCGCGAGAGATTTTAATTCGGTAAACAAATGGATCAGTTGTTTTGCCTTAGCTGTGAATGAAGAGAATGCATCATTTGGAAGAATTATTACCGCACCTACTAACGGTGCCGCAGGTGTTATACCCGCAGTTATGATGTACGCCTATTGCTTTGAAAAAGATTTTACAGAGGACAAAATTGTTCGATTCATTATCACTGCAGGTGAAATTGGGACATTATTTAAAAAGAATGCAACAATCAGCGCAGCGATGGGAGGTTGTCAGGCAGAGATTGGAGTTAGCAGTGCAATGGCCGCTGCTGCCTTAGCTGAATGCTTAGGTGCTAGTCCTGGGCAAGTATTAATGGCAGCAGAAATAGCAATGGAACATCACCTAGGATTAACATGTGATCCTATTGGTGGTTTAGTTCAAATTCCGTGTATTGAGCGAAATAGTATGGGTGCTATTAAAGCTATTACCGCTTCAAACATTGCATTAGAGAGCGATCCAAAATCTGCTAAAGTTAGCTTGGAAGATGTAATTAAAAGCATGTGGGAAACGGCAAAAGATATGAATTCAAAATACAAAGAAACATCAGAAGGGGGGCTTGCAACAAATATCTCTGTGAATGTACCTGAATGCTAAATTAAGGGAGCAGTAAAGAACTATCCCCATAGCTTAGAAAGCGATAATTGTTTTCTAACGCATGATTATAAAGTTTCTTCCAGTCATCACCAATTAATGCTGCAACTAACAATAATAAAGTGCTTTGCGGCTGATGAAAGTTGGTTATTAATCCATCAATAATTTTAAATTGATATCCAGGAGCAATAATAATCTGCGTAAATCCCTCTACAAAATCTAATTCATTAGTATTTGCATAATTTATCAATGCGGTTAATGCTTCTTTAGCAGAATAATTATTTTTAGTTTCATAAGCTTCCCATTGAACTATACAAAAATCACCTCCTGAAAAACGATTTTCAAGGACCTGTACTCCCATCCAGTATAAACTTTCAAGCGTACGAGTTGATGTTGTCCCAACCGGAATTATTTTACTTTTTATTTTTTGAATGAGTAATTGTTCCAAATTAATAACGCTCACTTTAATTCGTTCAGCATGCATTACATGTTCTTGCATCTTTTCTGACTTAACAGGTTTAAAAGTTCCTGCACCTACATGTAAAAGAACATCTAATGTTTTATTTCCGTTTGATTTTAATTCAGCTATTAGTGGGTCTGTAAAATGCAAACCTGCAGTTGGTGCTGCAACAGAACCCTCGTGCACAGCATAAACAGTATTATAACGGACACGGTCATCCGCAGTAGCTTCGCGATTCATATAAGGTGGCAAAGGTAATTCACCTGCTATTTCTAATATTTCACTAAATGAAAAATCAGAATTATTCCAAGAAAACTCAATTAATGATTCCTGACCATAATTTTCTAATCGCTTAGCAGCTAAAACAACTTCTATATCAGCAATTAGCATCTTCAAATTAAGAGTCTCTTCTTTCCATTTTTTTGAATTACCAATCATGCATATCCAATTGACAGTATGACGCTGTGAAAAAGATTGCTCTACTGTTATGCCTTTTTGTGGCTCGAGGCAAAAAACCTCAATGCTAGCACCCGATTCTTTCAGAAAAAACAAACGAGCTTTAACAACCTTGGTGTTATTAAAAATCAAGGTTGCTTCAGATGGCAGTTGATTACCAATCTCAGTAAAATATTTATCCTGGATAATTCCGTTTTTATAAACCAACAGTTTCGAATCAGCACGTGCGGCGGCTGGCTCAGAAGCTATCCTGTCATTAGGCAAATCATAAGTAAAATCAGCTATATTTAGCTCTCCTGGATGATTCATTCGGCAAAGATAATAATTGCTAAGTTGTTATTAATAGGACAAATTTTTTTATCTTTACAATCACTGAAAAACCACCTTATGAAAAAAATTATACTACTTGCAGTAATGCTAATTGGGATTCCTAACTTATTATTAGCACAATGCACTGCAAATACGAAGTCCATTATTTTGAATGGAACATCAAGTTACGTTTCATTTACGACAGATAACAATTTACAATTAGATTCTGCTATTACTGTGGAGGCTTGGATAAAACCAGCAGCTTTCGGACCAAACCATTATAGTAATTCTATTGCATGTAAACACAGCTGGAGTTTAAACGGCGAACAAGGATTCGTTTTACGATGTGGTGGGTCAGGACAATTATCATTTACATTTTGTGGAGTTGATACGCTTGGAAATTCAATGAGCTGGCAGCCTATTGTATCACCTGCTAATGTATTAACATTAAATACATGGACGCATGTAGCCGCTAGCTTTGATGGTGACTCTTCAAAGCTTTTTGTCAATGGAATAAAAGTAGCATCTCAATACTTCCGCGGAACGATGAAACCGAATACATCCTATCCGATGCGAATTGGTCGTTTGAGCGATGTTGTACAGACAGATGCAAGAGCCTTCAACGGACAAATTGATGAAGTACGAATCTGGAATATTGCTAAGCCTCAATCAGAAATTTTAGCTGGTTACAATCGTCATATCTCCCCTACTTCAAACGGTTTAGTTGGTTATTGGAATTTTAATATTGCTTCTGGAACAACAGTGCCGGATCAAACAAGTAGTGGGAATACAGGAACTTTTAATACAATTACATTATCGACTATTGTTCCGTTTTATTGGTCTACTACGTTGCCTGTTATCACAGCTAATGGATTAAACCTTTCATCGACTACAGCGTTCACGTATCAATGGAATTACAATGGACAGCCTGTAGCAAATGCTACTACACAAAATTATACTGTGACTCAAAATGGTACTTATACTGTTTCAATCACAGACTCTATTGGTTGTCCTGCTATATCAAATCCTGTAATCATTAACACCGTAGGAATACAGGACCTTGACAATTCGCAGCAAATTAAACTCTATAACGGGGACGGCTTTATCCGAATTGACGCAAACAACGGCATTGAACTAAAAGATATTTGCTTATACAATTGCGGAGGTGCAATGTTAGAAGAATTAAAAAATCCTACAAGCAGCAACACTATCAACACAGAAAGAATTATTCCAGGAGTTTATCTTGTAATGGTTATGACAGAAAACAATATTTATCGAAGTAAAATATTTATCAAGTAAAAAAGAAAAGGTGTCGCGAGGCACCTTTTTCATATCTATTTTATTTGCATAATGAAAAAAATAGCAATCTTCTTTCTGCTTTATTTTATTTCTATTTGTGGATTTGCGCAATCTACTTGCATTGAAATAAAATGTGATTGCGATAATCAATCGTGCGACACGTTATCTATCTCAACATTTAACAGAGAAGAACAATTGATTAAGAAAATCAAGTTTTCTAAAATTCCAACGGAGCCAACTTTGTACATTACTTATGATTACAATTCAAATGGGCAATTAACAAAAAAAATTGCTCGTAATAAACAAGGTGGCTTAGTATGGTTTAACAAATCGTATTACCAGTACAACAAAACACTTTTTGCAGATACACTTTTCAAAGCAGATAGCACAATGAAGATTGCTTTTTTACATGTAAAAGACACTAATTTACGAGGTAAAATTGTGTATTGGTCTTTTGTAGGTGATAGCATTCCAAGTGTAGAGCAGCGCATTGTATTAGACTCTTTAGGAAACGAATTTTTAAATACTACTTGTTACAGTCCTAACGATTGCATTACTTACAAATCGTTCTATAAAGGAAAAACAAAAACCAATACCGAAGTATGGGTTTTAAAAAGCGAAAAGCCTTCGCCTATTTTAAATGAGATTGAAGAGTATATATTAGATGACAATAATCGCTGGAGAGCAATGAGCAAATCGAATGGAGATGGTAAATGCGTCGAGCATTATTTTTACGTCTATTTGAATGAAGAAAAAGCAATTAAGTAATTTTTTTTTTCATGGGTCCCCGTTTATAAATGATTAATCCATTTAAAAAATTACGCAATAGCTGATCTCCACATTTTTGATAATTAGGATGATCCTCTTTTCGAAATAACGCATTTATTTCGGTTTTAGAGACTTCGAAATCGCAGAGCTTTAATATTTCAATAATATCATCATCGCGAAGCTCAAGTGCAACACGTAGTTTTTTAAGAATATCGTTGTTCGTTAACATAGTTTCGCAAAATTATTAAAAGACCTCAATAATTTTAAAGTCCTTGTTATTAAAATGGAACTCAAAGCCTTTTGGTTTACCGAGCATACATTGCACAAATGGACCTTTTGGAGAGAGTATATTAATTGGCATTTGATCTACCATTACTTTGTTCAAATTATCAGCAATAAAGACAATAAAATCATTCAAAACCACTATAGCTCCTAATTGAACGGTATCAACTAATTTATCTGGCTTTAAAATCATAAAAACCATGAGATTTTCCATTGCCTTTTTGTGTTGGTCACCATAAATCAATAACGTTTGATTAGCATTTTCACGTCCTGTTTCATGCTTATCACCAGCTGAACTTTTCTCATTACTTTCGACAGATGTTTTTAAAGATATTAATGTTTCTGTCAGCTCATTAATTTGATTTCGTTTAATACTCAAACACGACTCAAGCACCAATGATTTAAGATTTCGCTTCTCTTCTTCTGACAAAATTAAATTCTTCGGCATAAAGCAAAAATAAACAATTAGATTCACTAAATTTTTAGTGGTATAATTGTCTTAAAAATAGTTGTTATATTTGCTAAACGCACAAAAACAAGTAATATGAAAAAAAGCATTTACTTATTTACTATATTGATAACTTATAGCACTATTAGCTTTGGTCAAATCAGCAATAGCCTTTATGGAATAGTTCGCAAAAACTATTATACCAATCAAACTTTTGATTCTGCAACAGTTCGCTTAGGAAGTATAAATACAACCAATGGATATGTAACCAATATAGGAAACAACACCTATCAGATGGGAATAAATCTGACAGGTGCTTCACTAAATCCTTATGATTCTACCTATGTGTTTATAGGGTCGGGAAATAAAATTAATACATTGCATTTACGTGATGGACAGCTAATTAATCAAGCAGTAATTAATAATCCAATAGCAATAAGTTACTTTGATAATTTTCGTTTCTGCAATGGAGACAGTACAATGTATGGCCTTGCTAGAAGAAATTATTTTGATTCAACCTTAAACATTACAGTAGGACAATTATTACTCGCAAAAATCAATACAGTTACTGGGACAATTACTCAGATTTCTCCGAATTCAATTGGACAAGGTTATGCTTTAGCAGGAAGCGCGATTGATCCATATCAGATGCTATATTATTATTCTACAGGAGCCAATCTTGTAGGAGTTGATATGTATTCAGGCAATGTGTACTCCAATTCGCCAATGCAACTACCAACTAACAGTTACTTTGATAACTTTACTTATAGCTGTGTAGATACAGCGCTTTACGGTTTAGTAAGAACAAATTATTTCAATAGCGTTAATCCATTCCAGCTAGACTCATCTACTATTCGATTAGGCAAAATCAACCCAACAACTGGAGCCATCACAGTTTTATCATCTACTTCCCTATTTGGCTTTGGTTATTCTCTAAATGCAGGTGCTGCGATAGATCCCAATAACATGACCTACTATTACAGTACAGGTGATTATATTGTGGGAGCTTCTCTTTTTGATGGTCAGCAAAATAGTCTAGATTCCATTCATTTTGCAAATGGAAGTTATTTTGATTTGATGCGTAATTTTGATAATTGCTTAGCGATAAATATTATTCGTTCAAACAACAGCACAAGCACAGGTTTATCAGAAGCTAGCAATCTCTCAATTACGATTTCACCAAACCCTACAAGCGATATTTTTACTATTCAAGGAAATGATCAAATTGAGAAGGTTGAGTTATACAATTTACAAGGACAATTAATGCTTCAGCAAAAATATTCTTCCAACGATATTGAACTATCTGTTGCTGAATTAATGAATGGCCTTTACATGGTAAACGTACAATTCTTAAACGGAAACACGTTGGTAAAGAAATTTCTTAAGCAGTAAGTTAAAACAACGCCAGCTGCTGTTCTTTTAATTGAAAAGATTTACGATGATAAGGAGTTAATCCGTATTGCATTATTGCCTTAACATGGACTTCCGTGCCATAAGCCTTATTACGATCCCAAGCATACTGCGGAAATTCAAGATGTAAATTTTTCATTAGCTCATCACGGTGAGTCTTAGCTAAAATAGATGCAGCGGCAATAGAAAGATACAACCCATCACCTTTCACGATAGATTTATGCTCAGTAGTCTTATATTTTTTAAATCTGTTGCCATCAATCAATAATAGTTCAGGCTGAATATTTAAACCAGCTATTGCCTTATGCATAGCCTTGTAAGTTGCATTTAAGATATTTATCCTATCAATTTCCGGGGCATCAATGACCGCCACCGACCATGCTAATGATTCCTTCTCAATTAATAGACGTAAATTATCACGCATAGTTTCAGGAAGTTTTTTCGAATCATTCAATACATTATACCAATCTAATTTCACCTTTGGATGCAATATGACTGCAGCAGCTACTACAGGTCCGGCTAGGCATCCGCGACCAGCTTCATCTACTCCTGCTTCAATTACTTCTTTGTTATAGTACAAGGCTAACATTTATCTATAATTACTAATTACTATCCGAAATTGGTTTATTTTTGTGCAAGAATCAAGTCATGCAGAAGAAATTTATCACCAATTTGGCATTTTTGCTTTTCCTTAATTTGCTCATTAAGCCATTTTGGATTCTTGGAATTGATAGAGCTGTGCAAAATACTGTTGGTGCTGAATCTTACGGATTATACGCTGCCTTATTTAATTTAAGTTTTCTTTTTAATATACTATTAGATGTTGGAATAACAAATTACAACAATCGTAATATCGCCATGCACAACCACCTACTTGAAAAACATTTGAGTGGGATTATCATGTTACGTTTAGTCCTTGCAATTGCCTATACAATAATAAGCTTGTCAATTGCTTTTATTTTAGGCTACCAAGGCGCTCAAATTTGGATGCTTTCAATAATGTTGGTAAATCAAGCCTTAATATCATTTATTCTTTATTTGCGCTCCAATATTGCGGGACTACAGCTTTTCAAATTAGATAGTATGATATCTGTTTTGGATAGAGCTGTAATGATTATTATATGTTCGTTTTTAATTTGGGGCCGTGCTGCTGGAAGTGAATTTAAAATTGAATGGTTTGTTTGGGCACAAACATTGGCTTATGTTATCACTGTTGCTATTACCTTTTTTATTGTAGCCAAAAAAGCAAAACTACGTAAACTAGAATGGAACCCTACGTTTTTCTTTATTGTTTTAAAGCATAGTTATCCCTTTGCAATACTTATTTTATTAATGACATTTTATAACAGAATTGATTCTGTTATGATAGAACGATTATTACCTAATGGGGCTGAGCAGGCCGGCATTTATGCTCAAAGTTATCGATTATTAGATGCATCGAATATGATAGCTTTTTTATTTAGCGGACTCCTTTTGCCGATGTTTTCACATATGATAAAAAAGAAACAACCGCTACAAGAACTTGCTGAACTTTCCTTTTCTTTTATTGCAATTCCTGCTATCGCATTAATTGGATTTTGTTTTTTCTTTAGTCATGATATAATGGGATTACTTTATCATTCACATGTTGATGAATCCTCCAACCTTTTCAAATATGTAATGTGCTGCTTCCTTGCTATCAGTTCAGTATACATTTTCGGAACAATGCTTACTGCAAACGGAAATTTAAAGTATTTAAATATCATTGCATTATCTGGAATGACTTTAAATATTACCCTCAACTTAATATTAATACCAAAATTTCAGGCATTAGGTGCTGCATATGCAAGTTTGATAACTCAATATACAACGGCTGGATTACAAATAATTTTAGCACACAAAGTATTTAAATTTAAATTTCAAAAAGTTCTAGCCCTAAAGTATCTAGTTTATTTTGGAGCCACATTTTATTTGTTTTATACATTAAGTAACTACCCATCCAATTGGTTTTTGAAAGGAATGATTGGCTGTACCATCAGTTTATTAATTGCCCTCGGTTTAAAACTGATTAAGCCCTTTGAACTTGTTAGCCTATTAAAATCAGAACAACAATAACAATCGAATAACAAACGTAAAACACTTTAAATAATATAACAATACTGATTTTTAGCTGTTTAATTATTTTAATCCCTCCTTTATTTCAATTAAATTTGTCAGATAATTTAAAAAACTATGAGCCAGTCAGAAATTGGACAAATGAATACAATTATTTTACTGCGAATAATTAAGAAGTGGCAAAAGCAACTTTTAATTTGTTTTTTTGCTTCTGTGGTCGCTGGATTTATTATTTCACTTCCGATTTTCATGAAGCCGATGTATAAATCATCTGCGGTTTTATATCCATCAAACCTTTCACCTTACTCAAAAGAAACTCCAACTGAACAAATGGTACAGTTACTAAACTCAGAAGATGTAAGAGATAGTT
>Ga0114967_10002154_pt1 | contig 16579 bp, 18 predicted proteins | sample M_130628_MF_Meta_FD_92639 | JGI IMG/M metagenome (GOLD analysis project Ga0114967, IMG submission 92639) | Freshwater microbial communities from Lake Montjoie, Canada to study carbon cycling - M_130628_MF_MetaG | ecosystem: Environmental > Aquatic > Freshwater > Lake | place: Lake Montjoie... | reverse complement strand
TTTGTTAGAAGGTTTTTTTCTTAAAATTTATATTTTTTGTAATATTTAAGTTTAGGCAATAAAATAGAAGAATGCCATCAATAAAGAATAATTTCCAGAGAGTCTGGAGAAACCTTTATAAGAAAGAAATATTTATTTGATTCTACTTCTTGGTCTTTTAACGTAAAGGAATATGAGGTCAACAAGGAATATCCTATGTTTGTTTCCCTGCTAAATGTCTTGTTGCAGTGCATAGGTGTTTAAACAACTTATATTTTTCAGTTTTTTCTAAAAGTCGAACAGCTCATAAATATAAAGAATCCAATAGATTTTATTGGGGTAGAAGAATCTAAAAAAGAGTATTCGAAGGGAGTGAGGGTGGTGTTGAAAATGTATGGGTGAAATTTGTTTTATTCATTGGAAACAGTGAAATTTATAATTAGACTTAAAATTTACTTTTAAAATGTTTAGCAATAAATCTATATTGATTACTGGTGGAACAGGTTCGCTCGGAAAAGCTTTAACTAAAACTATATTAGAACGCTGGCCGGATATAAAGAGGTTAGTTATTTTTTCCAGAGATGAGCAAAAACAGTTTCAGATGTCTCAGGAATATCCTGATACAACATACGATGCCATGAGATATTTTATTGGCGATGTTAGGGATTTAGATAGATTAAAAAGAGCTTTTATAGGTGTTGATTACGTTATTCATGCTGCAGCAATGAAACATGTTCATATCGCTGAATATAATCCCGATGAATGCATAAAAACAAATATTGGGGGAGCTGAAAATGTTATAAAAGCTTCTTTAGCCAGTAATGTTTCCAGAGTGGTTGCTTTATCTACAGACAAAGCATGCGCGCCAATCAATTTATATGGAGCAACCAAGCTAACCTCAGATAAATTATTTATTGCTGCAAATAATATAAGGGGTTTTCAGGATATAAAATTTTCGGTGGTTGGGTATGGAAATGTGATGGGCTCAAATGTATCTGTCATTCCAGTTTTCTTAAAAAAGAAAAAAGAAGGCGTGCTACCAATTACAGACCCGTCTATGACTCGTTTCAATATTTCATTAGATGATGGGGTGGAAATGGTATTACATGCATTGGAAAATTCATGGGGTGGTGAATTGTTTGTTCCAAAAATTCCTTCCTATAGGATAATGGATGTGGCTGAGGCGATAGGTCCTGAATGTGAACATAGAATAATTGGAATTAGACCTGGAGAAAAGATACATGAAGAAATGATTACGGTTAGCGATTCTTACAACACCTATGATTTAGGAAAATATTATGTAATCCTTCCTACGGTAACAAATTGGAAAATGGAGGACTATAAAAAGTCCTTTAATGCACAAAAGGTTGAGAATGGCTTTAGTTTCACATCTGGTGAGAACAAGGAATGGGAAACGGTGGAAAGTTTAAAGGAATTAATTAATAAGCACGTTTCTTCAACTTTTGAAATATAAATGAAAGCAATCCCATACGGCAAACAATCCGTCACAGAAGACGATATTCAAGCGGTTATAGACGTACTTAAGAGTGATTTTTGGACACAAGGTCCAAAAATTAAAGAGTTTGAAGATGCTTTTGCTAAATATGTCGGTTCAAAATATGCGGTAGCAGTCTCTAATGGCACCGCAGCATTACATCTGTCTGCCATGGCACTCAGTTTGAGTCCTGGCGATAAAGTCATAACCACTCCCATCACTTTTGCTGCATCAGCAAATTGCGTAAGGTATTGTGGAGCTGATGTTGCTTTTGCTGATATAGATCCTAAAACCTATCTATTGGATATTGCAAAGGTAGAGGAACTTTTAAAGGCATCTCCCAAAGGAACATACAAAGGTATAATTCCAGTTGATTTTGCCGGTAGAGCAGTCAATCTTCAGGCATTTAAAAAACTTGCTGCTGAGTATGGTTGCTGGTTAATTGAAGATGCTTGTCATGCTCCTGGCGCCCACTTTATAGACAACAATGGGGTTCATCAAAACTCTGGCAACGGGACATTTGCTGATCTGGCTATTTTTTCATTTCATCCAGTTAAACACATAGCAACAGGTGAAGGAGGGATGATTACTACTAATGATGAAAAGATTTATAACAAACTTTTGATGCTTAGGACGCACGGCATCACCCGAAATTCAGCTCTTTTTTTAAATGATCCTGATTTTGCTTCTGGTGTAGCATCGGATTTTTACCCGGCATGGTATATGGAGATGCAATCTTTAGGATTTAACTACAGAATAACTGACTTTCAGTCGGCATTGGGTTCTAGTCAGTTGAAGCGTGCCGATTCCGGTCTGATAAGAAGACGACGGATTGCATCTAGATACAACGATTTTTTTTCAGATAAAACTTATATTAAAAGTCATAGCGGTCTGGTAGAAGGACATGCATATCATCTTTACGTTATTGAAACTCAGGATAGGCTTGAATTGTATAATTACTTGCGGGAAAAAGGTATTTTCGCTCAGGTACACTATATACCATGTCATTTAATGCCTTACTATCGGGAACTTGGTTGGAAAGAGGGTGATTTCCCTTTTGCTGAGCAATATTATAAGCACTGTCTAAGCTTACCAATGTACCCTACCTTATCGGAAAATGAGCAGGAATTTGTTATAACAGCTATCGGAGATTTCTATAATACATTATGATTGCTACGTTAATTTCTGATAGGTTGGTTTTAAATCCTTTAAGCTTAATACATTGCACTAATGAATATTTAGCTTGGATGAATAATCCTGAAGTCTATAGATATCTTGAGACTGGAGGTGATTATAAAATGGATAATCTTATAAAATATCTGGAAAGTGTAGAAGCTAACCCTTTCATACTTTTTTGGGCAATTCATTTAAAAGAAAATGGTAAGCATATTGGCAATATAAAAATAGATCCTATAAATAAACGTCACGGTTTGGGTGAATACGGAATTATGATGGGTGATTCTGATGAATGGGGGAAGGGTTATGCCTACGAGGCTTCGAAGCTGGTTTTAACCTATTGCTTCAAGAAAGTGGGACTAAGAAAAATTATCCTTGGAGTTGTGGAGGAGAATGAATCTGCAGTGAAGTTATATAAGAAATTGGACTTTTTTGTAGAAGGAGTTTATAAAGACCACGGATACTATTTCGGCCATTATTGCAATGTATTACGCATGGCTATTTTTAATCCAAATACTAATGAACAAGATTGATAAGTTGATACTGGGAACTGTTCAGTTCGGTTTATTGTATGGGATTAATAATAAAGAGGGTAACTTAATTGATTTTGCCGTAAATGAGATATTGACTTTTGCGGCTGAAAATGGAATTACTAATCTTGACACAGCTTATTCGTATGGAAATGCGATGGAAAGAATAGGCCATTTTCACAAAACGACAGGAATTAAATTTCAAGTTAACACTAAATTCAGGATTGATACAGGCATTACCGTTTCAGAACAACTTCAGCAATCTTTAGGGCAACTTGCAATTGAATCAGTTGATACATTCTTTTATCATTCCTTTGTTGACTTTATAAATAATCCAAAAATTGTTGTTGAATTAAATGAACTAAAGAGTCGAGGATATTACAAGAAAACAGGAGTTTCCATTTATAATAATGATGAATTTGTTCACTGTATAAATAGCATTGAAGTTGATGTGATACAATTGCCGTTTAATCTTCTTGATAACTGTAGCCAACGTGGTAAATTGATTGAACTCGCAAAAAAAAATAAGAAAGAAATACAGGTAAGATCGGTTTTTCTCCAAGGTCTATTTTTCATGAAAGCAGAAGATTTACCGATTAAGTTGCTTTCCCTTGCTCCGGCACTTTATGAACTGTTCAAAATAGCTTCTGAATTAAACATAAATATTGAACAACTTGCGATGACCTATGTACAACAGCAGCTTAACATTGATAAGATTATTATTGGAGTTGATTCTGTGGAGCAGCTAAGAAAGAATGTGCTGGATGTTGATTTTAAAATAAGCGAACCATATAAGAAACTCATCAGTGAAATATTGGTTGAGGATATAACGTTATTAAACCCACAAAACTGGAAATGAATATCCTCGGTATAACTCAGGCGAGATACGGTTCATCAAGACTTCCCGGGAAAATATTGATGAACATTGATGGTGTAAGCCTGCTACAGATTCATTTAGAAAGAATTAAAAAGTCAAAAAAAATAAACAAACTAATTGTTGCCACTACTTTTGAACCTGAAACCAGCCAAATTATACAGATAGCATTGGCGCAAGGGGCTTCTACTTTTCAAGGTAGCACTCAGAATGTATTAGAACGTTTTTATAAAGCTGCCCAGCAAGAACAACCAGATTATGTAGTTAGGCTTACTTCTGATTGCCCGCTGATAGATGCAGAGGTTATAGATGCTGTTATTGAAAAATGTATTAACGAGAATCTTGATTATTGCTCTAATACACTTGAACCTTCTTTTCCCGATGGCTGCGATATAGAAATATTCCGTTTTTCCGCATTGGAGCAGGCCTACAACAACGCAAGCTTGTTATCAGAAAAGGAACACGTTACTCCTTTCATTTGGAAGAATTCATCTTTTTTAGGAGGAACTTATTTTAAGAGTTCTAATTATTCTAATCCTGAAAATTTTTCCAGCTATAGGTTAACTGTAGATGAAATAGCTGACTTCGATTTAATTTCAAAGTTAGTTTCCATAGCCGGTTACCATGCAAAATGGACTGAATACGTTGAAATACTCAAAGGAGATACTGAATTGTTTAATTTAAACTCCCATTTCATAAGAAATGAAGGACTCCAGAAATCTATGGAAAACGACAAAATAGAATTAAGGAAGATTGTGAATTTTTCAGAATCCGAAAAATACAAAGCGGCTATACATACACTGATTCCAGGTGGTGCACACACTTATTCAAAGGGGGATGATCAGTTTCCTGAAAGAGCTCCCGCAGCAATAAAATACGGAAAAGGTGCATATGTATGGGATGTAGATGACAACAAATACCTTGATTGTTCTATGGGATTAACCTCTGTTAGTTTAGGGCATGGGTATGATTCTGTTATTGATAGTGTAAAAAAAGAACTGGAATTCGGTGTGAATTTTCAGAGACCTTCAGCTTTAGAAAAGGAGATGGCAGAAAAATTTCTTTCTATCGTTCCTCAGCACGATATGGTCAAATTTGCTAAGAACGGGTCGATCGTTACAACAGCTGCAGTTAAACTTGCTCGCGCTTTCACAGGTAGAAAATTAGTAGCATTCCCAGGGGATCATCCATTTTATTCCTATGATGATTGGTTTATCGGTCTTACCCCTTGTAATAAAGGTGTTCCAGATGAGATATCAGAGTTATCAGTCACCTTTAAATCATGCAATATTGATTCCTTATTGAAACTATTTGAAGAACATCCAGGCCAGATAGCCTGTGTGATCATGGAGCCTGAGAAAAATTTATGTAGTAACGGGTGTTCTTGTTCAATGCATATTGGCGAATACCTTAAACAGGCCATTCAATTGACAAAACAAAATGGCGCACTATTCATAATGGACGAAATGGTTACCGGCTTCAAAACCGAATTTCCTGGATCCATGAAAAAATATAATCTTGACCCAGATATGGCGACGTGGGGTAAAGGAATTGCAAATGGATTTTCTTTTTGTGCTTTGACCGGCAAAAAGGAAGTGATGGAACTGGGTGGGATTACAAGAAGTGGGAGTGAAAAGGTATTTCTGATTTCTACAACCCATGGTGGAGAAACACATACTATGGCGGCGGCAATTGCAACCATTAACGAGTTTCAGAAATATGACGTGATAGGACATAACCACACCCTCGGAAAACAGCTGATAAAATTATGTCAGGAAATTATAAAAGAGAATGAACTTACCGATTACATCCAGGTCACCACCTCAGAATGGATGCCATTGTTCCTTTTCAAAGATGAGCAAAAGCAAATTTCTGCCGCCTTCAGAACATTGGCCTTGCAGGAAATGATTAAACGAGGTGTGCTGTTTCAGGGAATCTTTACACCGTGTTTTAGCCATACAAAAGAAGATATCGAGTATTTTGCAGCGGCGTTCAAAGAAATGGTGACAGTATATAAATCTGCCTTAAAAATTGGTTATTCAGGGTTGCTCATCGGTGAACCTATTAAGCCCGTTTTCAGAAAAATAATTTAATCAATTAATCGCGAAGCATATGTATAATTTCGTCAAAACCAAGTATGGATATCATACGATTGAAAATCCTCCTACCCAGAAAGAGTTGGAAGACTATTATCAAAGCAATTATTATCAGGAGGCCAAGGGAAGTTATGAACTTGAATATGACGATGAAGAGATAAAATATTTTAAAAATAAAATCTCCGAAGGCGCTTTTGTGGCTGAACAGAATTTTACAGAAAATTCAGGAAGAAGATTTCTTGACGTAGGTTGCGGTGAAGGTTGGGCTGTGAAACTTTTTAAAGACAAAGGTAGGGAGGTGACAGGATTGGACTATAGCGGTTACGGATGCGAAAAATTCAATCCTGATTGTCTTGAGAATTTGATGGTTGGGGATGTGTATTATAATCTGCGCGGTCTGATATCTGAAGGAAAAAAATATGATCTATTTTTTTAGATAATGTTTTAGAACACGTGCTTGATCCGGAAGAACTTGTAAATGAACTTAAAAAAGTAATGGTGCCGTCCGGTATTTTAGCTGTGGATGTTCCAAATGATTATTCGATTCTTCAAAAGTATGTTATTGAGAAAAAATATGTTCATACTGAATATTGGCACGTTACCCCAGATCATTTATCATATTTTGATAAAACGGGATTGGAAAACTTGTTTCAACAAAATGGCTGGACGTCTGTAATGACGATAGCAGACTATCCAATAGACTGGAATCTCGTTAACCCAAACTCAAATTATATTAGAGATAAATCAATGGGCAAATCCTGCCATCGCGAGCGGATCGAAATGGAAAATCTTATTCATACACAGCCAATAGAAAAAGTGATTAATTTTTATAAAGCCATGGCTGATTTGGGTTTGGGCAGATCTATTATCGGCTACTTTAAAATAAACAAATAATATTCAGCATTTATCAGAATTTTAAGAAAATAGTATGACAAACTTAAAGAGATGTAAAAAATGCCTTTTACCGGAAACTCATGAAACAATCATCTTTGATGATCAGGGTATTTGTAATGTGTGTAGGCAGAATGAATTTAAGAAAGACAAAATAGATTGGAAACTAAAGAAGAAGGAGCTTGATGAACTTATTGAACAATACAGGGGAAAAAATGAATATGACTGTTTAGTGCCATTCAGCGGGGGAAAGGATAGTACTTGGGCCTTATATTATCTGATGAAAGAATATAAGATAAAACCTCTAGTTGTTCGGTTTGATCATGGTTTTTTAAGACCAAACCTAAATGACAATACAGTTCGTACACTAAGAAATCTTGGGGCTGATTTTCATAGCTTTACTCCAAACTGGAAAGTTGTTCAGAAGCTAATGCTTCAAAGCTTTTTAGAAAAAGGGGATTTTTGCTGGCATTGTCATACAGGCATATTTTCTTATCCAATGTGGGTCGCTATAAGATACAATGTTCCACTTATATTTTGGGGAGAGCCATCAGCCGAATATACATCGTATTATAGTTATGATCAGCCGGAAGAAGTAGATGAAAAAAGATTTAATAGGGCAGTGAACCTGGGTATCTCTGCATTGGATATGGCAGTTAGGTTAGGAGGGGAAATGGATGAACGCGATTTCAAGCCTTACACTTATCCCCCCTTAAAAGAGTTACGCAGAATACAGTATAAATCTGTTTGCCTTGGTTCTTATATACCGTGGGATGTTAAGGCTCAATCGAAGATTATACATGATGAATTAGGCTGGCAAGGAGATCTGGTAGAAAATGTGCCACCTGGATATAATTATGAGAAAATAGAATGCTATCTACAAGGCGTAAGAGACTATATTAAATATATCAAAAGAGGATATACAAGACCTACACACCTTGCGTCTATTGACATCCGGAATGATCGTTTAACACGTGAAGAAGGAATGGATATGCTCTCGAAGTACGAAGGAAAAAAACCTGCCAGTCTTGAAATTTTCTTAGAAATGGTTGGACTGTCTGAAGAAGAGTTCTTCAAAATAGCAAAAAGTCATGCTGTTTCCCCATGGAAAATGAATGTTTTCGAGCAGGAACTGGGTGAAGAATTACCTGACCATAATCAGTGGTCAAATGCAGGTCCAATGGAAAGAAGCAACACAGAAAAACAACTTGATCGCTGGAAAAAAACCACTTCATAATTATGATTGGTATTGTTGATTATGGCATGGGTAACCTGCTTTCTGTATATAACGCGTTTGATTATTTGGGTGCTGATGTAAGGATCTGTAGCCATCCTGATGAATTAAAAAATGTACATAGTATAGTAATTCCTGGTGTTGGAGCATTCAAAGATTGTATTGAGAAGATCGTGAATACAGGTTTCAAAGAAATATTAAATGAGCACGTGCATACACACGGAAAACCTATTCTTGGGATTTGTCTAGGTATGCAGGTCATGGCGACCCTCGGGCTAGAGGGAGGAGAAAACAAGGGCTTAGGATGGTTTGATGCAACTGTGGTAAAACTGGCACCTGAAGATCCTGGGTTGCGGGTACCAAATATTGGTTGGAATGACATAAGCTTTGATCCTGATGTTTTTTTATTTAAAGGTCTTCCAAGGCATGCTGATTTTTATCATGTCCACTCTTTTTTTATGAAAACAACAAATCCTCAGGATGTTGTGGCAACCTATGAATATGGCCAAAAAGTAACGGCTGCAGTATTAAAAGATAATATTTTTGCTACCCAGTTTCATCCCGAAAAAAGTCAAGATCATGGATTGAAAATTTTGGAGAATTTTATTGAATGGAAACCCTAATATGTCAAAAAGAAGATTAATTCCCAAGCTTCAATTAAGAACTAGTAGTTATAACCCATCAAAAATGGTTCTTGTAATCACCAAGAATTTTGATCAAATAATTGAAATTGGCGATGCTGTTTCTCAATCAAAAATATACCAGGACCAAGCAGCTGACGAACTTATCTTTATTAATATTGATAAGCATGATAAAGATATAGGTCGACTTAGCAAAATTATACGGAAGGTGTCTGAAGAAATATTTATGCCGATAACTGTCGGTGGTGGAGTATGTACAGAAGAGGACTTCAGAACCTTGCTATCCAATGGAGCAGATAAGATCTCTATAAATACAGCCGCTGTTCGAGACCCTTTATTTATCAGTCTAACATCGTCAAGATATGGTGCACAATGTGTAGTGGTTAGCATTGATTACAAAAAAGAGTTGGACGGTACTTATAGGGTTTATATAAATTGCGGTCAGGAAAGGACAAAACTTGACCCTGTGTCCTGGGCACTAGAATGTGAAAGAAGGGGAGCAGGTGAAATATTATTAACATCCATTGATAATGATGGAATGCGACAAGGTCTAAATTTGGAAGTAACAGAGCTTGTTGCAAAAACTGTATCTATTCCTGTGATTAGTTCCGCAGGCTGTGGAGTGGCTAAACATTTTATCGATGGCTTCTTAATAGGAAAAGCAGATGCCATATCTTCTGGCACCTTCTTCGCTTTACAGGATCAAAGCTTTATGCAAATACGTTCCCATATAAAAAATGCTGGAGTCAACATCCGAATACATACTTAAACCAAGACTGTTTTTTCGCGTTGATGCGAGCCCTGCGATTGGCTTAGGACATTTAATTCGTTCTTCTGCATTTGCGTGTATGCTTTCTGATTTTTTTTATTGCATACTTGTAACATATGATTTACCGGAATTATTGCTCGAACATAGTTGCGCCGGTTTTGATGAGATAATTACATTAGAAAACCCCGATACGGCTTCATTTCTCAGTCATATACCTAATAATGCAGTCATTATCCTTGATGGTTATCATTTTGATAATGTTTACCAAGTTGCACTGAAGAAGGAAAGACATTTCCTTGTTTCAATTGATGATAACCATAATACACATTTTGTCAGTGATATCGTGATAAATCATGGGGTGAATATTAATTCCGATGATTATTCATGTGAACCCTACACAAAACTATTTACAGGCCTCAACTACATGATGTTACGTGAACCTTTCTTTAAAGTAATGAAAGAAAAGCGAAATATTGAACGCTCAAAAAACCTTTTAGTTATTCCTGGTGGAAGTGATATTAAAGATATATCTATAACGCTTTTAGAAAATGGAGTTGAGAAATGGTTTGAGCATGTACATTTCATTTCAGGTGCTGGAACAGTTTCATTTGACAGATTAATGGCTGCAGGCGCGACAAAAGAGAATGTAACAATTCATAAAAATGTAAATGCAGCGGCACTCATTAAGATAGCGAAAGGCTGTGATGTAGGTATTTGTACGCCCAGTGGCATATCTTATGAATTGTCTTGTATTGGTATCGGCCTTATATTGTGTATGATTGCTGAGAATCAGCAGCATTTTTTTGATTTCTTCCTCGAAAATAAATTGGCAGTTGGCTGTAGTTATGTGAATGAGAATGACCTAGATGATTTACTTCAGTTAATGGAGCTTATGAAATCTGATGTGAATCTCGTCAAAAAGCAAATAAGCAATCAGAAATCTTTTTTTAATATCAATTCAAAAGCAAATCTTCTTGAAATTTTCAAGGCCGTATGATGAAAATATTTGTAACAGGTGCAAACGGTTTTGTGGGAAATGCATTGATTGGCAGGCTGGAAAAATCAGGATTTGATACATGGGGTGTCGTTAGAAAAAAAACTTTGCGTGTAAAGGAAGTCATATTGGATCTTGGCAGGTGTAGTGAGGCTGAAATATTTGAAAAACTAGGAGATGCCGATTGTATAGTTCACCTAGCCGCCCATGCAAATTTTAGCAATAATTTTGATAAAGAGATTTACGATGTAAATTGTCTCGCTAACCTTGCCATAACAAATGTTTTTAAAAGACTTGATTCACATTTTATTTTTGCATCCAATGCATTGATTGCAGGAATGCATAACGAATTTATTACCACACAAAGTCACGATAACCCAAATCTTCCATATAATATTTCTAAATATATCTCTGAACAGTATATTATGAAGCATATTAAAGACTATTGCATCATGCGTATAGGGGGTATATATGGTTACCAAGGGCCGGAGCACCTTTTCTTGAACCGCGCCATCAACAAGGCGATGTATGCAGAGCAGCTATTCAGTATTCAAAATAACGGGCTTGGGCGTAGAAATTATATTTATGTTGAGGACTTGTGCTCTTGGATTATTGATATTATAGCTAACCGGACAAAGGGCCAATGTTTAATAGCAGGTGGAGAAACTTTGTCGCTAAAGGATATATTTATACAGTTGAATGATATCTTTCTCAATGGGAAAGAGCAGGTAAACCTCGATTACTCTGTTAAAGGGATTGATCAGGTAATCGAAACTAAACTACCAAATATCATGATGCATGATTACCGGATGGCGTTCAGTGATATAAAAGATAAGATACTCTCCACATGAAAATAGCTGTTCTGGCCGATATTCACGGAAACCATTTTGGCTTATTACAAGTGCTTAAGGAAGCAAAAAAAGAAAAGGTAGAAAAGCTGCTTGTTTTAGGAGATATAGTAGGATACTACTATTATCCGGATAAAGTGATGGATATACTTGAACAATGGCAATATTTGTTCATAAAAGGGAATCATGAAGAATATTTAAGTAAAGTATTAGCGGGAGAATTGGATATAGCTATACTAGACGAAAAATACGGAAGTGGTCATCGCGCAGCGATCAGCAAATTGAACGATTTGCAAATAGGAAAACTACTCACATCCCCAGAGAAACTCCTGGTAGAAATTGATGGGTTAAATATTCAGATGAGTCATGGTTCGCCTTGGGATGCAAATCTTTATCTTTATCCGGATACCGATATAGAAATATTAAATTTGGCCAGTGAAACCGGAGCAGATATCGTTTTAATAGGACATTCTCATTATCAGTTTCTCCACACGACTGCAAATACAGTATTATTAAATCCCGGTTCTGTCGGACAATCCCGCAGTACGGGCGGACTTGCTGACTGGGCAATAATTAATACAAAAAATGGGGTTATTCAGTTGAGATCAACATTATACGATTCCACCTCATTAATCAACGAAGTCAGTAGGATTGACCCAGGAAATGCATATTTAAAAAATATCTTAATAAGAAATAGGAATTGAGAAAGTATAACATAGTAGTTACAGGATGCGGTGGGGATATTGGACAGAGTATTGGGAAAATTCTAAAAGAAAGCCCGCTTTTTGAAAAAGTGATTGGAGCAGACGTTACAGATGAGCATGCAGGTAAATTCATTTTTGATGAGCTAATTATGTTGCCATTATCCAGTTCGCCTGAATATACTCAGCATCTGAAAAAACTAATAAAACAATTCAATATAGATTTCTTGCTGCCTATTTCTGAACCAGAATTGCGCATGCTTACGGAGCGTGGGATTGAATCTGAGTATCTCAATACCAAATTGATCTGTGCAAATTTGAAGTCAAGGGAAATTGGCTTCGATAAATTAGCAACATCAGAGTTTCTTGAAAAATCAAATCTGCCTTTTCCGGAAACTTTTGTGATTGAAAACATGACTCCTGTTAGCTTCCCTTTGATTCTTAAAAGTAGGAAGGGATCTGGAAGTAAATCAATCTTTATCTTACATGATATTGATGAGTTCGGATTTTACCAGAAAAAACATCCTGACTTTATAGCACAGGAACTTATAGCAGGAGATCCTGATGAATATACATGCGGTCTGTTCCGGTCAAAAAATAATGAGATTAGGTCTGTTATTTTTAAGCGAAAACCTGTTGATAGTTATTCAGGCTATGGAGAAGTTATAGAACACGATTCGATAACTAATCTTTTGCATTCAATAGCAACTAATCTTGAATTAACAGGATCAATAAATGTGCAGTTGAAACTTTCTCACAAAGGCCCTTGTGTTTTTGAAATTAACCCTCGATTCTCAAGTACAGTTAGATTCCGTCATATGATGGGCTTTGAAGATGTTATCTGGAGTTTGGAGGATGCTCTTGGTCAGCTAATAACTAATTTTAAATCTCCTCAAGTAGGAACAAAATTCTATAAAGGATTTTATGAGTACACAAATTGAACCAATTTTCATTGAGGGATTTGAGATCTCCGATAACAACAAGCCCTTTGTGATTGCAGAAATGTCTGGTAACCATAACCAGTCGCTTGACAGGGCACTTGAAATTGTAGCTGAAGCTGCAGCAGCGGGGGCACATGCCATCAAACTTCAAACGTATACTGCAGATACCATGACAATTCCTGGAGCACTAACCATCAATGATCCCGGTTCTTTATGGAGAGGAAGAGAGTTACATGAACTTTACAAAGAGGCTTATACACCATGGGAATGGCATAAACCGATTTTTGATAAGGCAAAAGAATTGGGCCTGATCGCTTTTAGTACACCGTTTGACGAAACCGCAGTTGACTTTCTAGAAGTACTGGGTGTATCTGCTTATAAAATTGCATCTTTTGAAAATACGGATCTGCCTCTTTTAAAGAAAGTAGCTTCTACCGGAAAACCTGTAATAATATCTTCAGGTGCTGCGACAGTTGCAGACCTTGATGAAGCAATGCAAACACTTAGAAGCTTCAATTGTGAAGTGGTATTACTTAAATGTACGAGTACATATCCTTCAACTCCTGAAAATACCAATCTTTTGACTATACCGCACATGCGTGAGTTATTCAAATGCCATATTGGTTTATCAGATCATACAATGGGTATTGGTGTTTCTATTGGAGCGGTAGCGCTCGGTGCACGGGTAATTGAAAAGCATTTCACCTTGCGACGTGCTGATGGGGGTGTGGATAGCGCTTTCTCTATTGAACCAGAAGAATTAAGAGCACTTGTCATTGAAAGTGAACGTGCATTCCAGGCACTGGGTACAATTCACTACGGAGTACTTAATGCTGAAAAGAAAAGTTTGGAGTATAAACGATCTGTATATGTTGTAAAAGATATTGCTGCCGGAGAAACATTTACAAAAGAGAATTTGCGCGTGATAAGACCAGGATATGGATTGTTGCCTAAGTTTTATGAAACAGTGCTTGGTAAAAGTGCAAAATCAGATGTTAAGGCAGGTACGCCATTGACATGGACAATACTTTAAATACATTCCTCTTATTAAGTGAAAAAAGCTGGCATAATGATATGTTTCATGCCTTAGCAGTTTCTTTGCCTGGTGAATGGATACGAATAAATAGGAAAGAGGAATTTACTGAAGAATTACTATCAAGATTGCAGCCGGATATCATCTTTATTCCACACTGGTCTTATATTATTCCACCTGCCATCTTTGAAAAATTTGAATGTATTGTTTTTCATATGACAGATCTGCCTTTTGGAAGAGGGGGTAGCCCCTTACAAAACCTGATTGTTTTAGGGTATAAAGAAACTGTGATCTCAGCATTAAGGGTAGAAGAGGGACTTGATACCGGTGATATTTATTTAAAAAAGAAGCTTTCACTCCATGGTACTGCCAGCGATATATTTGAGCGGTCTGCTTTAGTAATCAAAGAGATGATCGAAAAGATTATCAAAGACAAGCTATTGCCCGTACCCCAAAATGGCGAACTTGTAACATTTAAAAGAAGAGGTAAGCAGGATGGTGATATCAGTGCATTAGTTGATATGGAAAAAGTATATGATTACATTCGAATGCTGGATTGTGAGGGGTATCCCAATGCATTTATTGAAACTCCTTACTTCAGGTTTGAATTCTCACACGCTGTCTTTTCTGATACTGATAAAAGTTTAACCGCAAATGTTAGAGTCATTAAAAAATAAGAAGATTATGATCGTTGTGGCTCACCCAGATGATGAAGTTTTGGGTTTAGGTGCTACAATGAATAAATTGATAAATGAGTATGGTGTAATAACTAAAGTTGTAATTCTTGGAGAAGGTATTACATCTAGAAGTAAAGATCGGGATACACAACTATGGGGAAAGGAATTGGAAATTCACAGAAATAATATTCATTTAGCTCAAAAAGCAATTGGATATAATGAGGTTTCAATTTATAATTTCCCTGACAATCGTTTTGATATAGTTCCCCTATTGGATATTATTAAAATTGTTGAAAAAGAAAAAAATGAATTTCAGCCAGATTTGATATTCACACATCATGGCGGTGATTTGAATATTGATCATCAACGTACCTTTGAAGCTGTAATGACTGCTTGCAGGCCTATGATTGATGAAGTTGTTAAAACGATAATTACATTTGAAACACCTTCTGGTACAGAATGGCGGGCATCATCTGATCCACGCAATTTTATTCCGAATATTTTTATAGAGGTTTCCGAAGAAAATTTAAATGCAAAGATAACGGCGATGGAGAGTTATGAATTTGAGAAACGGGTTTACCCACACCCGCGTTCTCCTCAATCGCTCGAAATCCAAGCACAACGTTGGGGTGTTTCTGTAGGATTCAGATTTGTTGAAGCATTTTGTTTAATTAGGAGCGTACAGAAATAAGTATCAAAATTTAAACTTTGAAAAATATTTTATGAGTGTAGTCAAAAAAATTGATCTAAGTACGATCAAAAGTATATATGATAGCGGTGGTAATGTTATGGAAGCTTTACGCAGAGAGTTTAGAACAACAGTCAACACCTCAGAAATTATTGAAATATCCTATGATATGCAAAGTGGTTCTTATATTAAAGTACTTGACGAAAAAACCAAAATATATTTTAATGAATGTGCGGCTGTATTGTCAAAATATATGGGAAAAGCAAAATCCATAGTTGATGCAGGCGCAGGAGAATTAACTACAACTGCAGCTATAATTGAAAGTTTAAATTTTACTGGAAAATTACTTGCTTTTGATATAAGTTGGAGCAGATTGCATATAGGGAGAAAGCATTTTGTAGAAATTACGAAACGTGAATTGGATTATTTTGTAGCAGACTTAAAAAGGATTCCATTAATGGATAAATCAATAGATATTCTTTACACAAACCATTCGTTGGAGCCTAATCACGGTTTTGAAGATATGCTTTTGAAGGAACTCAATAGGGTCGCACGACAGCGCATTGTCCTTTTTGAACCCTACTATGAATTGGCAAACAGTAAAATAAAAGAAAGAATGAATTCTTATGGATATGTTAGAAATTTAGAACAAGCGATTAAAAATGCAGGCTGTATTTTGGAGGAAATAATCAAACTTGAACAAAGTGTAGATCCACTTAATCCTACTTATGCTTTCATAATTAAGCCATCTGTATGTAAAGAAGAAAATTTATATGAAGTAAACCCTTTTGCTTGTCCCTATTCATTAACTGGACTCTATAAGCATGATTCCTGTTTTTATTCAACGAAGTCTTTACTTGCATATCCGATAATTGATGGTATTCCTATTTTACGGGTCCAAAACGGAATAGTGGCAAGTCATATGGTTTGACCTTTTCCGGTAGTTAATCAGGTTCGAATTCTCTGATTATATTTATTATTAAATTATTAATTCATTAATTCATTAATTCAT
>Ga0114967_10002153_pt1 | contig 16579 bp, 11 predicted proteins | sample M_130628_MF_Meta_FD_92639 | JGI IMG/M metagenome (GOLD analysis project Ga0114967, IMG submission 92639) | Freshwater microbial communities from Lake Montjoie, Canada to study carbon cycling - M_130628_MF_MetaG | ecosystem: Environmental > Aquatic > Freshwater > Lake | place: Lake Montjoie... | reverse complement strand
CATTACAATTATTCCACTAAGATCCACAAAGAAAAACACAAAGAACCACGAAGCGTGAGTGTTATTTTTATCTATTTACTTTTTCTACATTAATTTAGCAAACCATATTCTTGGCTATTACTCCAACTTCAATTTATCTAAATCTATGTCTTCTTCTTCATTCAATACTTCCCACAATGGGTCGTCTATGGTTTTTTTCAATAATATTTTATCCATCCATACTAGTAAGGCTGGTAAAATAGTAAGGTTGATAAACATGGCTAATAGCAAGGTTATAGAAGTTAAATAACCCAAGGCTTTTGTACCATCAAATTGGCTAATAACAAATACTAAAAAGCCTGCAATTAATATTAAGGATGTGTATATAATACTCATACCAGTATCATGCATGGTGGCTGCTACAGCGGCTTTAATATTATTACCATACTTTGGCAGCTCTTGCTTAAATGCTACTAAAAACCGTATAGTAACATCTACTGTAATACCAAGCGCCACGCTAAATACAAGCACTGTGCTAGGCTTTAGTGCAATACCAAACCAGCCCATAATACCTGCTGTAATAATAATAGGAATAATATTAGATAAAATGCTAAACAACACAATTCTACCATTGCGGAACAAAAATATCATGCAAGCAAAAATCATTAGGAATGCATAAATAATACTATCTCTTAGGCTATTAATAATAAATTTACTGCCCTCTAAAAACACAATACTAGTGCCTGTGTATTTAATATTGTAGCGGGCTGTATCAAATATATCGTAGCTTTTGGTTTGAATAGCGTCTATTACTTTGGGCATTTCTGCACTACCCACATCTGCCATGCTTACACTAATTCTTGCGGTTTGCTTGGTGCTATCTACAAAGCTTTTCAAAATATTATTTAGCTGTGCGCCTTTACCATTTTCTTCTTTATTGGCGCGTAAATATGGCAGCAAAAATGCTACATCAAATCCACTTGGTAATCCGTAGCTGCTGCTATCGCCATCGTAATACGCTTGCCTTGCAAATTTAATAGCATCTACCACACTCAATGGTCTACCTAGTTGTGGCATTTCTGCAATTGCTGCGCTTAGTTCATCTATCTTACCTAATATACCTAATGATGTTGCGCCATTTTTCTTTTTGGTATCTACCCAAATTTCCAAAGGCATTACACCTTTAAAGTTTTTTTCAAAATATTTTAAATCTTGATAAATTTTTCCATTCTTAGGTAAATCATCTACCATATAGCCTACGCTTTTTAAACGAAACATGCCGGCAATACCAATGGCTAATGCAGCACCCCAAACTATGTATAATAATTGCCTTTTTTTAAATACCAATTGCTCTAATCCACGTAATACAAATAATAGCGATTTGCTATTTAAGTAATCGGTATGCTTGGTTTTAGGTGGTGCCAAATAACTAAAGATAGCAGGTATAAAAAATAAGCTAATAAAAAATATGACAATAATGCTAAGCCATGCTACCCAACCAAACTCTTGTAGTATTTGGCTTTTGGTAAAACAAAATACACCAAAGCCGATAGCTGCCGTAAGATTGGTAAATAAAGTTACAATGCCCATGCGTTGCACCATCAATACCAATGCCTTCGCTTGTTGGCCATACTTGGCATACTCTTGATGGTATTTGTTTAAAAAATAAATACAATTTGGTATGCCTATTACAATGATCAATGGTGGTACCAAAGCTGTTAATAAAGTAATTTTATACCCAAGCAATACCAATATTCCAACTGCCCATACCACACCTAGCAATACAGTTAATAAGCTAAATATCACTGCACTGATATTCCTAAAAAACAAAAATAAAATAACAGCTGTAAGCAATAGCGATACCAATAAAAACAATTGCATTTCTTTTTTTACATCGGTAGCCATTTTGCTGCGCACAAAAGGCAAACCACTAATATGCATTTCTAAGTTTTGCGCTTTGCCAAACTCATGCGTTAGTTTTTCTACATTGGCTACTACCTCTAGGCGTTTGGCGCTAAACATAATTTCTTTTTTTAGGCGCACTGCAACAAGGTGCGTTTGTGTATTGGCATTGTATAACAAGTTGCTGTAGAAAGGCAAGCTGTAAAATAAATTGAGTTGAGAGGATATGCTATCATCTTGGTTTGTAAAAATGGGTCTACTTTTTAGTTTTTCGCTAGTATCTGTTTTTACTTTGTAAATAACAACGGCAGTAGGCACACTTAATACATTGTCTACGCCTTCTTGCTTTTGCAATTGTTCGCAGTATTTTTTATATTCTTTAAACTTATTGGATTCATTTAAAGTTTTGGCATCTAAGCCTATTACTAGTAAGTTGCCATCTTCGCCAAAAATGCGTTTGAATTCTTTGTACTCTTTTAGCTTTGGATTGTCTGCAGGTATTGCATTGGTAAATTCGTAGCTCAATTGCACTTTACTAGCAAAATAACCCATTATTGCAGTGCCTACAAGCAATGTTATTAATATTACTAATCTATTCTTTAAAGTAAAAATGGCTATTTTCTTCCACATAGTATTGAAGCCGTAAAGGTAAATAGCTATGCCCAAAGTTCCTAATAATAGCCAGCAAGCAGAAGCAGCTGTATTGATAATAGTTTGTAAAAAAAGGATGAGAATTTTACTTATCGCATTTCTGCCCAACTACAATATTTACCTAATGAATATCTGTGATTAAAAAACAATAATAATAGCTTGTACACGTTATGGTTTTACTTACTTTTGAGAGATGAAGAGATTATCCATTCTGATTATTACTTTTTTATGCATGCAGCAATGCTTGGCCCAAGATATTGGCATTGGCAATTGGTATTCGTTATTTCCATACAACACAGCTACAGGAGCAGCTTTTGGCGACCATAAGGCGTATGGTGGTAGATATGGATTGCTAGAATATAACACGCTTACTGGCGAATATACTAACTACACAAAAGTAAATGGATTGAGTGATGTAAACATTGTAAAACTAGCTTATGCAGAAGCAAAAAAAGCATTAGTAATTACTTACGAAAGTAGTGATATAGATATTTTTCAGGAAGGAATATTTTATAATGTGCCTGATTTAAAAAACGCAAACATTGCAGCAAGTAAAAAAATCAATAATGTTACTATCATCAACAACGATGCATATATTAGCAGTGGTGTAGGGATTTTGGTGGTAAATTTAGATAAACACGAAGTTAAAGCTACCTATCCAATGGTTGTGGCTGGAGCACAATCTGATGTGTATGATGTAGCCTTGCAAAACAATAAAATAATTGCATTGACCAATAAAGGCATTTTTAAAGCAGATGTAAATAATGATTTTTTACAAAATATTGATAATTGGACATTGGTCAATCCAGATGTATATAAAAAAATATTAGTTACTAGCGATAGTGTTTATATAGCCAATGATAGTATTGTATATAGCTGGGATGGATTTGCTGGCATTCATTTCATGTATCAAACAGATTTAGCAATAAAGGATATGCTTATTTCTCAAAATAAATTAAATATTGCTGTATATAAATCTTTTGGAAAAATTATTCAAATAAATAAAGATGGTAGTGGTGTAAATGAAATAGGTGGATTATCGCCACAGCAATTAGCTGTAGATGATAATGATAAATTATGGATGGCTAACACTTTTACGGGATTAGATAAATTAAATAATATTGGCGATTTACAAAATTATAAAATTGGAGGTCCCTATTCTTTGGATGCATTTAATTTGCGATTTATCAATAATAGTTTATTCATCATTGGCGGAGCTGTAGCCCAAAATTATAATTTTTTATATAAAAGAGGCGGTGTGAATAAGTACAGCAATTACACTTGGAAATCATATACACAATGGACAGGCTACCCACAAATGGATAGTATTTTTGACATTTTGGATGTAGAAGAAAATAAAATTACAAAGAGTATTTATTTTGCTAGCTATGGTGGTGGTTTTTTGGAAATAGATAAGAATGGCGCAATGACCCAATTGGCACGCAATTCTGTAATACAGAGTGCCAACGGCGATGAGTATGCATGGTTAGTAACAAATTTGAAAATGGATGCCAACAATAACCTATGGGCTACTGTAACAGGTGCTGTAAACAATTTGATGGTATTAAAAAAAGATGGTGCCTGGCAGGCGATGCAATTGCCGAACAATGGCGAATCTAATGTGTGGTCGCAAATAGAAATAGATAATATTGGCCAGAAATGGATAATCAAACAACGCAATGGAGGTTTGTTAGTGTATAATGATAATCAAACCATTGAAAATTTAAACGACGACAGATATTATCTATACACCAGTAGCCCAAACAATGGCAATTTGGCTAGCAACAATGTGCGCTGCATAGCCAAAGACAATGATGGTAAAATTTGGGTAGGCACAGATAATGGAATTAGCATCATCAACTGTCCAGAAAATGCCTTAGAAAGTGGAGGTTGCCCTGCAGAAAATAAAATTGTGCAATATGATATCGCTGCAGGTAAATTATTTCAAGACGAATATGTAACCACAATTGCTGTAGATGGTGCCAATAGAAAATGGGTAGGCTCTGCAAATGGAGTTTGGTTGCTAAGTGCAGATGCCGAAAAAATAATTTTACATTTTGATAAAAACAATAGTCCATTACCTACCAACGACATCAATAAAATAGCCATAGACCCAAATAGTGGCATCGTATATTTTGCAACACAAAATGGTGTAGTAGGCTATAGAAGTACTGCTACAGATGGTGCTACAGAAATTATAGAACCATTGGTGTATCCAAACCCTATAACTAGCGATTACATTGGCACAATAGCTATAAAAGGCTTGATAGAAAATGCAGATGTACGCATTATAGATGCAGCAGGACAATTGGTGTATCGTACGGTGGCACTTGGCGGTCAAGCAATATGGAATGGCAAAACCTATAGCGGCGCTAAACCACAAAGCGGCGTGTATTATGTATTAGCTACTAATGCCGATGGAAGTGTAACACAAAAAACAAAATTTGTGTTTGTACATTAATAAAATTAAAAAATAATTGGTGATAAAAACCAAACCTTATTTTTATTAATGGAGAAATGCGTTATAAATAGTATTAGTATAACTTTGCCTATATGATTCACTCTACTAGAGCTATTGTATTGCGCACAGTAAAGTATGGCGAAACTAGCTTTATTGTTACCCTTTATACCGAGTTGTTTGGCATAGAAAGCTGCATGGTGCAAGGAGTGCGTAAGGCAAGTAAAAAAGGCAACAGTAAGGCAGGTTTTTTTTCAGTGGGTGCACAATTACAAATAGCTATGTACCATCAAGGCAATAAACAGTTGCAACGAATCAGCGATTATCAGTTTGATGCTGTGCACACAAGCATTAGTACCAGTGTCGTAAAAAATGCAATTGTGGTATTGATGATGGAGGTAGTGCACCATACATTAAACGAGCCGGAACCAAATGCCGACTTATATTTGTATATAGAAACTATTTTACAATATATAGAACAAGCAAATGAGCATACACTTACTTGGATGCCTCATTATTTTTGCCTACAATACGCCAATTATTTGGGCTTTGGGGTAGATGGCATTTACGATACAACTACTCCAATATTGCATTTGCAAGACGGCATGTTTGTGGCACAAGCATCTAGTAATGGATTATGCTGCACAAACTTTGAAAGTGAAATGATTAGCAAATTAGTGCATACTAGTTTAGCTGAATTTAAAGACCTACAATTAGAGAATTCTTTAAAAAGAAAAATAATGCACCATGCCATTCAATATTTACAACTGCATATTCCACACATGGCAACAGTAAAGAGTTTAGCAGTATTAGAGGTAGTTTTTGGATAAAAAAAAACCAACACTTGCGTATTGGTTTTCTTCCATTTTATTAAATATACTAATCATGTTTTACAGAAATTCTGTAAGCATTTTTTTGATTACCAGCTTGCAATTTCAAAAAGTAAATACCATTAGCAATTTGCGATGTAGGAATAGTTACATGATTGGTTTGATTTGCTGTGTGATGATACACTTCTTTACCTGTAGCATCTATAAGACTAATATTTACAAGGCTTACCATATTACCCAAATCTACATTTACAATATTTTCTGCAGGATTTGGATATACATCTGCATCTATGCTCATTTCTGTAATGCCTGCAGGATATGCCATGTCAAATATTTCAAAATCATCTACTGCAGCTTCTACCCAGGTACCTGCAGCACCTGATGCAGCGCTATCAATAGCAATAAACAAAAAACGAATATTGGCAAGATTAATATTTGTTTTTACATCTTTTAATCTTACTAATTGTCTGCGCCAATCTACATCTGGTTGATAAGTTCTGTCTGCATATAATGAATAAGAAGTACCGCCATTATCGCTAATATATACTCTCCAAATATCTTTTCGAGGATTATTAGAGCTTTGGCTATTTGTAAACCATCTCCAATAACTAACTACTGGGTTTTTCATTCCACTTAAATCAAATACAGGCGATTGAATAGAAGTACGACCTCCATCTACATCTGCAGATCCTGGTTGCGATGTTGCAGTAGAAGCATTTGCTGTAACGGCACATTTACCTGATCCAGAAGTATGGTCTTTATCTGTTTGCACCAATACCCCATTTGTTTTAGAACCCAATGGAGCAGCTACTACCCATTTGCCGCCAGTAGCATTGTCTGTAGGCAAAGTAATATCCCAACCAGGAGCGCCAGTTTCAAAGTTTTCTTTAATTAATGGTTGCATTCCAAATATAATATAGTATGGAATATTGCGCTGTGTAAGCGATGTAGTAAAAACTGGACTAACAGGTGCATAAGCACTAGGTGTAGCATTTGGTAAATTGTCATACACTACAAAATAATATTCATAAATATCACCATCTGGCTTACCCGGAAATACCGTTGTATAATTATTAGATCCACTAATAGTTAAATTTACAGAATCAATTGTTGCTGGTGTTCCAGACTTTTTTAAGCGATAATACATTTTAACATCCCCTAAAAATGCAGGAAATGAAACTGTAACATTTGCATCAATATTGGTATTAGCGTTGGCTGTAATATTATTAGCATTTGGCACATGCGTAATGCCGGCATCACTCAATAAATAAATACCATGTTTTGCAAATGCAGAAACAATTTGTACAAAATGAGGTGTACCATTATTAATATTTGCATCATCATCATCATAGCTTAATGCATCTATTAATATATCATGATAAACCTGCCCTTCTGTGCCATCTGGGCCAGTAGCTAAGCCTGCCATACTATTAGCAAATAAAGTACTAGTGCTATCCATATCTCCCCAATTTACATAAGTATCATACCATGCACCTGCAATTATTTCTCCATCTGCATGCACCTCTCCCACTATATCCTTAGGGTATACCTTAGTAGATGTTACATATTCACGAATTCCTGTAACAGCACTATTGGTATAAAAACCTGGGCCTATTACACCAGTAGTTAAAATACTCATTGCCCACATATCGCTATATCCTTCTCCCATTGCACCATTATCAAAACTACTTCCATTGGCTGTCCAATATTTATCTGAAATACCATGGCCATACTCGTGATAAACTACATCTGCCAATGTAGCGGTAGGATTGCATCCACCACCTACATCATAAAAATTAATGGAAGTACCATTGTAAAACGCATTACAAGTGCCATCTGTTCTATCTACTCTTGTTAGTAACTGATAATCTAAAGTTGTAAAGCTTGGTAGTTTTGATTTCATAAAATCATGAACAATATTCACATGATGATAGGCATTTACTTTCGTTGTAAGGGTAGATGCAGCAGTAGTATCAAATATTATTGTATCGCCACCATTAAATATAGCGCTAAACGATGGAGCTGTTGTTCCATTTGCTCCATCTACTACTTTACTCCAAAGCCCTTGTAAGGTAACTGTTGCACTTCCTGCATTAGGTAGCACTACTTCGCCATTTACATTTGCAGTATAAGTTGTAGCACCTTGCTTTACTTCAATATTTTGTAATGCTAAACTTTGTTTAGGGCTCCAATTGTTTTTTGCTAAAGTATAACCTTGAATAGTACTTCCAATATTTACAACTTTGTTTTGTCTATATAAAATTTCTCCAGTAGTGGCATCAACATATGTTAAATAATCTCCATTCATTTCTTTGGTATCATTTGTAGTTACATGCACTACATATGCTAATTTATAACTCATCTCGCCATTATTTGGTATTGGAATAATTTGCAAAGCTGGCTCAACTGTAGCATTTACAATAGGAGTGGTGAGTGCATTTTTAGCAAATTGCGCTGCTTGATTACCTAAAATGGTAGCAGTTAGGCTTGGTATATTATTATAAGCATCTACACCAAACATGACAATTTTTTTATCTTTTGTAAAACGAACTGTAACTCTGCTGAATGCTACTTTATACCCATTGTGGTTTTGAGTAAAATTTACATTGATGTATTTGCCATCATTTTTATTGGCAGTTAATTCTAATTCATTAACCGGAATTTGATAATCTGCGAGAGCTACTGTTAAAAACTGCTTTGCTATGCTCACTACATCTCCACCTCCATATATAATGGGGTTACCTAAAGCTCTATGTGGCATACCTGTATAAGCATTAAACTTACATCCCCAACTTGGATATTGCGTTGTGAAGTTTTTCCAAGCACTAGCTTTATTAAACCGAATGCCATTGAATCCATTTATTGCATCAGCAGCATCATGATAAGGAGTAATATTAGGATTAACTCTTTCTGTTTTTAAATCTTGTGCACTTGCATGAACCAAACCAAAACCAAATACAACTATAGCTGTTATTTTTTTAATATTAGATAATATTCGCATCTTGTAAATATATTATACATTTTATAAAAAAAGAATGCAAAACATATAGAAAAAACCAATATTATATTAAACAAATGGCATAAAAAGATGAATAGCTATAATATAAAGGGGAATTTTTAGTGAATATGTACTAAAAATTCCCCTTCAGTTTCTATAAATAGAAAATTAAGCCACTTTTAAATAACCCAATTTCCCTTTTTCTATTTTTTCTTTTACATAAGGCAAGTCTACTACAAAATAATCCGTGTCTTTTTTGCTAGGAGTTTCAAACATAGCGTCTATCATTATTACTTCGCAAATACTGCGTAAGCCTCTTCCTCCCAACTTAAATTCTATTGCTTTTTGAACAATATAATCCAATGCATCATCATCAAAATACAAACGAACTCCTTCTTGCTCAAAGATGCGTTTGTATTGCTTAATGATAGCATTTTTAGGTTCCGTTAATATCAAGCGTAATGCTTCAGCATCCAATGGTTGCAAGTAAGTAACTACTGGCAATCTGCCTAGTAATTCTGGTATTAATCCAAAACTACGCAAATCCAACGTGTTGACATACTGTATCAGCTCGTCTTGCTTCAGGTTATCTAAATCGCTATTGCTTTTAAATCCAATAGCACTGGTTTGCACACGACGCGCTATTACTTTATCAATCCCTTCGAAAGCTCCACCACAAATAAATAAAATATTTTGGGTGTTTACTTTTACCATTTTTTGGTCTGGATGTTTACGACCACCTTGTGGCGGCACTAGTACTTCGCTACCTTCTAATAATTTTAGCATGGCTTGCTGTACACCTTCGCCGCTCACATCACGTGTAATACTTGGATTGCCACCTTTGCGACCTAACTTATCTATTTCATCTATAAATACAATACCCCTTTCGGCGGCATCTACATCGTAGTCGGCAGCTTGCAGCAAGCGGCTTAAAATACTTTCTACATCCTCACCTACATAACCAGCTTCTGTAAATACTGTAGCATCTACAATCGCAAATGGTACATTTAATAATTTAGCAATTGTTTTAGCCATTAGCGTTTTGCCGGTACCAGTTTCGCCTACCATCACAATATTACTTTTTTCTATTTCTACATCATCTTTTGTAGGGGTATTTAATCGTTTATAATGATTGTAAATAGCTACACTTAAAACTCTTTTTGCATCTTTTTGTCCAATTACATATTCATTGAGTTTATTAAAAATATCTATTGGCTTTAGTGTAAAACTAATTTTTTTTGTTTTACCTTTTTTAATGCTGTTGCCAGACTCTTCCTCTATCTCCTCAGAAGAACCAATGCTAAGACCAGTTTCTCTTTCAATAATATAAACTGCACTACTTACACAATTTTCACAAATATGCGCTTTGGCACCACTTACCAATATTTCTACTTCGTCTTTGCTTTTCAAACAAAAACTACAAACCATACTTACGTCTTTTTCTTTTGCCATAGCTACTTTTTATTTTAAGCTTGTGTGTAGATAGACATAATTTTCTATCTATTTGTTTTACTACTTGTATTATATTTTAGATAAAATACCATCTACAATACCATAATCTACTGCTTCTTTGGCATCCATCCAATAATCTCTTTCAAAGTCTTTCAGAATTTCTTCTACGGTTTTACCGCAATTATCTGCTAAAATTTTAGCGCCAATTTGTTTGGTTTTACGTATTTGTATGGCTTGAATTTCTAAATCGGCACTAGTACCACGCATCATTCCTCCAAGGCTAGGCTGATGAATCATCACTTCGCCACTTGGATAAATATAGCGCTTACCTTTAGCACCAGCACTTAATAAAATGCTACCCATGCTAGCTGCCAAACCCATGCAAATAGTACTTACAGGGCTACTTATCATTTTCATAGTATCATGTATCACCATGCCGCTAGTAACTACGCCACCCGGGCTATTTATGTAAAATGTAATTTCTTTGCCTGGATCTTTTGCTTCTAAAAACATCAAGCGATTTACAATAGACTTTGCGCTTCTATCATCTACCACACCCCATAAAAATATTTTGCGTTGCTCGATAAATTTTTTCTCAAACTGCATTTCTGGCATGCTTGCCATTTGATTTTCTTTTGTTACTGGATTATCATCATCATCATCGTCGCCATCTTCCATTAAAAAAGGAGATTTATAATTAAAGTTTTGCATTGTTTGCTATTTTAAATTTTTATTGAATTAAATTTTTAAATTATTGTTTAACTAGTTATTGGTCTTTTCTTTTTCTAGGATTTACAGTTAATACCTCATCTACCACACCATATTCTTTTGCCTCTTGCGCACTCATCCAATGGTCTCTATCGCAATCCTTGGCAACTTTTTCTACAGGTTGGCCAGTGTGTTCGCTAATGATATCATATAACTCGCTTCTTAATTTTTTAATTTCTGCAGTTATAATTTCGATATCTGTAGCTTGGCCACCAATACCACCACTTGGTTGATGTAACATAATACGACTATGCTTTAATGCGGTGCGCTTGCCTTTTGTGCCTGCGCACATTAGCACTGCCCCCATACTAGCTGCCATACCTGTGCAGATGGTAGCCACATCTGGGCTGATAATTTGCATTGTATCATACATACCCAAACCTGCATATACACTTCCTCCCGGACTATTTAGGTACATTTGAATATCGCGAGTTCTATCGCTACTTTCTAAAAATAATAATTGCGCAGTTACAATATTGGCTACATAGTCATTCACTGCTTCACCCATAAAAATTATTCTATCCATCATCAATCTGCTAAACACATCCATCTGTGCTACATTCAATTGGCGTTCTTCTATGATATATGGTGTAAGGTTGGTTACTTGGTCGCCTACATAATTGCCGTATTGATGCAATGTGCTACTGCTAATGCCCATGTGCTTTACAGCGTATTTTTGAAATTCTTTCGGATTCATCTATTATAATTGTTTTAAAATAAAAATTGTAAAAATGGTATTCTCCAAAACTATACCTTTTTGCTAAATGTGACAAATGGTCAGCAATGAATTTTAATAACAGACAGATATTGAATAAAACCTAAAGAATTAATGCTAGTTTGACTGCGAAAAATATAGGATTTAGCCAGAAAACTATTAATTTTACTATCTTAGTCTTGATTAATACACAATGAACACGCAACTATCCATACTACTCAACAAATTTATTAAAGATAAAATTTTATCGATTGAAGTTTTATCCTCTCTGCTAAATCAAAGCAAAGATAGTGTATATAGAAGGTTGCGTGGCGAAACCGATTTTTTGCTTAATGAAGCTTTTATTATTGCAAACAAATTAGAAATTTCGATAGATGCATTGCATAAAGAAAACATAAGCCAAACTATCTTTAGAACTAAACAATTTGTATTTCATGATGATGCTATAGACACAATACAACAATACATAAATGAGCTACATACCGATTTAGAAAAAGTAGCAAAGGCAGGTGTAATTAATTTGTATTATGCTGCAAAAGATTTGCCATTGTTTTGTTTTTTTTCGTCAGCTACACTTACGAATTTTAAATTATATTTTTGGTACATTACTTTATTTAACAACAGTTCTAAAAAACTAGCTTATCAGCAAGATTGGCTTCCAAAAAATGTGGTAAATAAAGCGATTGATTTATACAGAATGTACAACCAAACCAACTCTGTGGAAATTTGGAATTTTGAAACTATCAATAGCACTTTGCATCAAATACAATATTGCTTGGAATGCGGACTGATCAACACTTCTCAAGCACATGAGTTGATGGATGCAATGCTGGACTTTGTAAATAATTTAGATGACTTTGCAAGGGCTGGCAACAAGAATAAAATTGGAAAACTAACCATGTATTTAAATGAAATATTATTGTTAGATAATTCTGTGATTTTTGATTTGGGTTTTCAGCATTTATTTTATTTGCCATATCAAACATTAAATTTTTTAAGTACTACAGATGAAAATTTTGCAAAACAAAACCTAGAATGGTTTCAGAAACAAATTGCAAAAAGCACGCTAATTAGCGGAGATGGAGAAAAAGATAGAAATAAATTAATGAATCATTATCGCAAAGAAATAAAAAAATATAGAAGTAAAATTGGAGAAGAGTAAAAATTTATGGTTTAAAGTTTAAGGTTATTTTTGTTTACTATTTTTTACTTGTGGATAATATACATATATATTGAACTAAAGACAGAGAAAAATGAACATACTCATATTTTTTATCTACTCTTTATTGCTAAACTTTGTACCTATCAGCACTATACCTCCAATCAATGCAGGAATAATCAAATTGATTAGCCATAAAAAAATACTTGCACTCATCACTCCCAAAGCATTACTAGTAAATACTTGTAGAATTCTGTAGCTCATTTCGGTCCGCACTGGAATTTCGGCCAAAGCAATAGTAGGAATAATCGCCATCAACCAAAATATTAAAAAAACTGAAAGCAATGCCGGCAAAATGTGAATATGAATTAAAAATGAATGCAATAAAATATAATACTGCATTGCAAAAATAAAATAACGCAATGCACTAAAAATAATTATGCGTATTAATAATCCACTTTCATAAGTTTTTACAACCTGCATATATTCGCTTACTTTTTGCAAAAGTGTGAATTTCTCTAACCAATTTACTATATTATCTAGCCTGAAATAGAATAGCAATAAAAGTATCACTACCAAAATACTACCTGCCAATACATAAGGCAAATACCATTCTGTATTAAACCTGGCGATGTAAAAAATACAACCTGCAATACCAAAAATACTTGCTGCAATAAACTGTGCAAAACTACTAACCATATTTGCGGTGATGCCTTTTAATTTATTGACATCTTTTAAATAAATAATTCTGCCAGCATACTCACCAATTCCATTTGGCGTTAATAGACTAATGCTAATACCTGTCAATACACTTCTTAAACTTCTACCTAAAGAAATAGCTTGTAATGGTTTTAATAATAGGCGCCATTTAATAGCCTCCACACTCCAATTACAAAGCATCAACACAAATACTACACTTAATAAAATAATTCTTTCTTGGGTCCAATTTGAAGTAAGATTCAAATAGGCTTCGTGCAATTGATCTTGCTGCTTTAACTGCTTTACAATCATTACGCTAATCCAAATAAATGCAATAATGCTAATTGCATAATTGATGATAGATTTTCTATTTGGTTTGCTTAACATGCATGGCAAAGATAATGGAATTGATATAGAGTAAACTACCTATTCAACCAATATATAGTTGCATTTAATATTGCTGCAAAACTAACCCAACAGATATAAGGCAACAACAAATAGGCTGCACTCTTTTTTATTTTTGAATATAGAACAATGGTATAATTGATAGATAACCATAGAAAAATTATTTCTATAAATGCAGCACCTGGCGAATGCAAAGTAAAAAACAAAATAGTCCACAGCATATTTAAAATAAACTGAATAGTAAACCATTGCAACGCCTTTGCTTTTAGTGGGTGCTCTGAAATTATAATTTGCCAAAGCGCAACCCCCATCATTAAAAATAATATGGTCCAAACAGGCCCAAACAGCCAATTAGGTGGATTCCAGCTTGGTTTATTAATGGTTGGAAACCAATTTTGCAGTGCTTCTGTACTAAACAATGTGGGTAAACTGCCTAATACAATACAGCCGAAAATGCATGGAATTAAAATGATATTTTTGTTTCCTGCTACTTTCATGAATATGTTATTTATACAAAGTAAGCGTATTTAATTTTAATGCTTAAATATGACATAAAGATTGCAATTGTATATCAATCTTCTATTACCTTTAATATTAATATTTATCTTATGAAAGTTTTATTAATTATATCAATTTTTATTTTATTTACATGCCAATTAATTGCAAGCAATCCCAATAATCCTTTTAACGAAATAAGGGGTAGTTTTATTAAAACCACAACTGCAAAAAATGTTGCCAAAAGCGCATTTGGATTCGGTTTTGGTATTTATAGTGCTAGTAAAAACAAAAAACATTTTTCTACAACTATAGGCTTTGAATATAACTTATCTAGGCAAACAAAAAGCCAAGAAACAAATAGCCACTTCTCCTCTTCTAATAATATATCTAGTAGCATTCATAGTATTTCTATGCCAGTAACACAAAGATTTTTATTTGGTAAAACCAAGCAATTATTTTTAGAATTGGGTACTTACGTAGATTGCAATTTTTATTCGCAAAAAAAAGGTTACGAATCAGGAATTTCACCAATTACTTTAGTGTCGTATCAAAATGTTCCATTTACAAACAAAAACTTTGCAAAAGTATTCTCTGTGGGTCCAAGTATCGGCACTGGTATTATTATACCATTAAAAAAAAATGAGATATTATTAAGCACAGATTATAAATTAGGACTTACTCAATTAGTAGGAGAAGGATATTATTCAAACTATTATAATCGTTATTTTCGATTCAATGTAGGATTAAAATTTTAATGCTTAAAATGTCTCTGCCCAGTCATTACCATTGCTAAATTATTTTGCTTGCAATAGTTTACGCTATCCTCATCGCGCATACTGCCACCTGGTTGTATAAACGCTTCTATTCCTGCAGCATGTGCTAGCTTTACGCAATCATCAAAAGGAAAAAATGCATCGCTTGCTAGTACTGCACCATGTAAATCAAATTTAAATTGTCCAGCTTTTTCTATAGCATATCTTAGCGCATCTACACGAGATGTTTGTCCACAGCCTTTACCAATTAATTGCTTGTCTTTTATTAAGGCAATAGCATTGCTTTTTAAATGTTTGCACACAATATTTGCAAACGCTAAATTTTCTTTTTCGCTATCTGTGCAATTTCTGCCACCTACTTCTGTCCAGGTGGTATAGTTGCCTTCATCGTTATCTTGACTAAGCAATCCATTTAAAACAGTTTTAATACTATGCATAGGCAAAACTGCATCTGCATTTCTTTGCAATAAAATTCTGTTTTTCTTTTTTTGCAAAATAACAAGTGCTTCTGGTGTAAATGAATTTGCTATCAATACTTCAAAAAATATTTCGCTTATTGCAGTTGCTGTTGCTTCATCGATTTGGCCATTGCAAACCAATACACCACCAAATGCACTCTCTGGATCGCCTGCCAATGCTGCATCCCATGCAGCATGTATGGCATCTCTGCATGCAACACCACATGTATTGGTATGCTTGATAATGCCAAATGTTGGCGTAGTAAATTCTTGTATCAATTGCATAGCTGCATCTACATCTACTAAATTATTATAGCTTAATTCTTTGCCATGTAGTTGCGTAAATAATTGATTGACATCGCCTACAAAATTTGCATTTTGATGCGGGTTTTCGCCATAACGTAATACCTGCTCTTTGCCATTAACAGCATTGATTAAAACATTATTATGAGGCTTGCCTAAAAACCAATTTGCAATCGCAATATCATACTGCGCTACCACCTGAAATGCACGCAAAGCAAAATGCTTGCGCTGTTCCATTGTTGTTTCTCCATGCTGGGTTGCTAAAATATTTTCTAAGCTTACATAATCATCTTTGCTGGCAATTACTGCAACATCAGCATGATTTTTAGCCGCAGCACGTATCATACTAGGACCACCAATGTCTATTTTTTCAATAATTAATTTTTCTTCGGAGGTTGTAGCTACGGTTTCTTCAAACGGATATAAATCAACAATCACTAAATCCAATTCTGGAATATGGTATTCCTTCATTTCTTGCACATGCACATCATCATTTCGTTTTCCTAAAATTCCGCCAAATATTTTTGGATG
>Ga0114967_10002152_pt1 | contig 16585 bp, 15 predicted proteins | sample M_130628_MF_Meta_FD_92639 | JGI IMG/M metagenome (GOLD analysis project Ga0114967, IMG submission 92639) | Freshwater microbial communities from Lake Montjoie, Canada to study carbon cycling - M_130628_MF_MetaG | ecosystem: Environmental > Aquatic > Freshwater > Lake | place: Lake Montjoie... | reverse complement strand
TTAAGACACAATAGATGTCACCCTGAGCTTGTCGAAGGGTGATTTAAGGCTTCGATCTTAGAATCACCCTTCGACAAACTCAGGGTGACATCGAGTTTTTTTGTGAATCAAGGTATAATTACCGTAATTTTACTAAAAAATAAGCAAAAATAGGGCGAGGTTAAAAAAGACTTGGGACAGGCTCTTAAGAGCGGTGTCATTTGGAAGAACTTTTATGAGGATGTTTGGTTTGTTAATTCTTTTACTTTCACATAATCAATCTTCCCCGTCCCAAGCAACGGCAGATCTTCCACCACTATTATTTCTTTTGGAACTGATAATTCAGTGATTTGATTTTCTCTGAAGTAAGTTGAAATATCAGCGCGTTTTAAGGTTTGGCTGGTGGTCATTAAAATTAATTGCTCACCTTTTTTAGGATCGAGAATCGCAACGATTGCATGCGCTGATTTTGGATCGATTTTGGCAATGTTAATCTCGGTTGCGGTGAGTGAGACCATTTCACCAGCAATTTTAGCAAAGCGTTTGGCGCGACCTTTGATCGAGATAAAACCTTTATCGTCAATCGCCACAATGTCGCCAGTATCATACCAACCATCTTGCGGCGGCGTTATAACGCCCGGATTTGATGCCAACAAATAGCCTTTCATCACATTTGGCCCGCTAACCAATAATTTTTTCCCGTCGCTAATTCCTGCAATTTCTTCGAGTTGAAATTTTATACCGGGCATTAAACGTCCAACAGTTCCCGGTTTGTTATGCATCGGTGTATTGGTTGATAAAGCTGGAGAAGTTTCGGTTGCGCCATAACCTTCAAAAATTCTGACACCGAATTTTTCTGACCAAACTCTTCTGGTTTCTTCATCTAATTTTTCCGCTCCGGCAAATACATAACGCAGGCTGTAAAAATCATAGGCGTGCGCAAAGCGGGCATAGTTGGAAAGGAAAGTATTTGTTCCAAACATGATGGTGGCATTAGTGTCATAAACCAACTCTGGCACGATGCGATAATGAAGCGGAGATGGATAAAAGAAAGTTTTTATGCCAGCTAAAATCGGCAATAAAGTTCCGCCTGTTAAACCAAATGAATGAAAAATTGGTAAAGCATTAAAAACCACATCTTTACTTCCAAAATCAACTCTTGAGGCAAGTTGGAAACGATTTGCCTGAATATTTTTATGACTCAAAACCACCCCTTTCGGAGTTCCTTCAGATCCAGATGTGAATAGAATTATCGCCGGATCATTTGATGTAGAGGTGTTAATTTTTTTAAAACTACAGCCAACAAACTTTGATTTTACAAGTCCGAAAATCTTATCGATGAGAGTTATTTTATCTCTTAAATCTTCTAAGTAAGAAATCTTAATTCCCTCTTTCTTGGCTAGTTCGATTAAATGACTTAGCTTCGCGCCATCAACAAATTTTTTTGAGGTGTAGATAGTTCTGATTTTTGCTAGATTGCAAGCCGCGATAAAGTTTTGACCACCCGTAGAAAAATTTAACATCGCCGGCACTCTGCCAAAAGCTTGCATCGCAAAAAATGTAACAATACTCGAAACCATATTAGGTAACATGAAACCAACATATTCACCGTGCTTCGTATCTTTGGAAATCTGCTTTCCAAGTATTAAGCAGCGTGCAATCAAGTGGCTATAAGTTAACGCTTTGCGCTCAACATCAATAATAATTGAATGATTTCCTCCGTGAATTTTACGAGCATCGAGAAGTGATTCAAATAAAGTTTTTTTGTAGTCAGAGCTTTCAAATAACATATCTGTCATAATGTCATAAAGCTTATCAGCATTAGCTGCGCGTCTGGCTCTTCCGGTGATTTCTTTTTCAACTTCAAACCTTACCGGTTTTAAAATTGTCAGAGTGATTTTTGGAAATAGATGAATTTTTACCCTACCTCTTAAGCGTGAAAAAGGCGTGTATTGCGAGCCATCAAGTCGAACCGGCAAAATCATGGCATCCGTTTTATCCGCGATCATTCCCGGACCTTCATAGATTTTCATCAAAGAACCGGTAACAGTTATTCTTCCTTCAGGAAATATAATGCATTTCTTATCTTTTTTTATTTCGTTGATCAGGCTTTTGGTTGCCATCGGATTAGTTGGGTCAAGAGCGTAAGTATCTGCCAAAGCTAAGAATGGCTTCATCCACCATTTGCCAGCGATAAAAGTATTAACAGCAAACATTGGTTTTTCTGGGAGAAAAACCACAAGCAGAATTGCATCTAAAAATGAGAGGTGATTGGCAACGATTAAAACTCGATTTCCAGCTTTTTCATAATTCTCCAAACCTTTAATTTCAATTTTATAAAGTTTGGTAAGAAATTTTTTGAGTAAGTTTTTAAGCATTTTTAAGCCTCCTTTTAACGATTTTTTTAATGGTGAAAAAAACAAAAATATTGATGACTCCAACTAGCAGAAAAATTTGCAAAAGACTGAAATTCATCTTAAATAAAGCGACCACACTAATACTTGAAATAACCATGAATAAGGCGTTTAAAACATTGTTGGCAGCAATTATGCGGGATAGATATTTTCCCTCAGAGCGATGCTGCATTATGGCATAAAGTGGAACAATATAAATGCCGGAAAATACCGCGATTATAAGCAATCCCAAGATGATGAACCAGCTATAAATATTGACCGCTAAAAACTCTTTTAAGCCGAACAAATGATCTGGAGTTATTGATAAATTATAAAAATAACTCGCAGCACAAAAAATAATTATACCAATTGTGATTCCGATTGAACCAAATGGTACAAGACGTCCATCAATTTTTCCTTTGAGAAGTTTATTGCACATCACTGATCCAATCCCAATTCCGATTGAGAAAATTGAGAGGAATAAAGTAACGATATATTCATCACCACTAATGATGTTTTTAGTATAGATTGGAAATTGTGATAAGAAGGTAACGCCAATAAACCAGAACCATGAGATGCCTATTATCGAGAGCCAAACCGTATTTTCTTTTTTGGCATAATTAATGATTTTCCAAGTTTGCGATAGGATGTTAAAACTGATTTTAAGATTTTGATCACCCACTGGAGCTTTAGGAATAAAGCGACTACTCAACCATCCAATAACCGCAAAAAATACCACTGCTATTGAAATAATTTCGATACCATTTTCGATGCGAATTGTAATACCGCCAATTATTGTTCCGAGTAATATAGCGAGAAAAGTTCCGCCTTCAATTAAAGCATTACCACTCACTAACTCATTATCTTTGAGATGTTCGGGAAGAAGGCTATATTTAATAGGGCCAAAAAATGTGGAATGAACCCCCATCAAAAATATCAGAGCCAGAAGCAAATGAATATTTTCAAAGTAAAATCCGATGCAAGAAAAAACCATAATCAAAATTTCAGCGATTTTTATGATCTGAACTAATTTTGATTTTTCATATTTATCGGCAAGTTGACCCGCAAGAGCGGAAAAGAGAAAGAATGGCAAAATAAATAAGCCAGAAGCAACCGTAACCATAATTTGCGCATCCATGTTTAGCTTCTGCGCCACATCATAAGTAAACCAAATCAGAAAAGCATTTTTAAAAACATTGTCGTTGAATGCCCCTAAAAACTGCGTGATAAAAAGGGGTAAGAATCTTTTTGATTTCAATAAGTGAACTTGGTTCCGCATATTTTTTAGTGTTTAAAATTAACATTATGACGCTGTCGCAAATCAAGTTTTTCTTAGAAATTTTTGTAATTCTAAATTTTTTGAAAGGTAAGCTCACCTAGATTTATGTTCGTTTCAACAAAACAAATCACCGCTCCATAACCAATTTTTTTGTTAAATTTCTCAAGCACAAAAATTTTTTTAGAAGCAGTTTTGGAGGGTAGAAAGTGTTTTAAATTTCGAGCATTGCCATTACAACAAACCAAATGATCTAATAAAAATAACAATAGTAAAATCGCCCGTCCTATGATTTTAAAAAATTGAAACACTTGATAATTATCCCTTGATTCACAAAAAAAACTCGAAGTCACCCTGAGTTTGTCGAAGGGTAATTCTAAGATCGAAGCCTTAAATCACCCTTCGACAAGCTCAGGGTGACATCTATTGTGTCTTAAGGGATAATCACCGCAGTTTACTTAATTTAAAAAACAAATATCTCTAATTTATAATTAAGCAAACTGTCTAAAACATAACCAATTAAACGAACTAAAAAACCATAAAAACATCTAAATCAAAACCAAATCACTTCTTAGCAGCCTTACCTTTAATTCTATTTTTAACATCTTGCCAAAATCTGCATGATTTCGCTTCAGCTGATTCAAGTGCAATAGTTGCAACATATAAAGGCGAGCAAGTTTCGCTGAAGGATGTGAATTTGGAGCTCAATTTACTGATCTCAAAAAATGAAAAACTGAAAGGACTGACTTTTGAAAAATTGAATTCCGAGCAGAAAGAAGCTGTGATCAAGGAAATTATCTTGAACGAAATTGCTTACAAAGAGGCCAAAAAAAGGAATTTGGATAAAGAAAAAGATTATCAAGAAGCGCTAAAAAAATTTGAATCGGAACTGCTAAAACAAAAACTTTTAATCACTATCGCCAAAGAGGCTACTAATGAAAATAGTTTGAGAAAAAATTATAACGAAAATTTTACCTTTTGAAAAAGCAAAAGATGCTTTGATTAAAAATCTTGCGAAGAAAGCTACAAAAGATTTTGTCTCGCAAAGTTTTGAGAAAGCGCGGATTAATATTTTGGTTAAATAACTTATCAAAGACGAATTTAATCAAGAATAGCTCAATGTCATGCTGAGCTTGTCGAAGCATGATTCAGACCATATATTGAATCATGCTTCGACAGGCTCAGCATGACATGGAGATTTTTTAGGAAAAGATTAAATAATATTAACGAGACAGTAAAACTATAATCACAAACCCACTGCCGAAGGCTTCACAAGAGTCTTTGCTTTTAACACCACATTTCTAATGACCACCAAATATTTAAACCAAGCTTTCACTAGCTTTAAAATTCTGCCTTTAGCAATTTTGTTATTGGCGGTTTTTCACTTAGATTCCCTCGCCCAAAACGCTCAAAATCAACAAGATTGGATCACCCGCCAACAGCAAAACATGTTAGAAGATAAACAGCGCAATACCGAGTTCGATAGCATAAAAAAAGAACATGAGCGCAAAAAAAAGGAAGACGAAGAAGAAGCAAAAAAATCCCAACCTTTAGTTACAGGCAAGATAATAAAATGCGTGATGATCTCAGAAATTCATCTGCTCGATGCCAATTCAATTTCTAATTTCCGCAAAAAAAGAATTATCACGCCTTTCATCGGCAAATGCATGGAAACAGAAACTCTAGCCAATATTATCAAGGCATTTAACGATTATTATCAAAGCAAAAATTACATTACAACGCAGGTAAAAGTGCCAAAACAAAATCTGCAAAGTGGAATTTTTGAATTACAGATTATCGAAGGAAAAGTTGAGAAAATTTCTTTTGGTAAAGATCGCCTAATTGAAAAAATGCAGAAATTTACTGCTTTTGGAAATGCTGAAGGTGACGTTTTAAAAATCGATGACATCAATCAGGGAATCTATCAAATCAATCGCCTGCAATCAAATCAGGCGGTGATGAAAATTGAACCGGGAAGTGAAATCGGCCACAGCATTATCCAGATTGATAATAATAAAAAATTCCCCGCCAAATTCACAATTAGCAAAGATAATTTAGGCAATAAATTTACCGGCGTGCAGCGCACTAATTTTTCTGCAAATTTTGATAATTTGCTTTTCTTGAATGATAATCTCAATTTGAACTACAGCGCCAATCTTCACGACGAAAGTCAGATAAAAGACATTAAATCATTTTCGAGCAGTTTTTCAATTCCCTGCAAATACAACACTTTTTCTTACGATTTTTCGCGATCAGAATTTAAAGGTCAAAATTCCGGAAAAAACGCTTCATCAACTTTAACTGGCTTTTCCCAATCAAACAAATTCACTCTTGATCGCCTTTTGCTAAATCAAACAAATTTGCGACTTTCCACCAACGCTTCATTAACCGACAAATCTTCAGCCAGTTATCTTAATGGCGATAAAATTAGCACTTCCGAAAGAAAGCTTTCAATTTTAAATCTTGGATTCGCAGCTTCATCTTACATTAACAACAAAACCAGCATTTACCTTAATCCTTCTTACTCGAAAGGTTTAAAAATCATGAATGCAAAAAAAGATCTGTCAAATATTTCTAACATAACTCCAAAAGCGCAATTTGATGTTTTTAAACTTTACGCCAATTTTTCTAAAAAATTTACTTTGCCAAAAATCAATGCGCCGACAACTTTTGTCAGCGAGTTTAACAGTCAATATGCCAAGCAAACGCTTTTTGGCTCTGAACAATTTTCGGTTGGCGGCTATTATTCGGTTCGTGGTTTTAGAGAAAGCTATATCAATGGCGATTCTGGCTATTACTTAAGAAATAAAATTAGCTTCAATATCGGCTCGTTAATCACGCCAGACGGCCTCGGATTTTTTAGCAAAAATTTGGTTCATCTCAACAAATTTTCCGTCGAACCATTTTACGATTACGGTTACGTCAAAAATAAATATATTGATTCTGGCGCTGACGGCAGACTTTCTGGCGCAGGGCTTAAAACCATTTTCAGCAGCAAATATTTTAACGCCTCTTTAACTTATTCTTGGGCAACCAAACATTCACAGCTTGTAACTTCCAACGCAAAAGAAAATAAGCTAGTTTACTTTGAAATCAGCACTAGTTGTTGTTAGTAATATATTTATAAAAGATGTCGAACTCTCGATTTCATACTATACCAAACTAAGAATTTATACTCTTAACCAGCAAATTTTTACCAAAAAGACAAAGCTGGTTAAGGGTATAAATTCTTAGTTTGTTATAAGCGCCTGTCGAAGCATGATTCAAACTTATTTCTTGAATCAGTTTTGGTATAAATAATTTTTAATGATGAAAAATTTTACTAAATTAATCAGTCAATTGCTGGTTCGCGAACCTGATTCCTACAAAGGAAATTTTGGCCATATATTGATTATCGGCGGAGATTTAGGAATGGGAGGCGCGGCAATTATGGCAGCTGAAGCCGCTTATCGCACGGGAGCAGGAAAAGTTACAGTTTTGACGCGCAAAGAAAATATTGCCGCACTTTTAGCGCGACTTCCAAATGCAATGACTTTGTGCAACAATTCTTCAACAGCAGAAATTCTAGCCGATAAAAATGTTATCTTAATTGGCTGCGGACTTGGAAAAACTCAATGGGGACAAAAATTATTTACAATGGCAATGAATTCAAATTTGCCGAAATTGATTGATGCTGATGCTTTAAATATTTTAAGCATGAGTCAAAAAACTTTTAATTTATCAAATTCAATAATTACGCCTCATATTGGCGAAGCAGCGCGGTTATTGAATATTTCAATCAATGAAATTCAGGAAAATCGCGAATCTACAGTTAAAAAACTTTATGAAAAATTCGGAGCAATTTCAGTTTTAAAAGGGAAAGAAACTTTAATTTTCGGCGACCAAAAAATAATTCATCAATGTCCTTTCGGTAATGCCGGAATGGCAACCGCAGGAATGGGCGATGTTTTATCGGGAATAATCGGCGGCCTTATGGCGCAAGGATTAGACGGAGAAAAATCTGCAATTTACGGTGTAAATATTCATGCTATTGCCGGAGATTTAATAGCAAAAAAACAAGGTGAAATCGGCATGATGCCAAGTGATTTATTTAAATTTATTCCCCAAATCATCAATAACATGATTTAGCTTTTTAATGAATGTGAGGTGATTATCCCTTAAGACACAATAGATGTCACCCTGAGCTTGTCGAAGGGTGATTTAAGGCTTCGATCTTAGAATCACCCTTCGACAAAATCAGGGTGACATCGAGGTTTTTTTTGAATCAAGTTATAATTACCGAATGCGAGATAGATGTCACCCTGAGCTTGTCGAAGGGTGATTTAAGGCTTCGATCTTAGAATCACCCTTCGACAAACTCAGGATGACATCGAGTTTTTTTGTGAATCAAGTTATAATTACCGAATGCGAGCTTTAACCAAATTGCATTATTTATTTCTCGGTTGTAACCCGATAAAAATCTTCCAACATTTTTAGTCTTTCTGACGCTAATTTTTTACTCCAAGATTCTTCTTTCGAAATTTCATCAAGTCTTGCTCCGCCTAGTTTATTTTGTCTTTTAAAAATTTCTTCTAGCTCAACTTTTTTGCCATTTTTTATAATATCAAGAATAACTAAAAACATCGCAGTTCGACCTCTGCCACCGGCGCAATGCACATAAATTTTTTTATCTTCTGGCAGATTTTTGATGAAATTTATCATACGAGAAAATTCTTTTGCTTTGGGAATATCAAAATCCCTGATTGAAAATCTTTGATATTCAAAACCATTTTTCTGGGCTAAATCTTTTTCACTAATTGCCTGATTTACGGTAACATTTTTTGGCACTACATCTTCATACCAACCACTTTCTTTATCTCTTTTTACAACTTCATTAATCACAATTTCATGATCTTTTTTTGCAGCATCAAGACGCGATTTTTCATCAGATAAAATTTCAGAAATTTCTTTATTTTGATTTATTTTTTCAAAATAAGATCGCCACAAAACTGGCCTTCCATTGATAAAGCCATGACTTTCCTGCCTCAAATCAACAATAACAATTTTTTCGTTGGGATATTTTTGACGCAATTTTTGTAATTCATCTTCAGAAAATTGCGCGCTGGCAATTGCGTTAATCCCAATTACCGACAAGTCGCGAAAATTGCGCGGCATTCCATCTTTGGTAATTTCAGATTTATCAAAAGTTAGAAGAGATGCTTTTTCTGCCATAGCTTGAGAGGGCATAAATGTAAAAAATAGTAAGGAGATAATTAATTTTATCTTCATTAGCGATTATTTTTGAATCACAGGAATAATTAATTTTATTTTTCCAACTTCATTTCCAAATAAGCGTTAGAAAGATTAATCGCTTTTTCAACTGCCAAAGAATTTTCGCGAAAAAGATGAGTTACCGCTTTTTTAATAAATTCTTGAGGATTTTCTTGCTTCGATAAAGCGCGATGAAGCGAATTATTTAGCTGATCTATAATGATTCCCGCTTGGTTAAAACTTCCCGGATTTCTAAAATCGTCGGGCAATAAATTATCCAAAAAATCAGCGCGTTGTTTTTGATAATTTTCAACTTTATTTGACATAGTTTTTATTTTTAATGAACCAAAATCAGCATCAATATTCCGCAAGATGTAAGTACAATTCCGATTGATTCTGCCTTGGTAAGTTTTTCTTTTAAATGAAAAGCCGCTATTGTGAACTAAACCCGACATTAAAATCAAATAGAATAAGTGGAAATAACCACAATTATTGCGATGGGAAAAGGCAATATAAAAGCGACCATGAAACGGTTAAAACATCGAGTTTTTTATGAAGATCTTTTTGTTCTAAATTTCGAAAAGTTTGAAGCGCCGCAGCGGCAATGCTGTAAAATATCTAAGACATTTAATAAAAAAAATTTAGGAAATTAAGCAAATCATTTGCATAATATCAAGCCCGAGTGGACCCCGTCGTGAAGACGGGGTGACAAGTTGGAAGTATGTAATTTAAGCGCAATCATTGTTCCTTCGGGTAATTCTAAAGAATTGTTCCTTCGGGTAATTCTAAAGAATTGTTCCTTCGGGTAATTCTAAAGAATTGTTCCTTCGGGTAATTCTAAAGAATTGTCACCCCGTCTTCACGACGGGGTCCACTCGGGTCTGAAACCGCGTAAAATAATCTTCAAACAAAAACTTTACCATTAGTTTTATTATTCAACGAACTTAGAATCTGTATTTAAAATTTTAGAAATAAATTCATTGCTTATAATTTTTCAAAAAATTTAATTCGTTAATTCAGTTGTTTACAGCATCTTTCCAAATCAAAATTTTTTCACAAATCTATGTCAGATATCGGCAAATTAGTCAGTGGTTTCAGGGTTTTTAAAGCTACAACTTACCAAAAACAAAAAGACATTATCGGGCATTTGCTGGAACAAGGTCAAAAGCCATCTACAATGATTATTACTTGTTCCGATCTTCGCGTTCCGCCGGCGGAAATTTTTTCTACCAATCCGGGCGAAATTTACCTCGTTACCAATATGGGCGGTTTAATTCCAAAACATGATGCTGAAGGAATTCACGGTATTATGTCGGCAATTGAAAATGCTGTAATTAATATTGGCGTTGAAACCATTATTGTTATGGGTCACGCCAGATGTGCCAGTATTGAAATCATGATGTCTGATAAATTTGCTGCTGAAAAAAATGGTCTTTCAAAATCAATGAAAACATGGCTTTCTGTTGCGGCTGAAGCGCGCGATGCTGTAAAAAAAGAAATGTCGGATAAAACTCCAGAAGAACAACAATCTTCTTGTGAACATGAATCAATCATTGTCTCACTTCGCAATTTAGTAAAATATCCTTACGTCGCCAAAGCAATTTCTAAAAATAAACTGAAAGTTGTAGGTTGGCATTTCAACATCGAAACTGGCGACATTATGGCTTACGATCCGGCAACGAAATTTTTTGAGCCGATTTCTTGAAACAGCTGATTATAAATTTTACGTAAGTTGCAGAATATTCTTTCTTCCCCAAAAGCCTGATTGTAAAGATCATCTCCCTCTCAAAAAACTGAAACAAATAAATCTATTGCGGATGCGCGGGTTTATCACGCGCGAAGCAATTCCAATAAAATTAAGTTAATTATACCTTGATTCACAAAAAAACTCGATGTCACCCTGAGTTTGTCGAAGGGTGATTCTAAGATCGAAACCTTAAATCACCCTTCGACAAGCTCAGGGTGACATCTATTGTGTCTTAAGGGATAATCACCAAAACTAAATTCAAACGAAATTTGAATTTAATCACAAAAAATTTAAGCCAATGTAAGCAATATGAGGTTTTTATGAGTGAAAGATCAATCAAGACCAAGTTGCTGTTAATCGAAGATGAAGAAAAAATCGGAAAAATTCTAAGACTCTATTTCAAAAACGAAAATTTCGATATTATTGAAGCCCAAAATGGTGAAGTTGGAATAAGAATGTTACTTTCTTCAAAGCCAGAAATTGTAGTTTGTAAGTTAGGTTTACCCGACATGGATGGTAAAGAATTAATCATAAATATCCGCGAATTAAGCAATGTTCCAATCATAGTTTGCTCGGCGCGAAGTGATGATAAAGAAATAATCGCAGCCCTCAATAGTGGCGCTGATGATTATGTTATTAAACCTTTTAATCCTGAAGTTTTATTAGTAAGAATTAACGTTGCGTTGCGCCGCGCAGTTAGCACTATTCATAATGCGGTTAAAGAATTTTTGATAAATGGGCCGATCAAAATCGACCTGTTAAAACATGAAGTAAAAATTAATAACCAAGTGGTTTTCTTCCCGCCAAAACAATATAATTTGCTGAAATTTTTATTGGTGAATAAAGGAAAAGTTTTGATTCATCGCGAAATTTTAGGCGAAGTTTGGGGAAAAGCTTATTTGTGCGAGAATCAATATTTGCGGGTTCAGGTTGGTAATATTCGCGGGAAATTAAAATTAGCTTTGGGTGAACAGAAAATTATTCATGCTGAACCGAGCATTGGATATAGAATGGAGATTTTGGAAGGGTAATTTTGCATGGATTTAAAACAAATCCATGCGACCTAGCGCTGGAAGTGATTTACAGCCCCGTTCAATTATTACAATTCATGCCTCAATTTCTTAAACTTGAACCAAACGTGAGAACGGGATTGCAAATCCCGTCCTGCTCCAGACTTAAAAAAGTCGATGCTTCTTTTATCGAACTACTAATCCCGACGCGAATTAGAAAAATTTCTTCTATTTCTTGAGCGCAAAGTTGAACTATTTTCATTTTTATTTCTGACGCACCCTTTGCCGCAATAAAATCTGACACTTTCGCGTTCCCGCCCATCATAATTTCCTTGTCCATATCCGCCATTACTATATCCGCCACCTTCGCTTTGGTTTTTGTAGCCACGATTTGAAAGTTTGGAATAGTTATTACCAAAACCTTTTTCACGATTTAAATCACGATCTTGTTGATGATAATTTTCTGAATTGCCACGCCATACACCATTATTTTGACTTTGATTGCCGTACATACTATGTGAAGACTCATAATCGCCTTCATTTTCATTTTCGCGATCCGAATCATCATAATCTTGATCAGCATTATGGCGCGACGAGCTGGAATAATAGCGACTATTATTATAATCATCTTCATCGTGATAACGCGCGCCGCTACGATATCCGGAATAACTATCACTATTTAAGACAAATCTATTATCCTGATTATATCTGTTATTTCTGCGTCTTTGCATAAATGACTCCTTAAAATTTAAGAAATAGAAAAATAAAAAAGCTTTTCGCCAGCGGTAAATTAGAAATACAAAAATAAAGTCGCAGTCATGAAATTATTTTAGGATGTAAATTATTTATAAAGCCTGACGCCTCAACAATTTATAAAGTGTTTATTTGGGTAAATTTACTTATGTGCGCATCAGGAAATACCAAAAGAACCTGATTCTTTTTTTTAAAAAACTGGAGGATTTATGAATAAAATAACTCAAGTCGCAGAAAGCTAAAACGTTGGTAATTTGTTAAACGTTTAAAATAGAAATGGGCTTTTGCATTAATTTGCAAAAGCCCATTTTTGTATGTACATTGTTATTTTTAACTAAAATTTAAAAGTGACACTTTTTTTCAAATCAGGATGCAGACTAAATGCAACCGGACAAGAATAAGCAGCATCTTGTAAAATCTTTTTGGCATTTTCATCAAAATCATTAGCAGCAAAAGTGAATTCGATAATAATTTCACTAACCCGACGCGGGTTTATTGCCATAACTTTAGTAACATCACATTCAACGCCATCAATGTTTAAACCATGAGAATTGGCGTTAATTCCCATCACGGTTAACATGCAAGTTGCAAGCGAAGTTGCGAGTAAATCAGTCGGTGAAAAAGCCTCACCTTTTCCTTTATTATCAACCGGCGCATCTGTGATTAAAGCATTTCCAGATTTAATGTGAGTTGATGTAGTTCTAAGATCACCAAGATATTTTGTTTTAATTGTTACTGACATTTTTGAATTTTTTTAAATTGGAAAATAAGTGAAGGCTTTTTATTTACAAAAAAGTAAATGTGAAACTACTTAGAGCCTGTTCAAAATCGCATTAGCTTCATCTTTTGGTGATTATCCCTTAAGACACAATAAGATGTCACCTTGAGCCTGTCGAAGGGTGATTCAAGCCCAAAACTATAATCACCCTTCGACAAACTCAGGTGACATCGAAGGTTTTTTGTGAATCAAGGTATCCATCTTTTAGTAAAAATTCACTCGAAGAATTAAGCTGTGTCGTCTTGTATTATTTTATTCTCTGTCGCGATTTTTCCTCACAAATACTTTGCTAATTAAGAGCGCAAATTCTTAGTTTCGATAGTTAACTAGCTCTAAAATTTCCTCTTCTTAACTTTATTATAATTTATTATGAAAAGTATTTTGATTGCCACTGATTTATCGGTTAGATCTGACAGAGCTTTACAAAGAGCTTTAAATTTAGCAAAAAATTATAAAGCAAAATTGACAATTTTATATGTGATTGACGAGGATAGTCCGGAAATTCTTCACGAAGATTTAAGTAAGTTGGCTAAAAAAGAGATATTTGAGGCGGTCAAAGGAAAAACTAAAAATGTCGATTACGCAGTAGAAATTGTTACCGGTATTCCTCATATAAAAATTCTTCAAACAGCCTTGAAGATAAAAGCTGATATCCTTGTCATTGGATTGCATCGCCATACAAATAAAGTGAATTCCATGATGGGTAGCGTAATAGAAAGAGTCGTAAAAAATTCTCTAAAACCTGTTTTAGTTGTAAGAGAACGCCCTGAATCTGAGTATAAGAAAATCTTAGTAGCATTTGACTTCAACTCTCACTCTAAAAACTCTTTAAAATTAGCGCTCAGTTTATTTCCCGATGCTAATTTTACTCTGATGCACGGTTATCATATGCCATTATTGGGTATTATGGGAGCTTCTAATTCTGCTTTAGAGGACGAACATAAGCAAGATTGTGAAAATGAAATGAATGACACTTTAAAAGAGGTCATCAAGAATATTTCCAAAGCCAGCAAGAGAAGTTATAAAATTACTAATAAACTAGAAAATGGCTCGATAATTGATGTTTTAAATAAGGAAGTTCTTTATTCAAAGGCGCAATTAATGGTTATTGGAACTAATGGAAGAAGTGGAATTTCTAGAATGTTGTCAGTAAATGTTGCAGAAACCTTTTTGATTGATCCACCTTGTGATGTTTTAGTCACTTTCTAAATGAAAAGTCGCTGGGTCATTTTTCATTTTTAAATCAAAAAAGAGAGGTAAAAATCTTCAATTATAAGTTTATAAAAGCCCTTCTTAAATCTTATTTTTCTCAAACTCGCCCCATGAAACCACGATATAAAAAAATCATCAAAATTATTTGCATTTTTGTGATTTTTATTGCCGTGTTAGAACTTACAACCATATCGCTAAATGATTCTTTTTTTAAAAAAGTCAGCAATGAAGAAGCTTTAAAAAGAGGCCTCGATAAATCGGTTGGTAATTCCATCAAACATGCTTACGCCGCGAGTCTATTTTATTCAGCGCTGCGCACTATTTATTTCAGCGAAAATTTTGCCGAAAATACTGTAATTTTTTTAGGAAATTCTAACGAAATTGCTGAAATTATTTTTCGCCCGCAACGTGATTCCACTTTGGAAATGATGAAAGATTTGGGGAATAATTTAATCGGAATTGAAGCTGGGAAATGGTTGGAGAAAAACAACATGGAGCGCTTGAGTTTGATTGGAGAATTAGCGGAAGAAAATATTTTATTTGTGAATCAGAAAGATGTTTTTCTTGATGGAGAAATTGTGAAAAAACCAGATTTTTTTATTGCAGAAAAATGGGCGAAAAAAAATAAAAATAAAATTCAAAAAAGAATGGCAGAATTTAAATTTTCAACTCTTTCAACTTATCCTGCCAAACTTTCCAATCCGACATAAATTTATCCATCAGCGCGTAAAATCTTTTATTGTGATTGCGTTCCAACAAATGAACCATTTCATGAACCACAATAAATTCTAAACATTTCAACGGTCTTTTTGCCAATTCCAGATTTATCCAGATCCGCCGCGCTTTTAGACTACAAGTTCCCCAGCGCGTTTTCATTTTTTTCACCCCAAATTCCGCAACTTTCACGCCCATTTTTGGTTCATAATCGGCAATTAAATTGGGGATTATTTTTTTTAATTGCGCGCGATGCCAATTATCCAAAATCTTACTTTTTTCAATTTTGGTCAGGCTTTTTTTTATATGCAGTTCAATTAGTTGATCCTTGATAATAATAGGTTTTACGACCCTTTTTAAGTCACTTTCCACAACTTCGAGCAAATATTCTTCACCAAAAATAAAATGCTTTTCGCCGCTGATAAATTTTAGCGGCGCAATTATTTTACGACCTCTGATTTCAAGCTGATGTTTTTTAATCCAATCAATTCTTTCCAAAACAAATTTTTTAATCTGCACCAAACTACAACGCAAAGGCGCCGAAACCCTCACCTCGCCGTGTGGCGCGACAATTCTTAAACGCAAATTGCGCATTCTTTTTTGGAAAAGACGAAAATTTATTCCCGCAACTTCCAATTGTTTTTCGATGATTTTTTTTGACATTTAATTCTAAAGAGGGTTTGTGTTTTGGTTCTAATTAATTTTAAAAATCATGATAAAATTTCTCCAAACTAAAATCATTTTATTTCTTACGCTTATGTCAATTTTATCAGAAGCAAGTGCCGCCAAATCTGAAACCGCAATTTTAGCTGGCGGTTGTTTTTGGGGAATGGAAGAATTGTTAAGCAAACTTGATGGCGTTGTTGCAACAAAAGTTGGATATATTGGCGGCGAAATTCCCAATCCTGATTACAAATTGGTTTCAACCGGTTTGAGCAATTATGCCGAAGCAATTGAAGTTACTTTTGACCCGCAAAAAATTTCTTACGAAAAAATTTTGAAATTCTTTTTTACGATTCACGATCCTACAACATTGAATCGCCAGGAAAACGATGTTGGCAGCCAATATCGTTCGGCAATTTTTTATTTGCACGATGAGCAGAAAAAAATTGCGCTAAATGTGATTGAAAAAGCCAATAAATCAGGAGTTTTCAAAAAGCCGGTAGCAACCCAAGTTTCTAAAGCTGGGAAGTTTTGGATGGCGGAAGAATATCATCAAAATTATTTGCAGAGAAATCCGTTTGGTTATACTTGTCATCATGTTCGCGAGGAATGGAAGTTTTAATGAATTGATGAATATATTGATGAACATATTGATGAACATATTGATGAACATATTGATGAATATAATGATGAATATAATGAATTGATAAATATTGATAGATCGCAAAAAAAACCTCGATGTCACCCTGAGTTTATCGAAGGGTGATTCTGTTTTTGAACCCTGAATCACCCTTCGATAAACTCAGGGTG
>Ga0114967_10002151_pt1 | contig 16586 bp, 15 predicted proteins | sample M_130628_MF_Meta_FD_92639 | JGI IMG/M metagenome (GOLD analysis project Ga0114967, IMG submission 92639) | Freshwater microbial communities from Lake Montjoie, Canada to study carbon cycling - M_130628_MF_MetaG | ecosystem: Environmental > Aquatic > Freshwater > Lake | place: Lake Montjoie... | reverse complement strand
GTGGATCAAATCCCGCATGCCGGGGGTGGTGAAGGACGGGAGCAGCCTCGTGTCGACCGGGCTCGTCTCCTGCCTCCAAAACGACCATGCCATCGACCTTCTCTGCCTGCGGTTGACGTCTCGGGAAGAGGCGCAGGCCGCCGAACCGTCCTGTCCGTTCCGGAACGTGTTCGTCGCCGATACCGACAACGCCGGCGGGCTCGCGCGGCGGATCGGGTGCCGGCTCTCCTACTCGCTGCGCAGCGAGCTCACCTCGACCCCGCGGTCGGTGTTTTACGAATCGGGCCGCCGGGCCCGGGCCCTGCTCGAGCGAATCCTGGCCGAGCGGCGTTACCGGCGGATCATCGCCGAGTATTACACCGTCGCTTTGCTCCTCGATGGGCTCCAGTCGCAGACAAGCCTCGTCCTCCACGACGCCGATCATCTCTCCATCGATCTCGAGGCCCGTCAGGAGCCCTCGCTCCCCAGGCGGGTGTGGCTCTACCACCGCGCCGCCCAGATGCGGGCCTTCGTGGAACGGGTCGGTCCGCGGTTCGATTCCGTGCTCACGCTAACGCCGTTCGACCGGCAGGCCTACGAGGCGCTCGGGATCGGGAGGATCGAGAGCCTCGACGTCCCGCTTCCCGATCTGCCTGCGCAGCTCCCCGCGCTCGAGGGCGAATCGATCGCCTTCCTCGGTTCGGTCGATTACGCCCCGAACCGCGACGCCTTGGCCTGGTTTCTCGCCGACATCTTCCCGGCGGTGCTGAACCGCTTCCCGGCTGCCCGCGTGCAGGTGTTCGGCGGGGGGGATCAGGGGGGCCTTCGCAGCCCAAACGTCGACTTCTTGGGGCGCATCCCGCAGGGGGAGTTCGCTCGTGCTCTCGGCGGCGCGGCGCTGGGAGTCGCGCCGATCCGCCTCGGCACCGGGGTGAAGGTGAAGGTGCTCGACATGATGTGGCATGGCCTTCCGGTCGTCTCCACGTCGCTCGCGAGCCGGGGCACGCCTGCAGAACACGGCGCCGCCCTGATCGCCGACACCCCTGCCGACTTCGCGGAGGCCGTCTGCGAGCTCCTCGGCTCTCGCTCCCGGAGGCTCGAGCTTCAAGGGGCGTCCCAGAAGCAGCTCGTCGAGCGGCATGCCAGCCCCGCAGCGCGGGCCTGCGTCGCCCGCAAGCTCCTCGGCGGGGCTTAGGCCCCGGCCCCGGCTCACACCCGGGGAAGCTCGTAGCCCTTGCGGTAGTCCTTCGTGAACAGCCGGTTGGCGGCCTCGTCGGACGATTTTTCCGTCTTCGGGTCGATCGAGAGCTCGCGGCCGAGGTGGAGCGGCGTGATGGCGAGGTCAACGGCATTATCGCGGAGATGATCGTCGAAGCTGTCGAGCGTCAGGATGACGCGGTGGTCGTTGGCGGCGAGCGTCGGCCGGGCCCCGAAGGGCACCTTCTCGCCGAGCTGCCACGACACGTTGCCGAGATGGGCCAGGGCACTGGAGAAGTGGCCGTCCTCGACGTCGAGGTAGAGATCCTCGTGCTTCCGGCTGCGGATCGCCTTGACGAGGTTGGCGAAGTGTTCGCGGCTCGAGCCACCTGACCAAGTGCCGAGCGGCTCTCCGGCGTAGTCGAAGGCAGCGCCAGACTGGTAATTCGTCGACACGACGTAGCCTTCGGTACCCCACCAGATGTTGCCGACGCCGAGCGGCCCGGCCGCCGTGCCGTGGGTCACCGGGGTCTTCATCTCCAGCCCGCGGACATCCGAGATCAGCAGCGCGTCGTCCCACTGGAAGAGCGTCACCTGGCTGTTGGCGACATCGCCATTGTCGACGTAGCCGAGCCGGCCGCCGAGGCTGACAACGCGCTTGGGAAACTCCTGCTTGCCGAGGCCCCAGCGGGCCTTGTCGAGCTCGTGGGGATTCTGGTTGCCGAGATCACCGTTGCCGGTGAGGCGGTTCCAGTGCCAGTCGTAATGGAGGCGCTGGCGGTGGGGAACGATGTCGGGGGCGGGCCCGGCCCAGAGATCAAAGTCGAGCCCGGGGGGGACCGGCGCCGGCGTGTCGACCAGCCCGATGCTCGGCCGCCGCTTGTAGCACAGCGCGTGGGCCACCTTCACCGGGCCGATCTTTCCGCTCTTCACGAAGTCGATCGTGTCGCGCATCCCGGTCATGCCGCGGCTCTGCGCGCCCATCTGGCACATGCGCCCGAGCTTGCGGGCCCACTGCGTCATCACGCGTCCTTCCTCGACGGTGTGACTGCAAGGCTTCTCGACGTAGACGTCCTTACCGGCCTGCATCGCCCAGATGCTCATCAGGGCATGCCAGTGATTGGGCGTGGCGATCGAGACGATGTCGATGTCCTTGCGGTCGAGGACGCGGCGGATGTCCTGGACATACTCCGGCTTGCGGGGGGCGTCCTTGAACTTCTCCTCGTAGCGGCCGGCGACGCCGGGATCACAGTCGCAGATCACGGCCAGTTCGGCATCCGACATGCCGGACCACTGCCCGATGTGTTCGCCACCCCGGCCGTTGGCACCGATGACGGCGACCCGAAGACGGTCGTTGGGCCCCGCCGGAGGAGAGGTCGGCTCGGCCCGGGCAGTCTGCGGGGCGGCGGCGAGTGCCGCGGCGGCCATCGCGAAGGCTGTTTCGACGAAATCGCGGCGTGAGACCTGCATGGATCTTTCCCTCTCGAGTGCGCGGGCAACGGGAGGACGGGGCGCTCGACGCCCCGAATGCAGTTCGCCCCCCCGCGAAAACCAAGTACGATTCTACCACCGGGCTCGGCGGCGTTGGGGCGGGGGGACCCGGTCAGGCGCTCGGGCGACGGAAGTGCCGGTAAGCCTGGAGGACGTCGAACAGGTCAGAGGAGATCGTCAGGTCGTCGTCGGCGAAGTCGGAGAGCCACGTCCGGTCGCTCGCCACGGCGTCGGCCAGGAGCGGGAGGACGTCGCCGAGGGTCACCCTCACCGTATCGGCCCGTGAGGCCTCGTGAACCATCGACCGGCTCGTCGATTCGAGGTCGGGTCCGGTGTAAACGCGCAGTTTCCGCATGGCCATGACGAAGCTCCCGTGCTTGGGTTCGGAGTGGCTCGAAGCGGACGCACACCGGTTCCACCGGAGGAGGCAGCCGGCGAACCGGCGCACACAAGCGTCCACGCAAAATCTATCGGCCAGCGCGACGGCAAAGTTTCAATGAATCCCCCCATTGGTCCGGGCGGCATCGCCGGCAGCCTCGGGCGCCTGGCCCGCGGGGGAAAGTGCCGGGGAAACCTGGGGGGGCGGGGCGGCTTGGACGGCGAGCCGGGAGATGCTCGCGGGGCTTGTCAGGCCGGCGCGGGAATGCCGCTTCGCGGTCCGACCGATTCGAGTCTGCCGGCCCGGAAGGCCTCCCCCATCGCCTTCGGGACGAGGGCCTCCGACTGGAGCACCCGGGCCCGGTTCTCGGCGGTGGAGGCCTTCATCTCCTGCTCGCGGGCGATGGCGATGCTGCGGCGCTCCTCCGCCTTGGCCCGGGCGACGCGGGTGTCGGCCTCGGCCTGATCGGCCTGGAGGCGGGCGCCGATGTTCTCGCCGACCTCAATGTCGGCGATGTCGATCGACACAATCTGAAAGGCCGTTTGGGCGTCGAGGCCGCGGTGGAGGACCGCCTTGGAGATCGTGTCGGGGTGCTCCATGACATCGAAGTGGCTCTCGGCCGAGCCGATTGACGTGATGATCCCCTCGCCGACCCGGGCGATGATCGTCTCCTCGGTGGCCCCGCCGATGAGCTGCGAGATGTTCGTGCGGACGGTGACGCGGGCCCGGATCTTCAGCTCGACGCCATTTTTGGCAACGGCCGACAGCGTCGACTTGCCGCTGATCTTGTCGGGGCAGTCGATGACCTTCGGATTGACGCTCGTCTGGACGGCGTCGAGGACGTCGCGGCCGGCCAGATCGATGGCGCAGGCCCGGTCGAAGTCGAGATCGATGTCGGCCCGCTGCGCGGCGATCAGCGCCCGGGTGACGCGCGGCACGTCGCCGCCGGCAAGGTAGTGGGCTTCGAGTTTGCGGGCGGAGATCTCCCGGCCGAGCCCTGCCTGGGTAGACATGATCTTCGCCTGGACAATCGTCCGGGCGTTCACCTTCCGCAGGCTCATCCCGAGGAGCTCGAGGAACGTCACCGGCGACTTCGACCAGTAGGCCTGGAACCAGAGCTGGCCGTAATTGGCGACCAGGAGGAGCATGACCAAGCCGGCGAGGACGGCGACGATGAGGATGCCGAGGATCACCGACGGATTGAGTGCATTCACGGAGGGGGGCTCCGGGGCAGGGGCAGAGTTGGGAAACTGCTGGCCCGGTCACCCGAGGGTGAACCGGACCGCAATCATCCCAGCCTAGTTCGGGTACGGGCCGGGTCCAAGAAAAACCGTTCCGGCCTTGTTTCCCGTGGGGATCGACGGTCCGGACGAAGCGATTGCGCCGGAAAATCCGTCCCCGTTCCCTCGCGGCCGCCCGTTCCGGCAGGTTCCCTTCCGTTCCCTACAACACATCACAGACCGGAGTTTCTCCGCATCGACTCCACCATCATCGCGTCCCACCCCAGGATTCTTCGGTGGTCAGTCAGCCGAGCACTATGACAACTGAGCAAGCAAAAAAGGGAGCCACCATGAAGACCGCGGAACAGATTCTTCGTCACATCGACGAGTATTACGCCTTTCTCCTCGAGCGGCCCTGGATGTATGCCGAAAACCCGAAGACGCTCGAAGCAATCATTTTCCAGTTGGAAACGCTCCGCGATTTCATCACCGAAGAACGGATTCCAGGGAGCAGGTTCACCGACTACACCCACAGCCTCGGATATGCTTCAGCAGCCAGCCTCCTCCATGTGCCGGGGGAGCCGTCGCCGCCGGTGGATGAGGCGGGGTTCGCCCTCGTGGCATCCGTCCTCAAAGGCTATCTCGAATCGCAATCGCGATTGCTCCCGGCCCCCTTTTGAAATCGTCATCCCGCATCCTGCCGTCATGGAGACGACGAGTCGCGTGCGGCAACGCCTTGCCGAAGAGACCGGTCTCCTCGGCCGCCGCGCGATGTCAGTAGATGATCCCACTCTCGACCCGGTGAGGCTCGAGGCGCTTGCGGCCTTCGAGCGGGGAGATCTCCACGAGGAACGAGGCGCCTGCCACCGTTCCGCCGGCCGCCTCAATCAGCCGCATGCAGGCCGCGGCCGTGCCACCGGTGGCGAGGACGTCGTCAACCACGAGCACGCGGGCGCCGCTCTTCAGGATCCCGGTGTGCATCTGCAGTTTGTCGCGGCCGTACTCGAGGTCGTATTCGACCTCGATCGTCTCGGCCGGGAGCTTCCCCGGCTTCCGCACCGGGATCACGCCGACGCCGAGCTCGAGCGCCATCGGCGTGGCAAACAGAAACCCCCGCGCCTCCACCGCCGCGATCGCGCTGATTCCGGCATCGCGCCACGGGCCCGCCATCAGCCGCACTGCCGCGGCGAGCGCCGCCGGATCGGCCAAGAGCGGCGTGATGTCGCGGAACAGGATCCCCGGCTTGGGGAAGTCGGGCACCGGGCGGATGAAAGAGGCGAGATCGACGGCGGCGTGGGGCACAAAAAAGCTCCGCGGATGAGGCGTGTCGGAAGCGGCAAGCGCCGAGGCACTGTGTCCCCGAGCCGGGGGGCCGGTCAAGCCCCGTGGCGGAGGCGGATCTTCGCCCGGGGGACGCCGTCGAGCTCGGCGGCGAGGGTGGCGAGGGTCTCCGACTCGATCTGCCGGACGCGTTCACGGGTCAGCCCGAGGACGCCACCGATTTCCTTGAGCGTCATCGGATCGCCCCCCCCGAGGCCGAAGCGGAGCTTGAGGATCGTGGCGGCGCGGTGGTCGAGAAGCTCGATGCGCCGCAGCACGTGGCGCATCGTGTCCTCGTCGAGGAGGACCTCCGCCGGGCACTTCGTGTTCTCGTCGCGGATCAGATCGCCGAGCGACCAGCCGCCGTCGGCCTGCTCGGTCTGCGGCGAGGCCTGATTGATGTGGATCGCCTTCTTGATGATCGGGAGCTTCTTACGGGCCAGCCCGAGGCTGCGGGCGACCTCCTCCGGCGTCGGCGTGCGGCCGAGAGAGTCGAGGAGCCGGGCCGTTGCCCGGCGCCACTTCGAAAGCAGCTCCACCATGTAGGCGGGGATCCGGATCGTCTTGCCGGAGTTGATCAAGGCGCGCTTGATCGACTGCTTGATCCAGTAGCTGGCATAGGTGCTGAAGCGCGTGCCGACGCGCGGGTCGAAGCCCTCCACGGCCCGCAGCAGGCCGAGGTTCCCCTCCTCGATGAGGTCGGGGAGCGGAAGGCCGCGGTTGGCGTAGCCCCGGGCGATGTTGACGACGAGGCGGAGGTTTGCACGGACCATGTGATCGCGGGCCTGGGCGTCCCCTTTGCCGATCGCCACCGCCAGTTCCTTCTCTTGGTCCGCCGTCAGAAGCGACGTGTCGTTGATGTCGCGGAGATAGGTTTCCAGAGGGTTCTGGACGGCTACCGAGGAGGTCTTGCGGCGGGGGGTGGGCATGGCGTGTCGACGGTCCTGGTGAATGGATGACGGTGTGCGGTGATGGATGGTGGCGGGAGGCTTCCGTCCCGCCGGGAAGGTATCGACGGATCCCGGGGGTGACTGCACAAGCAGGAGAAGAGAGGCGGCCTGGGGCGATTGTGACGGCTGGGGTGGCGATGACGCAGCCTTGCCCGCCGGTCATTCCCGGCGCGATCGGGGAACCGGGTCAGGCGAGCTGCCAGTCGATGGATGCCAGTTCGGGGACCGATCCGAGTCGGATCGGGAGCGTCGATGTGCCGATGCCGCGCGACACGAACAGCGGCGGCCCGCCGTCGCGGTACCAGCCGGCGACATACCGGCCACTCCCCGGCGGCGTGAGGAGCGCGACGCCCCCGGGTGCCACCTGGCCACCGTGGGTGTGCCCCGAGAGGACGAGGTCGGCGGGGTGCTCGGCAGGCAGCGCGAGCTTGTCGCGATGAACCGGGCAATGGGCGAGGACGAGATGATGATCGCAGGGCTCCTCGCCGGCGAGCGCCGCGACCGGATCGGGGCGCCCCTGGCGGATGTCGTCGAAGCCGGTGACGCGCACCGAGCGATCGCCGACAGCGAGCCTCACCGAGCGGTTGACGAGGAGATCGAAGCCGTGCCGTTGGTGATGGCGCTGAAGTCGTTCGACGGGGACGCCGGAGCTGATCTCCCAGTTGCCGAGGATCGCCAGCCGATGGGGCACGTTGGGACAGGCAGCAAGGAAGTCGAGGAGCGGCCCCTCGCCGCGCGCGGCCGAGAGGCTGTCGCCGGTGATCACGAGGAGATCGGGCGACAGGCGGTGGAGCGCTGCGAGAACGCGTTCCTCGAGCGGCCCGACGCGATGGAGATGGAGATCGGAGACATGGGCGATCCGCAGCCGTCGGCCCTCGGGGGGAGCGAGCGACGCTTCCGCCGCCGGGCCAGCGGTCGGCGTCGCGGGGGCCCCGAAGGAATGGTGACTGACGTCGAGCTTGAAGGGGGTCAGGCAGAGGCTGTCGATGCCCACCGTCAGGGCGCCCCCCGTGACGAGCGCCGCGCCTCCGCGGAGCAGATCACGGCGCTGCAGACGCATCGGCGGCCTCCGTGGCGACAGCGGCAGCGGGGCGGAGGGCCGCATCGAGAAACTCCAGCAGCGCTCGGCCGGCGAGCGACCCACGGGAGATGGTGGCGGCGTGACCGGCCCTGTCGAGAAGGAGGAGCGTCGAGGGAACGCCAACGGCACGGAGCACGGCGTCGAGGCGCAAGGCCTGATCGACTGGCACCGAGGGATCGGCCGTGCCGTGGATGACCAGGCACGGCGGATCGTCCGCGGAGACGTGCCACACCGGGCTCGCCCGGAGGGCCGCCTCCCGCACCTCCGGCAGTGGGCCGCCGACGAGGAGGCTGGCCGGTGAGCGGGGGCGATCGTGCTCCGGCCCGAGGCTCGGCAGATCGGTGGGGGCGGAGAGGAGGGCGATGGCGGCCGGCGGGAATCGTGGTGCTGTGGCCTCTTCATCAGCGGGATCGTCGGCGAGGCCGACCAGCGCCGCGAGGTGCCCTCCGCCGCCATGGCCGACGACGGCGATCCGCGTCGGGTCGAGTCCCCATTCCCCGGCGCGGCGGACGATCTCGGCCACCGCGTCGCGAATGTCGTCGAGTTGGGCCGGGAAACGGGCAAGGTCGCTGGTGCGGTAGCCGATACTGGCGACGGCATAGCCCTCGAGGGCCAGCCAGGTGACGGGGCAATCGGCTTTCGAGCCGTCGCGCCAGGTGTCGCCGTGGATCCACACGACCAGCGGCACCGGTCCCGGGCAACGTCCCGGCAGGGTGATGTCGAAACGTCGGCGCCCGTCGGGATCGGGCTCGTGGTAGGGCTGGTCGCGGAGGGTGAGGCCGGCGCCCCTGTGGGTGTCGTCGCCAGGCGCGTTCGCGGCAGGCTCCCCATCAGGCTTCCCGGGTCGGGCCCTCACGGCTGCCAGGCGCCGGCTGGCGCGCCGCTGCGACCGCCACGACCACCGTCGGCCCGTCGCCGGCTCGATCTCCGCCGGGGTCTCCGACGGCGCCCGCGGATCGTCGAACCAGTATCGATACCGCGCTTCCCAAGCCGCGGCCGGCTTTTCCCAGGCAGCGGCCCGATGTGGCAACCAGACGGTGCCGACAAGGAGCGAGGCGGTCACGACGGCCCGCAGGCACCACGCCGGCGCATCCCCCGCGAGGGGATGGCGACGGCTCTCGGTTTGGCTGGCAGGATCGTGCATGGGTCAAACCAGCATACGTCCGGGGGATCGCCCCGGGGGAGTCGTGCCGGTTCCACCGACGCCCGGTGTGCGCCGCCTGGGCGGCAGCGCACACCGGGTGAGCCTGAATGGCCGGACGCGGATCAATGCCGCCGCTGGACCTGCCCGGAAGGGGTCAGCTCGTCGATGATCCTCGGGATGTACTTGGCGAGCACCTCGGCGAGATCGTTGGGATCGATCCCCTTGCTGCGAGCGAGATCGTTGAGCTCGCGATCGCCGAAGACATCCTCGATCTTGCGGCGGTCGATCGGCTTGTTCGGGCCGGTGCGGACCCACGAGTCGACCTCCTCCCGCATCCCCTTCTCCTCGAACTGCTTCACCACCTCGGGGAGCTTCTGGGCGTCGTTGCCGCCGAAGATCTGCTTGAAGATCTCGCCGAGATCGTTCGGCGAGGGCATCCCCTGACCCCCCCCATGAGGGGCCTGTTGCTGCGGCTGGGGGGCACGCTGCTGCGGCTGCGGGGCACGCTGTTGTGGCTGCTGCTGGCTTTGGGCAGCACCTTCCAGAACCTGCTTGAGGATCTCGCCGAGAATGTCCATCGAGAAAACGCTCCGAGAAGGAAAAAACTGCAAAAATCGAACCGGTGACAAAGCACCGAACCCGATTGTAGGGGGGGCCAATGGGGGATGAAAGGAATCGGGTTGGTGGGGGGCGGGAAAGTATCGGTCGGTTCGCCAAACCCCCGGGTTTCCCTGGCCGGGGGCGCGGAGGTGGTCGCCACCCGTGGCCGCGGTGGTAGAATTCCACAATCTGTTCGGTGATGTCGATGGAAAGCTCTGTTCCGGTGCCGTTGCTTCCGCCGGCGGAAGCCCGCTGGATCCGCACCCTTTTCCGAGGAGTCGTGTATGGGTCTGCTGTTTCCGTTCCTGATCACGCCACGCGGGCGCTCCCGGTTCGTCGCAGGCATCCTCGGGGGGCTCCTCGTGGCGGGCCTCTCGACCGTCTCCCCCGCCGCCGAGATGGCGATCCTCGGCGAGGCCTCGCTGACCGCCGGCGTCCCCGGCAGCGGGCCGATCACGGCCGAGCAGATCGACCGCTGGCTCGCCGATGCGAAAAACTCGGCGGTCCTCGAGCCGGTGCTACCGCTGGGGCTTTCCCAGGGGGCCGGTCAGATCACCGGCCTCGACAAGAATCCGCTCACCCGCGCCAAGATCGAGCTCGGCCGCCAGCTGTACTTTGATCCCCGCCTCTCGGCTGATGCCACCGTGAGCTGCGCCAGCTGCCATGATCCCGCCCAGGGCTACGGCGCCCACACGAAGACCGGTCTGGGGATCCGCGATCAACTCGGCGGCCGCAATTCCCCCGTCTCCTACAACCGCATCCTCTCCGGAGCGCAGTTCTGGGACGGCCGTGCCGACTCGCTCGAGGCCCAGGCCGTGGGCCCGATCGCCAATCCCGGGGAGATGGGCTTCACGCACGAAGGGGCCGTCGCGCGGCTCAAGGGCATTCCCGTCTACGAGAAGCAATTCAAGAAGATCTTCGGCGGCGTCTCGATCGACGCCGTCGGCCAGGCGATCGCCGCCTTCGAACGCGTCCTCGTCACCGGCCCCTCCCCCTACGACTACGGCGAGCAGCTCCGCCCGTTTTCCGACATCGACCAAGACGACATCAAGGAGGACGAGGAGCTGGCGAAGAAGTACGCCGAGGCGAAGGGGGCGTCGGCGACGTTCGCGATGTCGGAATCGGCCAAGCGTGGCCGCGACATCTTCTTCACCGAGAAGGGGAACTGCACCGCCTGCCATGTCGGCGCGAATCTCGCCGACGAGAAGTACCACAACCTCGGCATCGGCATGGACAAGGCCGAGCCCGATCTGGGGCGGTTCGTCGTCTCCAAAGACCCCAAAGACAAGGGCGCCTTCAAAACACCAACCGTGCGAAACGTCGCCCTCACCGCCCCCTACATGCACGACGGGTCAGTGGCCACACTCGAGGAAGTGGTGGAGTGGTACGACAAGGGAGGCCATCCCAACGCCACGCTCTCCGACAAGATCAAGCCCCTCAAGCTCACCGCGCAAGAGAAGGCCGACCTCGTCGCCTTCATGCGGGCCTGCACCGGCCCGACGCCGGCGGTCGAGACCGGCCGGCTCCCCGAGCAGCCGTAAGTCGGCGCTCGTCTCACGCCAGAAATGCCAGACCGGCCCGGCGGGGCTCGATTCCCGCCGGGCCGGTTTTTTTTTCGCGATAGCGGTCGGGGCCAACACCGGCCCAAACGTCGCTTCGGGGTCGCCCGTGCCCCGTCGCCGGACTCGCTGGAGGTCATCCCTGCCCTCCGCTCTCTCCGCGCCGCTTACGCTTCCGCCCTCCGGGCTTCGCTTACCGTCGAGGCCGGCTCTCGGAGCACGGGCGACCCCTCGCCAGCGGTCGTCGCGGTGTTCTTTTTCCTTCCACCGCAGAGGCGAGGCGGGGATCGGCGAACGCTTGAGGAGTGACGAGGTCCTCCGAGAAACGACGAAACTTTTGCCGGCCCCGCCGATGGACCACCCACAGGCTCACTCTGAAGCACTCACGGCGCCGTGGCCGTTTCGCCGCCGGCCCGTGTCACGAGCGTGCAGAGAAGTCGCAGCGGCGTGTCGTCGGCGAGGAATTGGATGGAGCCGTCGGCCATACTGATGTTCGTTCCCTGGGGATGGAAGGCGTAGAACGCGTGCCCCCATTCGTTCGATGAATTGATCCGTGGCGAGGTGGGGATGTCGCCAAACGAGGCGTCCCACGGCTTCACCGAACCGATCATGAAGGCGTTGTCGGTCGTCGCCCAGGCGCCGCCGCGGGCCCGGATCTTCTTGCCCGAGGCGCCGGTGTAATCAACCGCGTACTTCTTCCGTCCCCGGTAGACATCCTCGCGGCCGGCACACTCGGCCATCAGAATCGTTTTTGAGAGCCCGTCGATGATGTTCTTGAAGCGATTGGACGTGTTGGCGGGCCCGCCGTTGTTGAGCCCGGCGACCGTCGCCTTCGTGCCGTCGCTCCACCAGCAGACGACGCCGCGCGTGTCGCCTGTCACCTTCTCGTCGGCGGCGAGGAAGCCATTGGCATCGACCGGATGGACGCCGGTGGGGGGAAAGTAGTCGCCGCAGGCGCCGGTCTTGTTCGGCGGCGTCGTCTCCGGCTTGTCCTGAATCCGATTGAAGGAAGGCGTCGACGGACACTGCACGACGGCGAGCTGGTTGATGACGATCTCGCGGTTGGGGCTCTTCCACCACTCGGTCGCGAGCGTGTACTGGCCGACGAGATTTGCCTCCTCGACAAAGGGGAGGAGGAACGGCGCCCACGAATGGAACTTCGTCGCCCCGTTGGGGTCGGTGGAGGCCAGCGGCAGCTGCTTCCGGGCCGACTCGTAGTTTTGGAAGGCCAGCGCCAGCTGCTTGAGATTGTTGCCACACTGCATCCGCCGGGCGGCCTCGCGGGCCGACTGGACGGCCGGCAGCAGCAGACCGACGAGCGTGCCGATGATGGCGATGACGACGAGGAGCTCGACGAGCGTGAAGGCCCGCGCGGGGCGACGGGCGTGGGGGGCGGTGTGGGGCATGGTGGAGGGCGCGTACGGGAGAGGAGAAAAACCACCGGGTGCCGGACATCCGCCATCATCGACGCTTGGAAAGGGGAAAGCCCGGGGCGGCGGAACTTTCACCCGAGCCGGCGAAAGATTCACCGCGCGGCGCCGTGGCACCGTCACCCCCGCGTTGTCCGGGAATCTACGTTTTCGTAGAATGAAGTTTGGTGAGCGTTTTTTGTGAGCACTTTTGGCCGCAGGAGTGAGTCATGGCAACCGGTGTATCGCAGGTCTCCGCCGTCATTGCCGACACGACGCGGGAGCGGCTGGAGCGGTTCGCGAGGCAGCACGGCGTCAAGAAATCGCACCTCATCGAAACGGCCATTCTTCACCACCTCGCCGCGCTCGAGGTGTTGCCGGCCGACGTCGTTGTGCCTCCTGTAATCGAGCTTTCACGCGAGGTCGGCGCGGACTTGGTCCGCCGGATCGAGCGGCCAGAGCCACCGACGCCGGCCATGAAGGCACTCTTCGATGGAGATTGAAATCCGGCCCCTGTGGCCGGATGACGAGCGGTCGTCGTTTGCATCGGGAGATGTGGAGCTCGACCGGTTCTTTCGAAATTACGCGGGGCAAAACCAGTTCCGGCTCCACGTCGGCGTCACCTACGTGGCGTCGACCGCCGGCCTTGTCGTTGGCTATGTCACGATCGCGCCGGGATCGATGGTGATCGACCGCCTGCCGCGTCGTGAGCGACAGCGCTTGCCTGCCTATCCGCTGCCGATTCTGCGTCTGGCAAGGCTGGCCGTCTCCACGCCCCACCAGGGACAGGGAATCGGCTCCCGGCTCGTGCGGTTCGCCCTGGAAATGGCCCTGGAGATGGCGCGCCGGTTTGGGTGCGTCGGCGTGGTGGTCGATGCGCTCCCCGAGGCGCTTCGGTTCTACGCCCGCCTCGGGTTTTTCGAGTTGGTTGTCGAGGCCGGGGCGCTGCCCAGCCGTCCGGCGTCACGGCCGATGTTTCTGCCGATCGGGTCGATTCCCGGCGCAGACCGAGCTTCCGCGCAGTAGCCCACAGGTTTCCGACGGCAAGGCGTGCGGCCCGCCGTTGGCCGACGACCTTTCGGAACGGAACTTCCACGGCAGCCCAATCGCGCCCCGCTGGCGCGATCGGACCGGCGGTGGATTCACAGCCTCTTCACCCCCGCGGCAGTTTGCCGCGGAGGGTGGAGCGGTCGAGACCGAGGAGCTTGGCCGCAGCGGTGCGGTTGCCGCCGGTGCGGGCGAGTGCTTCGTCGATCAGCGTTGCCTCCGATGCCTTGAGAAAATCCTCGTGGAGCCAGCCCTCGCGTGGCTGTGTGCCGCCGAGCTGCGCGTTCACCCAATCGCGGATCGCCCGCTCGAGGCGGGCCTCGGCGGTGGCCACGCTGTCGGTGGCCGAGGCTTTGGTGCCCTCCGCGATGGCGGCTCCCGCGGCACCGGGGAGCGGCGGGGGGAGATGCTCGGGGCGGAGCGTGCCGCCACGGGCGATGACTGCGGCGACGTCGACTGCGGCCTTGAGTTCGCGGACGTTCCCCGGCCACGAGCGGGCACGGACGGCGGCGAGAAAGTCGTCTGAGGCTGCTTGGAGGGGGCCGCAGCCGGGGCTGCCCGAGAGGAAATGGGCAACGAGCGCCGGGAGGTCGTCGAGCCGCGCCGAAAGTGGCGGCATCTCGACAGCGAAGACGCGGAGCCGATGGAGGAGATCGGCCCGGAACCGGCCGGCAGCGACGTCGGCGACGAGATCGCGGTTGGTGGCGGCGATGACGCGGATGTCGACGGGGCGCGGGGCCGTGGCGCCCAGCGGCAGGATCTCCCGAGCGTCGAGGACGCGCAGCAGCCGGGCCTGCACCTCGGGCGCGGCGTCTCCGACCTCGTCGAGAAACAGCACGCCGCGATCGGCACTCGCAAACAGGCCGTCGCGCGCCGTCGCCCCGCTGAACGCGCCTTTTGCATGCCCGAAGAGCTCACCTTCGACAAGCGCCGGCGGGAGGGCCGCGAGGTTCACGGCAATAAGCGGCCCGGAGCGCCTCGCCGAGTGGGCATGGATGGCGCGGGCGGCAAGCTCCTTGCCGGTGCCGGTGGCGCCGGTGATGAGCACCGGCAGATCGCTCGAGGCGGCCAGCGCCACCCGCGCAAACACCCGCTGCATGACGGCCGAACTGCCGACCAGGCCGCCGGGGGGCGGGGCCGACGCTGCGGCCGTGGCCCCACGCTCGAGGAGCCGGTCGACAATCGTTGTCACCTGCGCCGAATCGAACGGCTTGACGAGATACTCGGCGGCGCCAGCCTCGACGGCCCGGACGGCCGTGTCGAGATCGCCGAAGGCCGTCATGACGACGATTGGGGCGGTGGGCACGAGCGCGCGGAAGTCGGGGATCGCGGAGAGCCCGTCGCGGCCGGGGAGGCGGACATCGAGGAGGATGAGCTCCGGGGCGAATCGTCGGCAGATCTCGAGCGCTTCCTCGGCGCTCGCGGCGGTCTTCACAGCATGGCCCCGATCGTCGAGGAGCTCTCCGAGGCTCCAGCCGATGGCGGGCTCGTCGTCGACAATCAAAATGCGGTTCATGGGGTGGTGGCTTTCGACCGGTCGGCCGGGGAGCCGGGAGATGCGGGCGACACCGCGCCGGCGGGAAGGATGATGGTGAATCGGGTGTGGTCGTCGACTCTCCCCCATTCGAGCCTGCCGCCATGTTCCTCGGCCACCGCGGTGACGATCGCCAGCCCGAGGCCGATCCCCTCCGGCTTCCCGGTGACGAACGGTTCGGTGAGCGTGGCCGCCAGAGAATCTGGGGGGCCGGGGCCGGTGTCGTCGACAGAAATCCGCACGCTATTCTCAGCGGTACGGCCCTCGAGACGGACTGTCCCCCCGCGACCGGCCGCGTCGATCGCGTTGACAACGAGGTTTAACAGCGCCGCCCGGAGGCTGTCGCGCCGGGCAACAATCGCGATCCCGGTCGGCGTCTCGACGTCGAGCGTCGTCCCCCCATGCTGGCAGCGCGGCGAGACGAGGTCGGCCACCTCGGTGAACACATCGTCGATGGTGAGCGGCTCGGGCGCCGACTCGGTCCGTTTCCCGAGGGCGAGCAGCCCCCGCACCTCCTCCTCGACGACCGCGAGCTGTTTGATCGCCACGCCGAGGCTCCTGTCCGCGGTCGATTGCGAACAGCGGCTGCGGTGGAGATCGATCGCGAGCCGTGCGCCGGTGACGGCGTTGCGGAGCTCGTGGGCAAACCCGGCGGCAAGCTGGCCGAGGAGCCGCTCCCGTTCACCGGCGAGGAGCCGGGCCCGGAGCTGGCCGAGCTGCCCGCTCATCCGCTCCACGCCGCGATTGAGCCTGCCGATCTCGTCGTCGATCGGTGCCGGTCTGTCGCCGTCCGGGCCTTCGTCGATGCCCCCCGCTCCAAAATCCCCCGCGGCGATCGCGGCGACCCGGCGCTCGACCGCACCGATGCGGCGCGAGAGCCGGCCGGTGGCTGCCAGTGTGGCGGGGATGAGAAAGGCGAGGGTGATGGCGGCGACGGCAAGCTGCGGCCAGGCCGATTCGAGAGCGAGACTGACAAGCGACCGGCGCGGCGTGAGCACGACGACCGTCTCCGGTCGCACACTCCCGGACCGCACGGTCGCCACCCGGAAGGCCTGCCCGCCGAGCGTCGTCGTGCCGCGTTCGAGCGCCGCTGCGACACCCACAGCCGAGAGCTCTTCGCGCTCACCCGATTCGAGCGTCGTGGTGCCGAGCGAGCCATCGACTGGATTCCAGACGACGAACCGGCTGTCGGTGAGGCGGGCGAGGGTTTCGAGGACGGGGAGCGTGAGGGTGACGCGCGACATGGCGAGCGTCTCGACCACCTGCTGTTCATGTTGCCGAGCGACGTCGGCGGCCCGCCGCGCGGCGAGCCACGAGGCGAAGGCGACATTGGCGAGCACCCCGGCTAACAACAGCCCCACCACTGGCAGAACCAGTTGGCGACGGAGCGACGAACGGGGCTGGGGTCGGGGCATCGAGCGACTCGGGGGGCGAAAGCGGCGCGACAGATCAACGGCGGCGCCACGTGAAATCTTACTGCGGTGAACGACGGTGGGATCCAGGGTCTGGCTCTCGCGAGGCTTCGGGTTCGCCCGAGGCGTTCTCTTTCCTGCCAACGCGGGAGGCGAGGCGGGGATCGGCGAACGCTTGAGGAGAGAGGAGGTTCGTCCGACGAACGACGAAACTTTTGCCGGCCCCGCCGATGAATCACCCACAGGTCCGGGGCTCGCTGGACT
>Ga0114967_10002144_pt1 | contig 16606 bp, 14 predicted proteins | sample M_130628_MF_Meta_FD_92639 | JGI IMG/M metagenome (GOLD analysis project Ga0114967, IMG submission 92639) | Freshwater microbial communities from Lake Montjoie, Canada to study carbon cycling - M_130628_MF_MetaG | ecosystem: Environmental > Aquatic > Freshwater > Lake | place: Lake Montjoie... | reverse complement strand
GTGAGCAGATTGACCAACAACGCCGAGCGCACACCTTCGCACAGAGGCGCTTGACCATAGACGAACCCTTCGGTTTCCAAGCGGGCAGCGCGATCCCAGGGAACTTGCTCGTGTGGATACCACTCTTCAGCCGACGCTAAATGCCGATTGAGGAGGCGTTCAGCCTCGGGCTCTAGTTCTCGCAAAATTTCTTCATCAGTCACGCCTACAACCTAAACCCAAATGACACTCCAACATCTGTCCCACAGGGGATTCTTCACCATTTGATCTAAGGTTTGTGCATGAGTGAATATTGGAAGAGTTCGTGGGCTGGCGAAGATGGGGGTCCGAGGCGCCTTCAAAGGGCGAGAAATGCCGTCATCCCGACAATTTCAGCCGACAGCCAACTTGATGTCACGTCGCGCGATGCCCCCGCTCTCACCATGGCCATCGTCGGACCGAATGACGAACTTTTCCTGCAACGGATCATGCCTGGACCAGCAGCCATCTCATGGGTTGAAAAAATTGATCCAATCACGCTTGAGGTGATCGCCCAGTCCGAGCAATTAGCTGGTGGCCCGCTGTGGCCCGGTGGGCTAGCTGCACATGCCAACGGTTCGCTGTACGTCGTGTTCGGCAACCACGCTCATCGCCTCTCAACAGATCTGCAAGTCATCGGGTCTGTCGAGTTGCCTCGTCTGCGCCCGTACAACAGTTTCGTCATTTTGCCCAGCGGACACTTGGCAACAAAGGACTTCTCGGGAGCGTTACCCGGTCAGCCAAATGGGACTCCTATGGAACCAACCGAGTTATTGATTCTTGATCCACAAGATTTACATATTGTTGCACGACTTGAACTTGCCGAACCTTCTATCGCTCGTCTCTCTGCCGATGGAAATGATATTTACATCGTCGGCGATTATTCGCTGATACGCGTGTTCTGGCGCAACGAAACGCTGACCGTTGACACAACATTCAACGCTCGCTATCGAACACTTGTTGGTCAAACCTTTGGTTGGGATGCAGTGATCACTGATGAGGACGCTTGGTTCCTCGACAATGGCGAAGGCACACAACTATTCATGGGGAGTTTTCGTGGCGTCGGCATTTCCTCAGCGCCACTGCACCTTGTGCGCGTGAACAAGAAAACTGCTCAAGTCACATTGACCGAAATATGTGGATTATCTGACGGCATCATCGCCAATCCGCCAGTCGTTGATACCCAACGACAGATTGTTGTGGGCTTCGATAGTGGCAATGGAGTGATCAGTGGTTTTGACTACGACGAAGATTCGGTCACGCCTCGTTGGAGTCGGCAACAAAATCACGCCTGTCACATGTTGTTGTTGCCAGAAGCAGGACAAATTGTCACTGCCGATCATCGGCCCGACCTGGGTTGTGAACAAGTTGTGATCTTGGATATCACTACTGGCGATGAGGTGGCCCGGGTCTCAACAACAAGCCCAATTCAGTCTGCAGTTTTCCCTGCTATTGGACCCAAGGGCGATATTTATTGGTGCAGCATGTCCACCATCACGCGGATCTCGGTGCGCTGACTAACAGGACTCCATTCGTAGCCGTGACATAATCGCCCCATGACACATCCGAATCCAGGAACTCAGGAATGGCTCGATCAAGTAGTTGAAGACATCATTGAGCCCGAATTACCGATACTTGATCCCCATCACCACATGTGGCCGCAAGGTCAAGGACTCCCCTACACCCGCGATGATTTACATCGCGATGCTGATGCTGGTCACAACATTGTCAAGACAATTTTTATGGAATGTGGATCTGCCTATAACCGTGACGCACCCGAACACTTGCGCTCACTTGGGGAAACGGCCTACATCGCCGACCAAGCATTCAGCGATCCAGAGCCGCTCATCGCCGGCATCATCAGTTCAATTGATTTGCGGCGCGATGATCGTGACGAATTGATTGATGCTCATCTCGCCGCCAGTCGTGGGCTATTTCGTGGAGTGCGCGATGCCCTTGCACGGGCTTCACACCCAGAGGCGATGATGATTCCGGGGAACTGTCCAGAAAATCTCTACCTTGATCCTTCCTTTCGCCGTGGAGTGGCCCGCCTTGGCGAACGCGGATTCACCTACGACTCGTGGCACTACCACCACCAAAACGGTGAGTTCCTAGAACTTGCCCGCGCTACCCCTGGAACGACAATGGTTCTTGATCACTTCGGAACGCCAGTTGGTGTTGGACCATACGCCTCGCAGCGCGAAGAGATATTTGCACAGTGGAAGAAAGATATTGCCGAGATCGCCAAGTGCCCGAATGTTGTCGCCAAGATTGGTGGCTTGGCCATGCCCGATAATGGTTTTGGCTGGCACACTGCAGATCGCCCGCCAACCTCAGATGAGTTCATCGCTCAACAGTCGCGCTACTACTTGCATGCGATCGAGTGCTTCGGTCCAGCACGCTGCATGCTTGAGTCAAACTTCCCCGTTGACAGATTGTCGCTTTCTTGCGGCGTGTTGTGGAATGCCTATAAGAAGATGACAGTCCACTTCTCCGCCTCCGAACGCGCCGATCTCTTCTACGGCACAGCAGCTCGTACATACAAACTGTAAACGCCCCTTGTGGTTCTGGTGCTGGATAGTGCCATATATGGCACTATCCAGCACCAGAACCACAAGATTAGATGGATGTTAGAAAGTCGTCGATGAGCACAACATGCTGCAAGACCGTTGACCGCCATGATGTCAACCAGTCGCCCGGCGAATCATCGGCCACCATCTTGATGTAGGCGCGCAACATGTCCGGAATATTCTCCACTTGCGGCGCAAGTTCGGCGTATAAGCCAAAATCACTTGAGGCTTGGTGTCCAGCATTATCAAGATTAATGCGCCGCGATTTTTCACCGACGACTCCCGCTCGCGCCGACAATAGCGACCAAGCCTTATCAGCATTCGTCTCTGGTCTAGTCGTGAGATCCTGATTGGAAACGATCATCAACACTGGCACGTTTGTCGTCGCATAGATTTCATCGGGAAGGATGCTGGTGTAACCCTGCGCCATGACACAAGCGCTCACACGTTCATCAGCGGTGAACTCATGGAGCGATGAGACGCTGGCTAGCGCTGTCAGCCCTCCATAACTGTGCCCTGCTACACAAATCCGCTCAGCATCAATGTGATCGGATAGCCATGGTGAAATTTCAGGTCCCGATCCAAGCGCCCCATCAAGGCAAAGCCGCACGTCACCCAGGCGTTGCCGATCATTGGTCGCATCATCAACATTTTTTCCCAACGCCCAATCAAACAATGTGTCACCGGGGTGATCGCAAGAAATCACTATGTATCCCCTTGCGGCCAATGCCTCACACAACAGACTGTAACTGTGTCGCATTCCAGTGCGACCGTGCGACCAGATGATCAACGGATGCCGTCCTTCAAGAATGAGTGCCCCCTCTTGAGCACAAGCAGCAGTAAATGAGATTCCTGGAATCAACTCATAAGTTGTCGCCACCGTGGGTGTCACGGCGGGATACCACATGTCAACTCCGAGCATGCGATCTCCACGTTTTTGATCAACTAGGAGCGTTGAAAAATGACCAACCACATGTTGAGGATTTTCCAAAGGTGGAGCAGCAGATAAGGACATGAGATAACTCTGCCACACAAAGTATTTTCTTGGTCTAGTTCGTCTGAGAACAATAAAGTTTTCTATCGTGTCCATACCGACCTCCAAGGAGTAAACGTCATGTCTCAAGAAGGAATAACTGCTTTACGGATTGCTGTTGATGAAGTGAAATCCGTGATCACCACCTTGACCGAAGAAGAATGGTCCCGCCCCAGCGGTTGTACCGGTTGGTCAGTACGCGATCTCGTGGCCCACATGAGTTCGAACTACAAGGAAACGGTTGATCCGTCCCCCGCACCCGACGAACCCGTCAATTTGCCTGCCGAAAGAATGATGGACCTGCTGATTGAACCTCGCAAGGATTGGTCCAACCAGGAGATCCTTGATGAGTACCTTGCTTTTTGTGATCAAGCAGTTGAGGTACTTGCCTCACTGCAAGAAGAACCCATGGCCTCCACTGTCATACCTCTCGCCGACCTTGGCTCGTATCCCATGAATCAACTAGCCGATGCCTACGCTTTCGATCACTACTGCCACCTGCGCATTGATTTGTTGGCACCCGAAGGACCGATCGAACGCCGACTTCCAGCATCGGATGCGACGAGACTCGGACCAGCGGTGCGCTGGATGATCACTGGTATGCCGCAGATGCAGAGCGACCTCGGCCTTGCACTCGCTGCACCGATCACTTTGACTTTGACTGGTCCAGGCGGTGGCGTGTGGACGATCGCACCTGCAGGCAATGAGATCACAGTTTCCGAAGGCGCATCAAGCACATGCGTTGCTGATGTCAGTAGCAACGGTCATTCTTTTGTGAACTGGGGAACAAAACGCTCACCTTGGAGCGAACACTGCAAGGTCACTGGCGATCAAGCAGTTGCCGCGAAATTTTTAGACGCGCTCAACATCATTTGAGCAACGTCTGACCGCTCAATCCTTAGGCGGCTGATACGTCGACAAGAAATTGCCGAGACGATCAATTGCCTCAGTGAGATCTTTCGCCCACGGCAAGGTGACGATACGTAAGTGATCAGGACGTGGCCAGTTAAATCCAGTTCCTTGCACCACCAGAACTCGTTCGGCGCGCAAGAAATCAAGTACGAAACGTCGATCATCGGCAATCGGATACATCTCGGGATCAAGTTTCGGGAACACATACAAAGCTCCCTTTGGCACCACACAGGTCACTCCCGGAATTTTTCCGAGGGCTTGTATCGCCGCGTCACGCTGTTCAAGCAGGCGACCACCTGGCAAGATCAGATCTTTAATACTCTGACGACCACCAAGAGCTGTCTGAATGGCATGTTGGCCGGGGACATTTGCACATAGGCGCATGTTCGTCAACATCACGACGCCCTCAATATAACTTGCAGCATGCTCACGTGGACCTGTCATCACCATCCAGCCGGAGCGAAAACCTGCTAACCGATACGCCTTGGACAATCCGTTGAAGGTGATCGTAAAAACATCGGGAGCAATGCCAGCAAAGGTGTGGTGCACGGCATCGTCGTAAAGAATCTTGTCGTAAATCTCATCTGCAAAAACTATGAGGTTGCGCTCAACAGCAATGTCTGCAATCTGCCGAAGAATTTCGCGACTGTAAACAGCACCTGTTGGGTTATTCGGGTTGATGACAACAATCGCTTTGGTGCGATCTGTGATCTTGCTCCGAAGATCATCAATATCGGGATTCCACTCATTATCTTCGTCGCATAAATAATGCACTGGTGTCCCACCAGCCAATGTCGTTGATGCCGTCCACAACGGATAATCGGGGGCCGGAATCAAGACCTCATCACCATCGCTAAGTAACGCGTTCAAGGAAAGTTGAATCAGTTCACTGACACCATTGCCCAGCCAGACGTCATCAATATCAGTGATGTCAATACCTTGATTTTGATAGTGCTGAACGATTGACGTTCGAGCCGAAGTGATGCCCTGTGAATCGGAGTATCCCTGCGAGGCCTGCAAACTTCGCGACACCTCAACCAAAATTTCGGCGGGCGTTTCGAAACCGAAAGGATAAGGATTTCCGATATTGAGTTTGATGATCCGCTCACCCGCTGCCTCAAGTCTCTTCGCCTCATCAAGAACTGGTCCACGAATGTCGTACAGAACATCTGCCAATTTGTCTGACTGTCGAATTTCCTTGGGCATGGCGGCGGCTTTCTCGGGGGATCACGACGTGGCTTTCACAACGACCTTCACAGCCTACGCGAACAAGAGTTTCGCTGACCGTCCCATTTACCCAAAGCGCACGCTATTGGGCGCGAGACAGCCCCGCTTACGGGGTTCTCGGGCCCCATCTGCGAGACGCTAAGGTTCCTGATGGGGGTAGATGAATATGAAAATGTTCCGTAAAACGTTGCCAGTGTTAGGTGTGGTCCTGAGTGGGTTTTTAGCCATCGCTTGCACCGAGTCAAAGACGACAACAAGCATTCCTGATTCCACCGAGAATGTTGTGACCACCGATGTCACGACCCCGAGCCAAGATCCCACAATCCCTCCCCCAACCGGCGAGCCCTTTGTCATCGGCGTCGTCAACACAGAAGGTTCTCCAGCGGCCGACTTCCCTGATTTCACCAATGCATTTCGAGCCGCTGCCAATTACATCAACGCAGAGTTGGGCGGCTTCGCCGGACGCCCCGTTGAATTAGAAATCTGTATTTCCGCTGGCAGTCCCGAATCCTCACAGGCCTGCGCCCAAGAACTGGCGGCAAAAAAAGTGGACCTGGCAATGATTGGTTTGGATATCTTCGTTGACTACGGCACGTTCAGCGCTGCCGACATTCCCGTCATCGGTGCCGTGCCGATTCTTCCCAGTGATTACACCGCCGACGCCATCTACATCACCGCTGGCAACCTCGTCGTCCAAGGTTCCACTGCTAATGCGATTACAAATCCAAAATATCTCGGATTAAAAAAGGTAGCGATTATCGCTAATGACTCACCTGCGACTCTTTCCGCCCTGGCAACACTTGAGCCAGCCTTAGCATTCGCCGGTGCTACCGCAGTAGTCATCAAGGGAGGCGAAACCGAAACTGATGCTGGATATCGCTTGCTGATGCAGCAAGCCGCCGCCACCAACCCTGAAGCCATTGTCTCGATGTACGGACAATCAGGCTGCGTGGCTCTGATGCGCGCTCGAGTTGAGTTACAGGTTGAGGTCCCAGCATTCACTAACACCGCCTGCCTTGCGGACACGGTGATTAACGCTGTCGGTGATGCTGCTCAGGGGTGGTACTTCGCTGGCTCACAAGGTGGGGTCGAAAGCGCCGACACAGATCTCATGCGTCAATACGTAGCCACGGTTATTAATAAAGCACCAGAGGATGTTGATGTATTTGGGTTCACCACTCTCGGCTGGATTCAGACACTCTCCATTTGGAAAGTCGCAAAAAATATCGGACCGACGGTCACTGGATCGGCAATCACTGATTCGTTCCGACAGGGAAAGGGAACCCTGTGGGGTTCGGATGCAGAATTGCAATGTGGATCGGTCCCTTCGCTGTCGGCCGTTTGCTCTTTTGCCATACCATTCGCTCTCTATACCGAGAATGGCGCTGAACCAGCCTTCGGAGGCGAAAATGTCTCCGCCCTCGATGTCTTAGACCTGTAGCTCGGAAACGATGACCGCTTATCTCGCTGCTCTCATCGCTGGTCTCGGGGCGGGAGCAACCTACGCGATCATTGCGACAGGTTTAGTCGTCACATCACGCGGTTCAGGTCTCGTCAACTTTGGCTTCGGAGGTCTGAGCGCATGGTCGGCATATGTCTATTACGACCTGCGCGCCAATGCCCGCTATCCGCTCATGATTCCTGGTCCTTGGCGCGATATCACGTTTGGCGATGGTGTTCAGATGACCGTCATTTCATCGCTACTCCTCACACTCGCCACAGCGGCTCTTCTTGGAATCGTCAGTTATTTATTTGTCTTTCGCATTCTGCGCGCCGCACCAGTCTTGGCGAAAGTTGTCGCCAGTGTCGGCATCTTGCTGATTCTGCAGGGCATGATCGGTGTCCGCTTCAACGGTTCGCCGATCAATCTTGACAAAGTTCTTCCCAGCGGCGTGATCAAGATTTCAGACGAGATCCTGCTCGCCGTTGATGCGCTATGGCTAACTGGTATTGCTATCACTCTGGGTATCGTCCTGTGGCTTGCCTCGCGATTCACTCGCACTGGACTCGCCGTCCGCGCTGCCTCAGAATCTGAAAAAGGTGCTCTTCTATTGGGTTTTTCACCAGACCGATTAGCGCTTTTGACATGGATCATTTCATCTGTGATCGCTGGAGTCGTCGGTGTCATAGCAGCACCTCTCTTCCAGTTGTCCCCCATGTTGTTCACTCAACTGTTAGTACCTGCTCTCGGTGCCGCTCTCGTTGGCCGCTTCGTTTCCTTCGGCTGGACAATCGGCACCGGTCTTGCCATCGGCATGTTCCAATCAATGCTCACTCCCCTCCAACAAGATCTCACGTGGTTACCTACGAGTGGTCTGCGCGATGGTTTGGTCTTTGTGGCAATCGTCGTAGCAATGATTGTCGTCGGTAAACGCCTTCCGACACGCGGTGCACTTGATATCGGAAAGATGCCGACAGTTTTTTCTGGAAACGTCGAACCAAAATCGGCAATTCTCGGTCTCGTATTTGTGGCTGCTCTCTTCATCGTTTTACCCGACGGCTGGGGGCTTGCATTACTGACATCGGTGATCTTTTGTGGGCTTGCCCTGTCACTTGTCGTCCTCACGGGATACATGGGTCAGATCTCGCTCGCGCAAATGGCAATCGCTGGAGTCGCTGGCTTCACACTTTCACGGATCACCGAACGTGTCGGAATTCCTTTTCCTATTTCCCCAGTTCTCGCGGCGTTAGTAGCAACTGGGTTTGGAATCTTGGTGGGTATCCCCGCATTACGAGTACGCGGAGTTAACTTGGCCATTGTCACGCTCGCTGGCAGTATCGCCATCCAAGAGTTCTTGTTTAAAAACTCTGTGTTTGTTGGCGATGTTTCAACGGGCGGGGCAAAAGTCCAAAACCCACATCTTTTTGGAATCAATCTCGGACTTCGCAGCGCAGATGATCCCTATCGACCAGTGTTCGGCATTCTCGTCACCGTTGTTGTGGCGCTCATTGCACTCATGGTTGCCAATCTGCGTCGAAGTGGAACAGGCCGAAGAATGTTGGCCGTACGCTCCAACGAACGGGCAGCGGCCGGCATTGCCATTAATACGGCCTCAACAAAATTATTAGCCTTTGGAATCAGTTCGTTCATTGCCGGACTAATGGGTTCAATGATCGCTTACCGATTTGGCTCGATCTCGGATATTTCGTTCAGTTTCTTTGCGTCACTGACACTCTTGGCTTTTACATATCTAGGCGGCATCAGCAGCGTCACCGGAGCCCTGATTGCTGGATTCCTCGCAGCAGATGGGATTGGTTTCAAACTCATCAACAAAGGCTGGGCTTCACTAGGAGTCGACTTCGGTCGCTGGCAAGTGTTAGTGGGAGCGGCCGGATTAGTGATTACCGCCGTACAAAACCCCGAGGGCATTGCTGGCGCATTCCAGCGCGGCCGACGACGTTTCAGCCGACCTGCGAGGGTCTAATCAGCTCTTCTTCTTTTCTGCTTTCTTGGCACGCTTCTCTTTGAGGGTTAATTGCGCTTCACGCTTACCACTGGGCTTTGCTTTTTGCTCTTTGTTGGCCATGACCAATCCTTTTCGTTCGAAGGCTTACCTACTGATAACTACCATAACTCTTTTATGGAACGGTCCCTTGACAATCTATTTTGCCCTCATTATATTTGAAATAGGTATAAACATAGTAGAAACTGAGCGAAAAATGTCAAAGAAGACTACGCGTGCACTTTTACTCCTCGGCTTACTGGCGTCATTTCTTGCCTTGCCGGTGTTGTCCGCCTCAGCAGTTGCACCCACCCAGGTGACAATGAAATTTACTGGTGCTAATAAGTCATCAGTCAAGCAAGTTCTCATTATTGGTCCCAAAACTGCAGTCCGCAAAACGATCACCACCGCCGACTTAAGCGGCACGAAAACCATCGCCCTTCCGGCCAGCTTTAAAAATAGTGCCGGGAAATACGCCTATTCCGTACACCTCATTGGTACTGGTGGCAAATATCTCGGCCCAGTGAGTTTCAAAACCTCAACCAACAAATACTCCGTCAATGTGATCGCCGACGCCAGCAAAACCCTTGACATAAAAAACATCGAATTAAAAACTGGTTATGGCCAAAGCAATCTCACCTTGGGTGCCGCTAAATTTGGCAAGGTACTCACCGGAAATACGAACTTCAAACCCGCGGGTGCTGGAACACGCGGGCTCGTCAAAAGATCAAGCACAGCTCTGTTTTCAGTCTTGCCTCTCGCTGATGTCACTTGTGGGACAGCCGACCAAACCCTTGGCGCTGACTGCGATTCGGACGGAATCATCAATGCACTTGACGCTGACGATGACGGCGACAAGGTGCTAGACATCGCTGACACCTCGACTAAAAGCTACGAGTCGCAAAAATTTACTCCGTGGTCCACATTGTTTCTTTCAATGACCACAGCACTGAACGCAAATATCGGTTCTTTAACGCCAGAGGAACTGATCACCGGAATTGAGGCGGCAGTTGGTGGTGAAAATACTTTCGGCATCAATTTCTTCCTCAACTTCACGTCGCAGGTAGCGCAGAGTTACGACGCCGTTTGGGTCGATTGTGGTTCAGTCGCATACTGCGCCAATACTGAAAGTGCGACCGCTATTGGTGGCGCTCCGAACGGGCAACTGACGAGTGGTTACAACGACCTTTTCTGCCCTGTTGTCAACTCGGGTGGCGGCTGTGAATCTTCTCCGCCGTGGCGAACCGTTCCTGGCGCCCTCTTCAATGCCAGCAATCAAGCCACAGAGGTGACTGGAACTGGAGTATTCAACGGCTTAGTGCGCAGTGTTGTTGGTGGTAATTATGGGTGGGCTGGAGCGATGCAACCGAGAACTGGCGCAGGGACCCTGAGCAAAGTCGTAGCGGGCGATCCGTATATTCTGAAATTACGTTCAGCTGTGGGCGGGGCCATCACCGAAATGCCCGTCTCTTTAGGCGGATTTTTTATCACCGTACCCGCGATCAAATCAGTCAATGGCACTGCCATCAATTATGACAATCCCTTGGGCACGAGGGAAAACCCTATTGTGCTTGATAGCGACGGCATCATGGACTTTTCTTTCTGGCGCCCCCAGCGACAAAGTGTGGCAGCGGCTGGCGAAACATCAGCCTTTATGGATATGGGTGGTCTGCGTTACGGACTGATCTTTGGTTCAAACAATGGTGAGGCCTTGGTCGCCACTGGTCAGCAAAGAGAGACCGGCTGCAGTTCGGTTTCTGGCGGAGCATATGTGTCGGTTCCGACTGGCATCTCTCGCACGCCCGATACTGGAGACTCACAATATCGAATCAACGTATGGCCTCTGACAGACACCAAGTCTGACTCTGCTGCTAGCAGTAGCAGCGATATTGACATTACGTTTGACTTTGGGAAGTGTTTTGACGAACTTGAGGCCGCTCCGTCTGGTCGTCGGTTCACCTTGACTGGGTCGGGAAATATCGTTTCAGTGTCACTTACCGCTGTGGGCGTTGACCTCGGCGGCGGCGCAAGTCGCGGTGCCCAAACTTTCTACATTGACGTCTCCAACCTCAGAGTTGGGTGACTGCCATTCGGGGTAAATTCCCGAATGACACCCCACATAGTTCGGTGCAAACGCCATAGGAAATCTCCATCTGCACATTTTTCTCGAGTCCGATCGTTTATCGGGAAGACAGATAGCAACAAATAGTGATGAGCCGCTGAGAGATCAGCCGTCAGTCACTCGTGCGCATGTCGCCTGAAAATTCATCAGCACTGGAGAGACGAATCATGAAACTATTTTACAACGACGACTACGTGGCGGCGAAATATGCATACGATACGACGCGTAAAGCGAAGCATATTAGGCAATCACTGAGCGACGATCCCGTTGACAATCTTGAAATTTGGGACCCCCTTCATTTTGTCGAACAGTCATTAGAAGTCATCGCCAAGATTCACGACGAACCATATGTTGACTCCATCAAAACAGGAATTCCAAAAACACTCGCAGAATCCCAAGGGTTTGACTGGGACAAAGGAATTTGGACTAGTGCAGTGGCCCACAGTGCAGGTCTTATCGCGGCCACTACGTATGCATTACAAGACAAGGAGCGTGCAGGCAGTCTGTCATCGGGTCTCCACCATGCTCGGCGATCTAGCGGCAAAGGTAATTGCACCGTCAACGGTCTAGCGGTAGCAGCTCACCAGGCGATAACGATGGGTGCTCCCCGGGTGCTCATTCTTGATTTTGACGCCCATGCAGGTGGTGGTACGTGGGACATCATTAGTCACCATCTTCCTTCTGTCGTTCAACTTGATGTCACGTGCGCCAATTTTGACACCTATCAACCCGACGGAGAAAGTCGTCTTATCTACAGCACTCCGCAGAGTTACCGCGAAGACATCAATCACGCGTTGCACCATGCAACACTTCTTGATCCATTTGACATAGTGATCTACAACGCAGGCATGGACCCTCTCAATAGTGGAGTTTCATTGTCTGATATCACATGGCGAGAACATACAGTGAGCGACTTCATCGGTGACACTCCAGCGATCTTTGCCCTTGCAGGTGGATATACATGGGGCAACAAGACGATGGATGAGGTCGTTAGTTGGCACAGAATCACGATTGATCTCTGGGCATCATTGGAGACGTGACGATCATCATCTCACGCATGCAAGTAATCGAATTGTCTTTACGGCTCTGCAAATAGTCGCAGAAGAAAAGTCGTTATACCGTCTACGACTAAGCGTGATCACCACCGGTATGAGCGAAAGTCTTACATGTGATCTGCCAACGCCCATCAAGAATTGATAATAGGAAGAAATCCGTAAACGAAAGTCCTCCCCAAAATCCTTCTTCTTTCACTGTTGCCGTTGCAGCCGTGCCATCAATCTGAATATCAACAATCTTGGCAGAGGACGGATTGCCAGGTGTCTCAACCATAAATGCAACAAAGCCTTCTTTGTCCATGTCGTAATCAACGCCGTCCATCGAACCAAACCAACGTGCACTCTTGTGAAAAGCCTCATTTAATTGATCGGCATTTCCATTTCCGGCACCATCGATGTAAAGATTGAGCACCCTGGTTACTTCTGTGGTGTCTTGGCCCATGACATTCCCCGATTCGCTCAAAGCGATCCACGAAGATGTGAAGGGCTACGGGGAACAATAACTTCAGTAAGTCAACTAATCAATAAATCTTTAGGCCAAGCGCACAATCAGTAGGAACTGTTGCCAGCAAACTGAGATTGAACTTTTTTGGATGTGTCCTGCCCTACTTCAAGCAAGACGGAGGTGATGACATCGGCTCGGGTACCAGTGCGCCCTGCCTGCTCGCGTTCTAAAGCTTCTGACTCGCGTGAAAGCCATAGTGAGTCCTATAATCGGACTATGTCCCATTGGATCATCGCCACCGCTTCAAAAGGCACCAGGACATGAAAAAAGCAGAAGTCTCAAACTGGCCGACCTCGATGACTCGATCCTTTGCTGCCTTTGGCGATCACTGGAATTTGACCATCATGATGAAAGCCTTGATGGGCGCAAAGCGCTTTGAAGATTTTCAACGGCCAACAAAAATGAACCGCTCAGTATTAACGCAGCGACTTGAAGGTCTCATAGCACTGGGGATTCTGAAAAAGGTTGAATACCAATCAAAGCCCCCACGGTTTCATTATCGGCTCACCGAGAAAGGCCTTGCGACAACCCCAATCTTATTTGCAATGGCCTCATGGGACGAGAAGTTTGACAGCGGAAGTTCGCAAACACCCCAGCGTTACCGGCACTCAACGTGTGGTAACCAAACCCACGCAGTCGTCGTTTGCTCACAATGTGGTCAACCTATTTCGGCACACAATATTGCGACCGAGTTTTTAACTTCAGAAGCGATCGCCTTTGCACAAGAGCATTGTGCGACTTCAGTGACGGTCATGAACGGCTAACTCCCCGAAAGATAGGCACTCACACATGTATGGCTTGAATGTGACATTCAACTTCTTGTCATTCATACGGAACGCCAATGTTGGCATCACCAAAGCAAGCGTGACAGGCTCAAGGTATGCAGTTTGACATCGCAATTATCGGAGGTGGACCAGGGGGTTCATCGGCTGCAATTTCAGCTGCTCGCGCCGGACTCCGTGTGGTCTTATGCGAAAAGGGTTCGTATGGTCGCGACAAAGTTTGTGGCGATGGACTAACTCCACGAGCTATTGGCGCACTTGATGACTTAAACATTGATCACTCTGCTGCCCATCGAATCGATGGTCTACGAATGATCGCCGGCAAGAAACAACGGGAGTTGTTGTGGCCAACCACCGATCGTTTCCCGAACCATGGTGCGGTGTGGCCTCGACAGAAGTTTGACAATTACCTTCTTGATATCGCCATTGAGTCTGGGTCCGATGTTCGCTTCAACAGTGAAGCACTCCCCGTCATTGAAGAGGGTGTTGTTGTTGGCGTTGAAGTTAACGGCGAAGTGCTACGTGCGTCACTAGTGGTCTTGGCAACTGGCGCCCAGGGTGCGGCGGCAAAAATGCTTGGGGCCGTTCGTGACCCCAATGAAACTTTCGGATTAGCCATTCGCGCATATGCTCCAACACCTCGCCATGCCGAACGCCATCTTGAAGCATGCTTAAGTTTGCGCGATGAACACGGGGCCAGTGCCTGGATACGGATGGATGTTTCCAGCGGGAGATGGCACGGTCAATATTGGCGTTGGTGCATTGAGCACGATGAAGGGTTTCAAAAAACTCAATCTCAATACCTTGCTTGATCAGTACGCGTCCATTGTTCGCGAACCTTGGTCATTGGGTGATTATGTTGAGAAGCCACGTGCGTGGCGATTGCCAATGAGTTGCGTGCGCCGCCACGGTCCAGGTTGGGTTGCTATTGGTGATGCTGCCGGATTTGTGAATCCGATGAATGGTGAAGGCATTGACTACGCACTTGAGTCGGGTGCTCTCGCCGTCAAGTGTTTCATTGACAATCCCGTCACGGCACCAAGTTCATACGACACGCAAGTCGGCGAACGATTTGATTCGTTCTTACGCACAGGTCGACGATTCAGTTTTATTATCGGTCATCCGTGGTTATTGCGACCTGGTTTACGCGTCGCTGTCGGAACCCAAGTTGCCGCCGATATCACACTTGCTGTCATGGGCAATTTGATTGACTCAACGACGCCAGGCGCCGCTGGCAAAGTCATGCGACTGGCCGACAACGCGTTACGAATCGCTGACCCACTGCTGCGACGAACTCGTGCCAAGGCATAGTTAACACGCCACAACAAACGAGACCTATTGATTCAATACGTAGGTCAGAGACTGCACGAGGAATCATCAGTTGCTGAACCTCTGAGATGCCTCAAACGGCAACAGTGAGTGCGTCATATTCATAGACCCAATCAAGAATTGACATTCCTGGTGGCGTCAGCGAGAAAAACATGTCTCGATCTTTTTGCTCTTGACCATCCACCATATGGAACAAATCACGGTTCATGAACGATGACGTTTGCACTTGGGCTGTGCGGCCCTGACGCGCATTTTCATAGCGGCGAAGCGAAAGGGCCGCATCACTTGTGTTTGTATCAACGAGACAACGTGCCAGCACCACGGCATCTTCAATTGCTTGGCATGAGCCTTGAGCCATGAAGGGAAGCATGGGATGACATGCGTCACCCAGCAATGTAGTTGTACCTATTCCCCATTGATCCAATGGTTCGCGGTCATATAACGCCCAACGGAATACTGGTTCTTCGACACGGGCGAGGAGTGAGAGAAGGTCAGGTGACCAACCTTCAAATCGCGCGTACAGATCTTCGACTGTGCCTTGCTCTGTCCATGACTCGGTTTCCCACGAATCTTCAGGCGAGATACAGACCAGGTTGAGATGACTGCGTTGGCGACCAATGAAATAACTCACCACATGTCGGTCTGGGCCCATGCGGTTGGTGACATCAATTGGTAGATCTTCTACGAACTTGCGTGGGACCAAGGCGCGATACGCTGCAGAGCCGCTAAACCGGGGCTTATCTAGACCACCAACGCACGGCCGAACCACAGAATGGATACCATCGGCACCAATCACGATGTCAAAGGACTGAGTTGACCCATCGGCAAATCGAACAACCGACGATGTTTCACCTGGCTCAACTCCAACAACATGTGTGGAGAATCTCAGGGTCACATTTGTCTGATGCGCCACCGCATTTCCAAGAATTTCAACTAGTTCATTTCGTGCAACGTTTGCCAACGGCAACTGATGTTGCGAGACAAAATTGTCGTCAAGGTCTGCCACACGAAGAATGGAATCATCTTCCCAACGGCGAAATACAACTCGTTGCGGATATACCGCAATATCTGAATATGCCCGGCCAAGACCCAACGAATGCAAAAGACGAGAAGCATTTGGACTGATTTGTACACCAGCACCAATTTCTTTGATTCCCGCGGAACGCTCAAAGACAGTTATGTCATGAGAACTTTGAGAGAGCGCTAGAGCAGCAGTGAGCCCACCAATTCCCCCACCAACTAATGCAATTTTCATGATTCACGCCTCCCCCGACTTCTATAAATTACTCCACGCGCACGCCGGAGATCGCATGGGCAATCACCTTGAGCCGTTTTGTCATGTCCTCTTTTTTTTGACACATTTAGAATGATATATGCTGATTCCTCAATAAGATTGTTTTCTTTGACACCTCATAATCCTTTGAAGGGCCTGACACATGGCAACGACAGTTACCCTCACGGGCACTGGAATCCCAAACATTGCACCTGGTCGCGCAGGAGCCGGCGCGTTCGTGAAATATAACGATGTCGTTGTGCAATTTGATGCAGGGCGCGCCACGTGTAATCGGCTCATTGAAGCGGGCCTCAGGCCTGGTGCTGCCGACGCACTT
>Ga0114967_10002140_pt1 | contig 16619 bp, 11 predicted proteins | sample M_130628_MF_Meta_FD_92639 | JGI IMG/M metagenome (GOLD analysis project Ga0114967, IMG submission 92639) | Freshwater microbial communities from Lake Montjoie, Canada to study carbon cycling - M_130628_MF_MetaG | ecosystem: Environmental > Aquatic > Freshwater > Lake | place: Lake Montjoie... | reverse complement strand
TGGACAGATTCGATCAAAGACCAACAACGGAATTGGATCGGAAAATCGCAAGGTTGTTCCGTAAGCTTCCCCCTTTGGAGGGGGACCGAGGGGGAGGAAATTCTTAAAATTGAAGAGGATAATAGGGAAGGACACGAAATAGATGATTCCATCGAGGTCTTCACAACGCGTCCAGACACAATTTTCGGCGTTTCATTTCTCGTTTTGGCACCAGAACATCCAATGGTTGCGAAATTGACAACTGAAGACAAACGCGAAGCAGTTGAAAATTATGTGAAAGCATCCTCTTTGAAAACAGAGCGAGATCGCCAAGCGAATGTCAAAAACATTACTGGAGAATTCATTGGTTCCCATGTTATTCATCCGTTTACGGGCGAAAAAGTGCAATTGTGGATTGGTGATTATGTGATGGCATCTTATGGAACTGGAGCAGTAATGGCCGTTCCTTGTGGCGACCAACGCGATTGGGATTTTGCGAATCATTTTGGATTAGAAATCAAGAATATATTTGAAAACGTCGATATTTCTGAAGCCGCTTATACTGAAAAAGCAGGAAAAATAGTTGATTCTGGATTTTTGTCAGGACTGACCGTCAAAGAAGCAATACGTTCTGCCATTCAAGCGATTGAAGAAAAAGAATTAGGAAAAGGAAAAACGAATTACCGCTTGCGAGATGCTGTTTTTTCTAGACAAAGATATTGGGGTGAGCCATTTCCTGTGTATTACAAAAACGGAAAACCGCAGATGATTGATGCGCGCTACCTGCCGATTATTTTGCCGGAAGTGGAAAAATATTTGCCAACAGAAGATGGACAACCGCCACTAGGAAATGCAATTGTTTGGGCTTGGGACACCGTGGACAATCAAATTGTGGACAATGTGAACATCGACCATGAAACCGTTTTCCCGATGGAATTGAACACCATGCCAGGTTGGGCTGGAAGTTCTTGGTATTTCTTGCGCTACATGGATCCGCACAATGAGCAAGAATTCGTGAGCAAGGAAAAAGTGGATTACTGGAAAAATGTAGATTTATACATCGGAGGTTCAGAACATGCGACTGGTCACTTATTGTACGCACGTTTTTGGACGAAATTCTTGCATGATTTAGGATTTATTGGATTCGATGAGCCTTTTCAAAAGATGATCAATCAAGGAATGATTTTAGGGAGATCGAGTTTGGTTTATAGAATCCAATACACAACTGATTTCAGAAATCCTGACAATATAAAATCACTTTTTGTCTCAAAAAGCTTATATAATGACTTAAATGATTCACAAAGTACTTCCAGACAATCCGCAAAGGAAACTATTATAAACTTTATAGCGAAAATAAATAAATTAGATGCTTCTGAAATTAATTCAAACTTAATTTCAAACGCAATACACGTTGACATTTCCATCATTGACAACGACAAATTAGACATCGAAGCATTTAAAAAGTCACGAGAAGAATACAAAAATGCTGAATTTATTTTCGAAGATGATGGTTCATACATCTGTGGTTCTGAAGTTGAAAAAATGTCAAAATCGAAATTCAACGTTCAAACTCCTGACGAGTTAGTTGAAAAATTCGGTGCGGATACTTTGCGCATGTATGAAATGTTTTTGGGTCCGTTGGAGCAAAGCAAACCTTGGGATACAAAGGGCATCAATGGCGTTCACAATTTCTTGCGTAAATTTTGGCGTTTGTTCCACGATCAAGCAGGCAATTTGTTGATTTCAGATGAAGTACCAACCAAAGATTCGTTGAAGACCTTGCACAAAACGATTCAAAAAATCAGCCTTGACTTGGAGCGTTTTTCATTCAACACAGGGGTTTCAAACTTCATGATTGCTGTGAATGAATTGGGCGAACAAAAATGCAACAACCGCGCAATTTTGAAAGATTTACTGATCATGCTTTCCCCTTACGCGCCGCATATTTCAGAAGAATTGTGGGTAAAATTAGGTTACGAAGCCGGTTCTATCAACGTGGCAACTTTTCCAACGTTCAACCCAGAATATTTGGTTGAGTCATCATTTTCGTATCCTATTTCCTTCAACGGAAAAGTGCGTTTCTCAGTTGAATTGCCAGTAGATATGTCCAAAGAAGACATTGAAGCGCACGTACTAGGTCTAGAGAAAACACAACATTATTTGGAAGGCAACGCGCCTAAAAAGATAATTGTGGTTCCGGGGAGAATTGTGAATATTGTTTTGTAGATACGGGAAATTAAACAGAAGACTTTTTGATTTTCTAAAAATCTAATTTTTTACTTTAAACGTTAAATCAATATTGTCGATGCTCGTAAAATTAACAAACCCTTCACTTATAAAAATGCATCTCATCAATATACCGCTGCACTGGCTCAGTAAGCAAGTACCGCACGTCTTTACCTTCTTTGATGGCGTTTCTTACAAAACTGGAAGAAACTTTCATCACGGGCGCATCGTTGCAAAAAATAACATTTGAATGGTCAGCGAAAAGGTTTTCGTGTTGATTTCCAATTTCTTGCACCTCTTGTTCTTCTTGAATAGTCAACACGCGTGGATAGACATAAAACTTGTGGTTTTTGAGTATCGCTTCGTGGTTAAACCATTTATGGAAAGTGCGTAAATTATCTTCTCCCATGATGAGCGCAAATTCATTTTTAGGATATTTCTCCTTCAAATAGGCTAGCGTAGTGGCGGTGTAACTTGGTTTTGGCAATTTAAATTCGATGTCGCTTGCGCGCAAATTGTTGTTGTCTTCAATGGCAACTTTAACCAATGCCAAACGGTGAAAATCAGCCAACAAAGAGGACTTGACTTTCAGTGGATTTTGAGGTGTAACCATCAACCAAACTTGGTCTAAATCGGTGTAATCCGCCATGTAATTGGCAATCACCAAATGTCCCACGTGTATGGGGTTGAAAGTGCCAAAATATAGTCCAACCTTCATTTTAAACCGTTAAAAAGTTAGCGACAATTAATTCTGCTTCCTTGCAGGCTTGATCGAGGTGAATATTTAGCAAAACCACATCAAATTCGTTAGCAAATGTCAATTCTTGTCTTGCTTTTCCCATTCTGACTTGAATTCTGTCCTCAGATTCAGTGCTGCGACTGCGCAAGCGAACTTCCAATTCTTCAATCGATGGCGCTTGCACGAAAACGGATAAGGCTTGGTTGCCAAATTGTTTTTTCAGGTTCAATCCACCAATTACATCCACATCAAAAACAACTGATTTTCCAGCAGCCCAAATGCGTTCGATTTCGCTTTTCAGTGTTCCGTAGTAATTGTCGGTGTAAACTTCTTCCCATTCGACAAAAGCATTTTCAGCGATTTTTTGTTTGAAACCTTCCACGCCCAAAAAGTGGTAATCTTTGCCGTCAGTTTCATTGTTGCGTGGCGCTCTACTGCAAGCCGATATAGAAAATTCAAGGCGCTTTTCAACGGAGAGTAAATGTTTTACAATCGTTGTTTTCCCCGCTCCCGAAGGTGCTGAAAAGATAATGCATTTGCCCTGTTGTTCTGGATTCATGTGATTTTATTACAAGGTATTAAGCACTTGTTCTTTGATTTTTTCCAAGCTATCTTTCATGTCAACAACCATTTTTTGAAGTTCAACATGGTAGCTTTTACTTCCCAAGGTATTGATTTCACGACCAATTTCTTGGGTGATAAAGCCTAATTTTTTTCCTGCTGAAGGCAAAACCATCGTTTCTAGGAAATAATCTAGGTGATTGGACAAACGCATTTTTTCTTCTGTGATGTCTAATTTTTCGATGTAAAAAATCAATTCTTGTTGAAAGCGATTTTCGTCCATATTTGGATTGTCCATATCTTCCAATCCTTTGCGCATGCGCTCCCGGATGATTTCGATGCGCAGGTTTTCGTATTTCGGAACGTCGGCCAACAAAGTTTTGATTTCGTTGATTCTTTCCGTAAATTCTTTCTCCAACGCTTCACCTTCTTGTCGGCGGAAATTGTTTAATTGTTGACAAGCTTGCGCCACTAAATCAGTCAAAAACACATTTTCTTCAGCAGTGATTTCCTCTTTGGATTGCATGAAAATATCAGGCATTTTTACAATCAAGGATAAATAATCCACTGATTTTTCACTCAATAAATCGTTTGTTTGCTTCAAATCTTGATAATAAGCTAGCGCCAAATCTTTGTTGATTTCAACGGATTTCATTGCGCCAGTACTTTCAATATTTACATTGACTTCCACTTTGCCACGATCCAAAAGCGCAGTGATTTGTTGTCTGATATCCAGTTCTTTTTCACGGTAAAAAGAAGGCGTGCGGACATATAAATCCATGCTTTTGCTGTTGAGTGATTTCACTTCAACACTTACTTTTTTCCCTTCGTAATTTCCGGTGGCTTTGCCATAGCCGGTCATAGAATGCAGCATACTTTCAGTATTTTTTCTTTGGAATTATTTCCAGTTAGAATTAATTCTTTTGTTGATTTTCTTTCTAAATTTTTTCAAAACAGCTTCGCGTGAGCCAATTCCGCCAATTTTTATCAAGTCGTAACCTACAAATTTTCCGTCTCGGTAGAAATTGAATTCGAACGAAATAGACGTGATTTCATCTCTGTATAAGGGAAATAAATGTCCGTTGGTGATTTCAACTGCCAGCGTATCGTGATTTTTTGCAGGTTTAAATTTTCTGTCGTATCCGCGAACAGAAACCAATACATAGGTATCAATTCCTTTCGTTTTCATGATTTTTTGTATTGAATCAGAAGCCAAAAAGCTGATATTTGTTCCTTCTTTCAGCACATTCAATGAAGCCATTGCTTTGATACCGTTGGAAGCCAACATTTCAGTGAAATTGATTTCCATCGTGAAACGGTCTTCAGATTTATCCAACTGAGCAATAACCATTGCATTTCTCAATTTCAAACCTTTCGTTTGAGAAAAACTTAAATTGACCGCAAAAACTGTGAAAATGAATAAGATGAAACGCATATTTAAAAAGTATAAGGTTAAAAAATCTCCGCAGCAATTGCTTTCACAGAGCTAGAGTTTGACATTGTGTAATAATGAATGCAAGGAACGCCCGCAGCTTTCAATTCTTTCGATTGTTGTTTTCCCCATTCGATTCCTAATTCTGAAATTGCTTTGTTGTCTTTGCATTTGACAATTTCCTTGCTCAAAATTTCAGGAAAATCGATGTGGAAAAATTTCGGTAAAAAGGAAGCGTGTTCCATGGTTTTCAATGGTTTCAATCCCGGAATAATCGGCACATTGATTCCTGCTCCGCGACAGGTATCTACAAAATCGAAATATTTTTGGTTGTCGAAGAACATTTGCGTCACGATGTAAGAAGCACCAGCATCCACTTTCGCTTTCAGATGAATTAAATCTGAGGTCAAATTCATTGCTTCAAAATGCTTTTCAGGATATCCAGCGGCACCGATACAAAAATCGGTTGGTTCTAACTGGTAATCTTCTGTCAAGTAACTGCCAGTGTTCATTTCGACGATTTGTTCAATCAATTCAACAGCATATTTATGCCCCATTGCATGTGGTTTGAAGTTTGATTCCGTTTTGATTGAATCACCGCGCAAAGCCAAGACATTGTCGATACCTAAAAATTGCAAATCGATGAGTGCATTTTCAGTTTCTTCCTTGCTAAAACCGCCGCAGATTAAATGTGGAACGGCATCAACATCGTATTTATTCATGATCGCCGCACAAATCCCAACCGTTCCCGGACGTTTTCTGATAGCGATTTTTTCCAATAAACCGTGGTCTCTTTCTTTGTAAATAAACTCTTCACGGTGATAAGTTACATTGACAAATTTTGGTTTAAATTCCATCAACGGATCTATTCCGTCGTAAATCGACTGGATGCTTTTTCCCTTCAACGGAGGAAGGATCTCAAAAGAAAACAGGGTAGATTTAGCAGCTTGAATATGATCGATAACTTTCATGAATGTTTACAAAAATTGAATAGGATGCAAAGATAGTGAATTTTAGATTGGATTGCAGATTGAAAAATTGCATATTGCATATTGGAAGATTTTCTCCGCACACACAATTTGCTAATCTGTTAATTTGCTAATTTGCTAATTCTTCTGCCAATTTTCTAATTTATACTAGCCAACTTTTTCCTGAAAATCTACTTGAGTCGCTTGAAAACCAACCATTTTATGAACTGAAGCTATTATTCCCACTAGGTCAAAACCGCAATCAGCGTATAATTGTTCCGGCGTTCCGTGGTGAATGTATTCATCTGGAATTCCCAGTCTTACAACATGTGCTGCATATTTATTGTCTGCCATAAATTCCAAAATAGCACTTCCCATTCCGCCCATCAAACAACCGTCTTCAATGGTGATGACTTTATCGAATTTTGCAAAAACTTCGTGCAACAACATTTCGTCCAATGGTTTCACAAAACGCAAATCGTAATGTGCTATAGAAAGTCCGTCTTCTTGCAATGATTTGATTGCTTTTTGTGCTGTATTTCCAACATGTCCGATGGACAAAATCGCCACGTCATTTCCCGCAGTAACTTTTCGACCTGTTCCTACTTTGATTGCTTTCATGGATGTTTTCCATTCTGTCATCACTCCGTTTCCACGAGGGTAACGAATAGAGAAAGGGCCCATATTTTCTTGCTGTGCAGTGAACATCAAATCTCTCAATTCGGCTTCATTCATTGGCGCAGAAACAACCATATTGGGAATTGAACGCATGTACGCCATGTCATAAACTCCGTGGTGTGTAGCGCCATCAGCACCAACCAATCCACCGCGGTCTAAACAGAAAACGACGTTCAAATTTTGTATCGCTACATCGTGCAGCACTTGATCGTAAGCGCGTTGCATGAATGAGGAATAAATGTTACAAAAAGGCACTAATCCTTGTGTTGCCAAACCTGCAGAAAATGTAACTGCATGTTGTTCAGCAATTCCCACGTCAAATGAACGCTCTGGCATCGCTTCCATCATGTATGTCAACGAACAACCTGAAGGCATGGCAGGCGTAACACCCATGATTTTATCGTTTTTCTCCGCCAATTCAACAATCGTATGTCCAAAAACATCTTGGTATTTTGGTGGCTCTGGTGATTTAGGAACCACTTTAATTATTTCTCCAGTTTCTTTGTTGAAAACACCTGGCGCGTGCCATTTGGTTGGATTTCCTTCTTCTGAATATTTGTATCCTTTGCCTTTCATGGTGATGCAATGCAACAATTTTGGGCCAGGAATGTCTTTTAAATCTTCTAATATTTTTGCCAATCCAACTACATCGTGTCCGTCAACAGGACCAAAATAGCGGAAATTCAATGCTTCGAATAGATTGCTTTGCTTCAACAACGAACTTTTCAATGCGGTTGAAATTTTGGAAGCAACTGTTTGTGCATCAGGACCAAATTTGGATATTTTCCCCAATAATTTCCAAACTTCGTCTTTCACTTTGTTGTAAGTGTGAGAAGTTGTGATGTCGGTCAAATATTCTTTCAAAGCGCCTACATTTGGGTCAATCGACATGCAATTGTCGTTCAAAATCACCAATAAATTTGCGTCTTTTTCAAATCCTGCGTGGTTCATTCCTTCGAAAGCCAAACCTGCAGTCATTGCGCCATCACCGATTACAGCGATGTGTTGTTTTTGTTTTTCTCCTTTGTACTGACTTGCAACTGCCATTCCCAAGGCCGCAGAAATTGAGGTTGATGAGTGACCAACACCGAATGTATCGTATTCACTTTCGCTTCTTTTCGGGAAACCAGAGATTCCACCTTTGATGCGATTTGTGTGGAAAACATCTCTTCTGCCAGTTAAGATTTTATGACCATAAGCTTGGTGACCAACGTCCCAAACCAATTGATCTTCAGGGGTATTGAAAACATAATGCAAAGCAACAGACAACTCAACCACGCCTAAACTAGCGCCGAAGTGACTGTTTCCGATTTCAGAAATGACATCTACAATGTATTGACGCAATTCGTCAGAAACTTGTGGTAAATCATTGACTGTGAATTTTTCACGTAAATCTTTCGGAAATTCAATTTGTTCTAAAAACGGACCGGCTTTGTATTCTCCCATGTTGGCAATTTATTTAACAAAGTTATTCTTTTCTGATGTTTTTAACAAACAATCAAAAGCTTTATTTTGTTCTTTGATTTCTTTAACATTTTTTAGGTGGTTTTGATAGGGAAAAGGATATCGATGATGTTTAACGATTTTTTAGATTTTCACCTTATGTTAAATCTTCTTGAGGATGGTTTTTGTCATGATTTTTGAATCAAAAATACACGCCAAAAACAAATTTTACCACCTTCATCACGACGGACTGCGTAAATCGCTACCATATTTGATACCCAATGGCATCATGGCACTTGAAAAAATTGATTTTTTGTGTCGAGTTAATTTTCGTTTAGAAAAACGCCCTAACCTCCATTCCTCCTGAATGAATTGTTTTATTCGTTTCAGATTTTCTGCCGTTGTATTGAATGGAAATTTGCAAACTTTTGGAAATGGATCTTTGATAGCCAGCATTCCAAGTAAAATTTTTGCCTGGTTTGAGTGATTCCAACATTTCGAAGCCGAGCGAAGTGCCTTGATTTCCGTCGTATTTGATGTCGACAATGGCAACCGCTGCTTGCAAACTGCCTTTTTCTGCTTGGTTGAATTTCAATTTTAAACCCAATTCTTGCACATCTGCTTTTTCGCCTTCGACGTTTAATTTATTGGAGATTCTCGTTTCCAAAGTCAATCTGAAAGAGGTTGAAGGTTGATAGCTGAAAGATGGTTTCACGAAATGGTATTTCAAGTCGTAATTTCTGCCGGTCGTGTAGTCTGCATTCACACTTTTTCGTCCCCATTGAACGGTGGATTCGATTGCGAAAATCTTGATGATATTCCAGCGAAAACTTCCTTCTTGGTAGCTGTTTAAGCGTGCATCAAAACCACTGGCGAGTAGCGTTTTACTTCGAACATCTTGCACCACATACTCGGCGCCAAAAATGGAGTTTGTTCGGTTGAAATACAACGTATTGCGCACATTGCTATTGGTACTAATCAGCATGGTATCGCGCACTTCAGCTGCAAATGGATTGAATGAATCGCTGTTGAAAGTATTCGTTTTTCTGTTCACACGAACCCTTGCTTGATCTGAAAATCTGCTCAAAACTCCTAAAGCGCCTTTTTTGTTGACCCAAATGCGCTCAGGTTTGATGAAAACACCTTGATTTAATTCGTTTGAATACGTTTTGAGATATTCGTTGCTTGGCGTAAAAACACGAATATATCCCGCTTGATCGACAAATTGTGCGATTTCAAATTCATTCAAATCTTTTATTCCGTCGCCATTGTAATCAATCCAAGTGTAAACACCTTGTCCGTCAGCGACTTTGATGTATTGAAACTCTTTCCTCAATTCCAATCCGCTGCCGATTTCGTAGTACGTATTCCATGTAATTGCGCTTTTGAATAATTTCAATTCATAGTCAATTCGACCCAGTAAAGTGTTTTCGGGACTTTGGCTAATCAAAGTTGGCTGGTTGATTTTCAACTCTCTGTAATTGACCAAAATGTTTAATTTTTGCGTTTGTCCGCCGATTAATTTGATTTCGCCACCTACATTTCTCGCTTTGGCAACATTTACCAATCTCGAACTGTCGGATTTTCCATCGTAACGTTCGCGGTAAAAAAGGCGGTAATTTAATTTGGAAGAATCAGCGCTGGCAACATAAAATTCGTAATCCATGAACTGATAACTTTGCAAGCTTAATAGTTGTCCTTTGTTGTATGCATTGCGTTCTTGGTCATCTTTGAAGCCGATTCGGATATTTTTAAACGATTGAGAAACATCGATTTTGTGACGCAAAAATTGATTTTTGTCCACCGCATCGCTCATCAAATAACTTCCTTCCCAATTGGCGCGAAATCCTTTTTGATTCCATGTTCCAAAAAGCCTAGATTTGAGTCCAGCATATTCGTTTCCAATACTGAAATGCGAAGCTTCGATGGCCAAATTTCCGTATTTTTTATTCTTAAAATCCGCTGTTAAATTGGAATTGAATTGGTTTCCTGTATATCCTTTATTTCTGGTGTTCCAATCGCGGTCAAATTCTACGGTGCGGTATTGTTCGATGGGCGCAAAATTCCGTTGCAACATTTCAATTTCCGCTTTGGTGTTCAACAACCAAGTTTTGGCTGAATCTTGACTCAAAGGAATCAAGCCCATTAATCGCGTTTTGTTGCTCACGCCTTGGTCGTTTCCTGAATCTTTTTTCGAGAAAGTATTCAAATCATTTTTGGTGTAAGCCCATTCTGATTCAACGGTTAATTTGGGTCGAATTTTATAGGAAAATCCAGCGGAAACCATTTGTTTTTGCTTCGGCGTAATGATAATTCGCGCGGGTTCGTAATCGCCTTGCGGAATTCCTGCTATTGGCGCAACCCATTTGTACACTTTTCCCAATGCGTTGTATTTACTGAAAACGTAATTTCCTTTGTTAGCGCCAACAAAAGCAAAAGTCGCACTGTAATACGCTGAATCTACATTGATTGAATAAACCAAAACACTGTCGGTGAATAAACTATCGACCATCTTATATACGTTTTGATTTTCTTGAAAACCAACTGAATCGATGCTATTGGTGCGCGCCAATTCTAAACTGTCGCCGATTTCTGACAACAATTTCCTTTGAGAAAGTGTCAAACTTTGTTGAATCGTTTGGTTTTTTGCGTCTTGTTCAGAATAAGCATTCAACCAAAAATTGAATTTTTCAGAACTGTAAGCCGTACTTCCTTGCACCAAAGATCTCGCGTAATTTTGGTCTGAATATTGAAATTCCACCACAATTCTGACGTCTTTCGTTATCAAATTGCGGGTAGTAAAAGTGACTTCAGAAGTATTGTAATTGACTACATAATCAAATTCTTGTCCGCGTTGCAACAATCGGCCGTCGATATAAACACGCTCAGTTCCTGAAAGAATGATGATAAACGGCTCATTTTCATTTCCTCTCAAACGGTATGGACCTTGATTTCCTTCGATTCCTTGAATGATTTGTCGGGCGAATTTTCCTTTCGAAAGCGCCGCACTTCCTTGGAATTTCCATTCTTGTTTTTCAGACGGTTTGTAACCAAATTCGCCGTAAATTCCTTGCGCTCGCTTTTTGTAATTCATGAAATAACCTTGCGGTTTTTGAATCCAGAAATCTCCTGCAATCAGTTTGAATTTATCGTTGTAAACTTGGATGAAAACTTGGTCAAATTCCTGCAATTTATTCGTGTTTCCATCGGGTTGGATCGGTAAATTATCATCAGAAACGGAAGCCAATAATTTCAAATTGGGCGCAATATCTCCTGATAATTCTAGGTTTAAAGTTGAATTGACCGATAAATCTTGGTTGTTACCAAACGATACACCACGAGAAATACTTCCGTTTTTTTGCAAACCAGTATTGCCGAAAATGTCGCCGTAAACATCTTTTGAAGTAATCAAAAATTGCTCGTAACTGCCTTTTTTCTCATCATAAATTGCACTTGTATCTCTGCGCTGGTAAACTTTGGTGAGGTCAATCGGAAAAACCCGATATTCAAAAATGAGCGTATCGGCGCAGGTTTCTAGCAATTGAAATTTGGATGAAGCGAAATCAATCAGAAATGCTTCCTTTCGCAAGGCTTCTTTGCCGCAAAAAACTTGGAAAGAATTTGGATAAATACTTAGCGAATCCAATTTAATTTCCTTGCTCGTGACTGGTCGTTTGAACTTGCGCAAGGTCGATTGTTGGGCAAAACAATTTCCGCCAACAACGCAAAGCAACACAAGAAAACAAACTTTTGCAATCACATTCATACTTACGAAAGTACAACGTTGTTTGCGGATAATTATTGAATTTGTCCGAATATTCAGAATTGAATCAATAATTTGAGCTCGAACCGCCAATATTTTCAATCGGATGCCAAGTCGTTTTCACTTCTTGAAAATCTTGAATCAAATATGGATTTTCAGCCGTTTCATCGCTTGGATTTAATTTAAATTTCACGATTCTTTTCACTGAATCAGCCGATAAAGCTTGAAGTATTTTATAGTTTTCAGCAGTGTCTCCGGCATACAAAATCGCGTTGATATCCATGTGAGAACCAAATTGTTCGATCAACTCTTTTTCCGTTCCAGTGAGGATATTGATAATTCCGCCAGGCACATCAGAAGTTTGCAACACTTCGGCAAAAGTCACCGCGCACAAAGGCAATTTTTCTGAAGCCAAAACAACGATCGTATTTCCACCTGCAACGATTGGAATGATGGTTGAAACGAGTCCAATCAACGATGAATTTTGCGGAGCAACAACGCCAACAACGCCCATTGGTTCTAGCACAGAAAAGTTGAAATGCGACGAAGCCACAGGATTTACTGCGCTGAAAATTTGTTGGTATTTGTCTGTCCAACCGCTGTAATATACCAAACGATCGATGCTCAAATCAACTTCTTGATTCGCCGCTTTTGCGCTTGAACCTTGAAGCATCAATTCTTCAACGAATTGCGAACGTCTTCCTTCCAACATTTCAGCGATGCGATACAAAATTTGTCCGCGGTTGAAAGCTGCTCTTTCTGACCAACCACCAAACGCTTTGCGTGCTGCAACCACTGCATTTCGCAAATCTTTGCGCGACGATAAACACACGTTCGCCAAAGGTTTTCCAGCAGCATCCAAAGGCGAATAATACCGCCCAGATTCCGTGCGAGGAAATTGTCCCCCGATGTAAATTTTGTATGTTTTAAGAACTGATAATCTTGTCATTTTCTATGTTTTTAATTTCGCATTTCTAATCTTAGTCTCTCAAATAGGCGGACAAACCATGCAAACCACCTTCTCTGCCAAATCCACTTTCTTTGTAGCCACCAAAAGGCGATGTCGGATCAAATTTATTGTACGTATTTGCCCAAATAACTCCAGCGCGAAGTTTCGTTGTTAAATTGAAGATTTTCGAACCTTTATCCGTCCAAACGCCAGCTGCCAAGCCGAACGGTGTATTGTTTGCTTTCTGAATCACTTCGTCCACCGTTCTGAAAGTTTGAATCGTCAAAACTGGACCAAAAATCTCTTCTTGAACCAATTGACTTGATTGTGCCACGTCGATGAAAAGCGTTGGTTTACAGAAATATCCTTTTGATGGAAGCGCGCAATTGCTTTGGTAAATTTCATTTCCATCTTGAATTCCGATTTGAATGTATTTCGAAATCGTTTCCAATTGTTTTTTGGAATTGATGGCACCGATGTCTGTGTTTTTATCCATTGGATCGCCGACATACAAAGTATCCATGCGGTCTTTCAATTTTTGAATCACGCTTTCTGCAACGCTTTCTTGCACGAATAAACGCGAACCAGCGCAACAAACGTGTCCTTGATTGAAGAAAATTCCGTTGACGATTCCTTCAACCGCTTGGTCGATTGCGGCATCTTCGAAAATGATATTGGCAGATTTTCCGCCCAATTCTAAAGTCAATTTTTTGTCAGTTCCAGCAATCGCTTTTTGAATCATTTTACCCACATTTGTCGAACCAGTGAAAGCAATTTTGTTGATATCAGGATGATTTACAATTGCCGAACCAGTATCACCAAAACCGGTAACAATGTTCACAACACCAGCAGGAAGTCCGCTTTCTTCGATCAATTCCGCCAATTTTAGCGCAGTCAAAGAAGTTGTTTCAGACGGTTTAAGAACAACCGTATTTCCAGCGGCTAGTGCAGGAGCAATTTTCCATGCGGCCATCAATAATGGAAAATTCCACGGAATAATTTGTCCTGCAACGCCCAAAGATTTTACTGGTCGATTTGGGAAAGCATATTCCAATTTATCCGCCCAACCAGCGTAATAGAAAAAATGATTTGCCGCCAGGGGAACGTCAATGTCTCTCGATTCGCGGATTGATTTTCCACCGTCCAAGGTTTCAATTACCGCAAATTCTCTTGCTTTTTCTTGAATCAAGCGTGCAATGCGAAACAAATATTTCCCACGTTCTTTTCCCGATAATTTTGACCAAACATTTTCGTATGCATTGCGAGCAGCTTTCACCGCTTTGTCAACATCGGTTTCATCCGCATGTGCCACGGAAGCCAATTTTTCTTCATTCGCAGGATTGATAGAATCGAAATATTTCCCGGAATTAGGTTTTTCCCATTTTCCGTTGATAAACAAATCATATTGAGATTTTAACTGAACATGCCCTGCACTTTCTGGCGCTGGTTCGAGGTTCCATTTTGTTGATTTCGTTTTATTCATATTTATTTAATATTGTGGATTAACAGATTAACAGATTAACAGATTGGCAGATTGGCAAATTGTCAGATTGGCAAATTGACCGCGGAGCAATCTGTAATTTACCAATTTGTAATCTGCAATCCATCCTACCTAGTCCAATGAAAAATAGTCGCTACTTTGATAAACTCCCGTTTTCGATTTCATCAATTGCATCAAAACGTCGTTTGCCAAACTGCTTGCGCCGAAGCGAAACCAGTGATTGTCTAACCAATTTTCGCCCACGGTTTCTTTCACCATGAGCAAATTATGAAGCGCCAATTTTGACGTTGAAATTCCTCCCGCGGGTTTCATTCCGATCATGATTCCTGTTTTGTTGAAATAATCTTTGATGGCCATCAACATCACATAAGTCACCTGCATCGTGGCGGCTGGCTGAATTTTTCCGGTAGAAGTTTTGATAAAATCTGCGCCTGCATACATCGCAATTTCACTTGCTTTGCGGACATTGTCGAGCGTGACCAATTCTCCAGTTTCTAAAATCACTTTCAATCGCGCTTTTCCGCAGGCTTCTTTGATTGCGGCAATTTCGTCAAACACAAAATTGTATTCGCCAGACAAAAATTTGCCTCTAGAAATCACCATGTCAATCTCGTCAGCGCCTTGTTCAACGGCGAATTTCGTGTCCATGATTTTCACCTCTCGTGGTGCTTGTCCACTTGGGAAAGCGGTTGAAACAGAAGCAACTTTCACGTTCGAATTTCCCAACGCTTCTTTGGCAATTTTGACCATCGAAGGATACACGCAAACCGCGGCAACTGTCGGACAATCAAGATAAGCTTCATGTAAATGTTGCGCTTTATAGCACATTTGTTTCACTTTTCCTGGGGTATCTTTTCCTTCTAAGGTGGTTAAATCGATCATATTCAAAACCATTTTCATGCCTTGAATTTTCGATTCTCCTTTGATACTTTTGGTTTGAATTCTTGCAACACGCTCTTCAACTCCTACTTTATCAATCGTTGGCGTGAATCTGAAATCAGGAATTTGTATGTCTTTTTGTTTTGTGCTCATGCTAACTTTGTAATGTCTCCAAAGATAGTAAAAAATGAAGATTGCTGAAGTTTTTGAATAAGTTGTGCTTTTATTTATTGACCTAATGTGTTTTGAATCAATAATTTTCTAGCGCCTCATACAAATCCAATAAAACAAAAGCCTCTCCGCTTTGGGTCGATTCGTTGAACATCAATTTGACAATTTTCTCATTCGTTTTTTTCAAGCGATAAGGCGAATACAACATTGCTTTGAAGTTTTCGTCTTGAAAACAGAAGTGATTTTGGTAATTTTTGGAAGGCATTTCTGTGATTATCGTCGGCTGTGCTGCAAATTTTGCCCAGTCATTTCCTGGTAGAAAAAGTACTATTTCGCCTTCATTCATCTTGAAATTGAGTTTTTGGTCTTTTTGAATGATTGATGCATGCAACTCATCATTTTTATCACTAAATACAAGCACTAAAATTTGATATTCGCTTTCGTTTTGCAGAAAAATCGCTTGATTTCCTGCGTGTAGCGACAAACTTTTGAAATTTGGATTCAGCTTCATTCCAAGGTTTTTGGTGGAATAGGGCACGCAAGAATCAATCAATCCTTTTTCCATCATCATCTCATCTTTCAAACAATCGTCGTAAAATTGTTCGGCGGTTTTATTTTGAAAAGGTTTGCGGTAAATGGAATTCATCTCCACAGGCGGCAAGTGCATGAATTGGTCATTTTCTGACTGCTCAATCACCTCTTCCTCTGGTTGTTGTACAGACTTGATCAAAGAGTCGATTTTCATTCTTTCTTCTATCGAAAATTCTTCCAAAGACGATTTGGAATCTGTTAATTCGGGCACATCATTCCAGAAATTCAATGGATTAAACCAAAAAAGATAAATCAGTCCGGCAAATAGCAAAGCGCTAAAAATCCACGTCAAATTTCGCAGTGATTTTGTTTCGTTGCGCACTTTTCCCTGTTGATTTAGAAAGTTGATTTTGCCTGTTTTGATCGTCGATTTGATTTCATCGATTCTTTCAACGTGTTCGGGATTGAGCGCCAATTTTTTCAATTGACCCGTAATCCAAGAACCAACTCTCGCGGAACACGCAGGATGATTGAAAACGTTCAACAATTGATCTACATAGCCAATTTTCGACGCGTAAAATGCCTTGGTGAATTGATTCACAAATTCCACCATTTGATTACTCAAAAGCGGATTCAGCGCTTCAATTAATTGTTGCTCGGAACGAATTTGGGGTTGTTTTTCTTCTAATTCATTCAATTTAGCTTTCAACCAAAGAGCCAATTTATCTTGCAAAATCAATTGATTGTCTGCGCTCAACAGAGAAATGTAACCGCCTGCGTGAATGAATTGCATGTCTTT
>Ga0114967_10002138_pt1 | contig 16622 bp, 11 predicted proteins | sample M_130628_MF_Meta_FD_92639 | JGI IMG/M metagenome (GOLD analysis project Ga0114967, IMG submission 92639) | Freshwater microbial communities from Lake Montjoie, Canada to study carbon cycling - M_130628_MF_MetaG | ecosystem: Environmental > Aquatic > Freshwater > Lake | place: Lake Montjoie... | reverse complement strand
CTTCCGCAGCACTTGGCGTGTAAATCGCGTTCAATGTCGTTGCATTTGGATTGAAAATTCCCGTTCCGCCGCTCCATGTCGCTGAAGTGGTTGCGCCACCTTGCGTTCCTGCCAAAGTGACGATTGAAGTTCCACAAATTACTCTGTCAATTCCTGCGTTGATGGTTGCCAAAGCATTGACAGAATAAGTAAAATTAACTGGAGTACCTGGACAACCATTTGCGCTTGGGGTTACACTAACAGAGGCATTTTGCTGATTTGAAGTATTATTTAATCCAATAAATGGCGAAATAGAACCTGATCCTGAAGCAGCAAGACCAATCGCTGCATTTGAGTTAGTCCAAGTGAACGTTGTATTAACTACCGGACTTGAAAAATTAACTATATTCGTATTTGAATTGGCACAAATAACTTGATTGACAAGATTATTGACAGTTGGCGTAGGTTGAATTCTTATTGTGTCAAGCGACAAGACATAGCCAAAACAAGTACCATTGGATAAAGATAAAGAGGGTACAAATTGAATTTGAGTGGTTCCTGTATTACAATATGAATATGTAACAGTTTGCGATGTATTAGGAATTAAGTCAACAAAGGCTCCATTTCCAAAAAGCAATTTTGCCTCTGTGACACCTGTTGTATTGACATCAATGGATGCAAGATAACAAGAACAACCAGTTAAATTTGTATTCGTAACATCCAAAGCTCCAGTCGGTCCACCAATATTTACAATGACAACTTGTTGTGTATCTCTACAAACAGCACCTGAACTTGTTGGCATTGAACTCACGATTAGACTTACTTCATAAGTTCCTGGCAAAGAATAAACTGAGGATGGATTCCAATTGGTTGAAGTTTGTCCATTTCCAAAATCCCATTGAGCTGAATTAATATCAGGATTATTTGAACTTGTGTTTGTGAAATTAACCACATTTGGTGGATTAAAGCAATTAAAAGAATTGGCAGAAGCAGCACCTGCGGCTGTAACATCCAAAACAGTAATAGGAATAATTGTATCATCTATACAACCCAAATCATCACTAACAGTCAAACTGATAGTTTGATTTCCTTGTTGTAGAAAAGTAAAAGAGCCAGGATTTATTCCGATAGCAGTTAATGGAATAGAGTTTGTGGCAGTCCAAGAATAACTTAAAGTGCCAACTCCAAATGAATTTCCTGTAGCTAAGACCGATTGATTGTTACAAATAAAATCTTGGTCTACATTAAATGAAGCAAATGGTTTTCTGACTTTAACAACTTTGGTTGACGTTTTAGTGCAACCAAAATCATCGGTGACAGTCAAAGTAATCGTATAACTGCCAGAAATTGTATAGATATGCGTTGGATTTGCATTATTTCCGATAGTGTTAGGTGTTCCATCACCCCAGTTCCAATCCCTCGAAAGAATAAAACCGTTTGGCGCCAAAGAATTATCTGTTGCTGAAAAAGACAAACCATTACAGATTGTATCTGGCGCAGTAAATGTTCCTGTTACACCATGAATATGAATTGTTTTTATCACAGTATCTCTGCAACCATTATTATCAATATTTATCATGCCTACACCATAATTTCCGGGCGAATATGCAGGTGAACTAAATATTTTACTTCTTGGGGTTCCTCTTAAAGAACTGCTAGTATTGACGAAAGATACGCCTGTATTTGTATTCCAGTCCCATAATGTATAAATGGAATTGGTTGCGGCTGGCGCTACTCCAGAATTATATTGAGGTGCTGGAGTAGTATTTACAAATTGTAATGATCCACCGATACAAACATCAGAAGATAACACTCCACTTAAATTAGATTGAAAATCAGCTTGATTATTTGGATTTACCCGAATGGTAATTGTCGAAATTGACGGTAAACAACCAGTTGTAGGGTCAGATACCGTGAGTGTTACTACATAATTTCCAAAAGTTGCAAAAGTATGCGCGACAGTGGGAAGACTTGAATTCGCTGTACCGTCTCCAAATGACCAGTTATACACTGTTGAAGCACTTGTGCCAGTAGAGGCAGAAGTGAAAGTTCTTGTAAATTGATTCGCACAATTTATTGGACTAACGGTAAGTACCGATTGTGGACCGGTGAGAGTTACATTCAGTTGTGAAGTCGAACCTGAACAACCCAAAGTATTGCCAACGGTGTAAAAAGGTGTCATTGAAACCGTATAATTTCCCATCGCTGGATAAGAATAACATTGTATATTCAACGCATCGAAAAAAACTGAAACACCATTTCCATAATTCAACAAGATTGTATCTGCGCCAGTACCAGTATAGTCAAAACAAAAATTGTCGCTGTTAAAACATTGTGTGTTAGTTGCGGTATTAATAAAAGAAGATGTCGGAGAAACACTATTGCCAACGGTCATCGCATTAGTAAAATTAACACTTGAAATACAACCTTGGAGTGAAGTTGTTGTCATCGAAAAAGAATAAAGTCCTGCTGAGTTGTAAGTTACAGGAATCGGTCCAGGACCAGTTGCAGTAGCGGGAGAAGCAGCACCAGGGAAATTCCAAGTTGTCAATGCAGTATTGGTATTAAGCGTGGTTGAGAGAAACGAAGTTGTAACAGGGGCAGCACACGCGTTAGTTGTTGTTGCCGAAAAATTATTAATCGGTATTTGATTAACTGTAACTACAGTAGAATCTGTTAAACTCGAACAGACCAATGTGTAAATTAAGGAATAAGTAGTTGTTACAGCTGGCGAAACGGTGATTGATTGCGTAGTAAAATTTCCGGGCGTCCACAAAAATGTACCTCCTGACACTGATGGATTTGCAGTTAAAATTACATTGTCGCCAGCACAGATGTTGGCATTGTTATTTGCTAAACCAGATGTTTCGATATTTGAAAACGTAACTGTTGGAAAAGCTACCACATTTACATTAACCTGAAAAGGGGCACTTGTGCAAAATCCGTTGCTGTTTGTAACTGTATAAATTCCCGGTGCGCTGACGTTTATCGAACTTGTTGTAAGACCATTTGACCATAAATATTGACCCGTCGGAGCGCTACCAATAGCAGTTAAGGTATCAGTTTCACCTTCGCAAATCGTAACATTTGAAGAACTAACGAAAACAGTTGGTGAAACGCGGACTGTAACATTAAGAATTTGACTACTAATACATCCATTCGGAGCGGTCAACGTAATTACATATTGAATAACAATATCATTTAGCGTATTATTTGTAAGAATTTCATTAATATTTCCACTTCCGCTGCTAGCTGAAGGCGCAATACCAGCAATAGCACCCCTTGTCCACGTGAATAAAGTGCCGGGCGCAGAACTCGTCGGGGTATAAACAAAATTTGAACCGCTACAAAGCACTAAAGAACTAACTGAACTTGTTAGAACTGCAGCTTGCTGGACAGTAATTGGAGATAAATTAACAGTGGTAACACAACCGAACGAATTGGTAACAATCGCGGACGGATTGTAGGCTCCAGCATTATTGTATAACACAGAAAAATCTTCAATATTAGAAATTGTCCCATTTGCAGAATTAATAGCGAAAGATTGAATGGTTCCGCTACCAGCTGTTGAACTACCATTAAAATTGACAGTCAAAGGTGAACAACCAGATGTTGGCGATACCAAATAATTAACGACAGGTGGTATATAAACCTCCAAAAAATTACTTTGAGCATTGGTTGTTGTTACTCCAGCATTTGTCACCGAAAGGGAAACATTATAAAATCCAGAAGTACTGAGAAAAACAACTACAGAACTTCCAGAAAGTGAACTGTTAAAACCAGCAGGGCCGGTGATTGTCCATGCATAATTGGAATAAGTAGTATTATTGGCATTTAATGCGAAAAGATTTCCTGGACATTGACTTTGATCAATACTTGTGAAAGTTGCATCTTGCGCATTCACTTCTGATTCAGAAAGTAAAAACAGCAACAAAAAACTAAAATATGTCCCTAAAATTCTTCCCATTAATTATTTACATCGACTAACACAATAAAAATCCATGACAATATAAACTAATTTTTAAATTTATCAAAAATTTCCATATTAATTCTAAATTGTCTTAACATCAAATCAAAAAAATCACCTGATAATTTCTTCTGATTCAATCCAATTACTTGCATGCAACGCTCTGTCAATTATTTGAATTTTATATTTAATTGTGTCACTTTCTGTCGAAAATGGATTGTAAAATATAGGTTCAATTGTTGCTATAATTTCTCCTTTCAAACCTTTTGGCTTTCCAGTATAAACTGGTTTAATTCTGTTTTTAAATACGATTGAATCGCCATTAATATCAGTTCCTACAACCCAGCCACTAAGGTCATCTTTCTCATGATAAACCATGTAAACGTTGTAATAATATTTTGACTCAGGATTGTATGGCGCTACTATTTGGTCATCAGACAAACCAATGTCGCCCTCTCCATCTTGGAAAGAAAAATGCAATTTAGCAGAATCTCCTTCTTGACTAAAATCAATGAATTTAATTTCAGGCACTTCACTGTATTTCTGATCTTTAAAGCATGCACAAACAAGCAAAGAAACAGTAAAAAAGAGAAGTGATTTTTGTAACATTGAACAAAGATAAAAAAAAATCTAGAACCTTGAAATCCGTATTTATTTGATTCTATTGCAAATAGTCTAAACGATAATTTCAAAACACTGCAATTTAATCAAAAATTCAAAACATTTCTCTTAGAAAAAGAGACTTAAAATTGAGCTGGAAATAATCGCAGTCTTAAAATTAAACCGTTCACAACTTAATTCAAGCCGTATTTAATTACTTGGTGTAACTTTTCTGATAAAAGTCCTTATCCTTGCAGTAAATTATTCCAACAATATGAAGAAAATACTCTTACTAATCTCTCTTCTGTCAATTTTACCTTTGTATTCATTCGGGCAAAAAATGCACATTTCAGGAAATGTCTTTGATACAATTGGCAACGCGCCTCTAGAAAATGCCATGGCAATGGTTGTCAGAATAAAAGATTCAGCATTAATTGATTTCAAAAGAAGCGATAAAGCTGGAAATTTCGAATTCAACACTTTACCGATAGACACTTTGCAACTGATTGTTTCTCATCCCAAATTTGGAGAAAGAGAATATTACTTCTTCGGAAGACCTGACAATGCAAGTTTTGAATTGAAAAAAATCACTCTTCCTATGAGAAGCACACGCATAGACGAAGTTACCATTTATGCATTCAAAGACCCAATCTACTACAAAGGCGACACGCTTGTCTATGTGGCAGATTCTTTTGCTACCAAACCAAATGCAGTTGTAGAAGATTTACTTAAAAAATTACCTGGAATAAAAGTGGCAGCAGATGGCTCGATCACTTCTCAAGGAAAAGAAATTTCTCAAGTTTTGGTAGATGGTGATGAATTTTTTGGTTCAGATCCAACAATGGCAACTAAAAACCTCGCTGCCAAAGGAGTTGAATCGGTTCAAGTGTATGAAAAGAAAAATGAAAATGGTTCAGAAGGAGATGAAACAATTCAGGTTTTAGATCTAAAATTAAAAGACGACGCCAAAAAAGGATATTTCGGAAAAACTTCCGCAGCTGGAGATTTTAAACGTTTTTACGAAGGAGAATTATTGGCAAATAAATTCAATAAAAAACAAAAAATATCAGTTTTTGCATTGGCCTCAAACACTACAAATTCGAGTTTGAGATGGCAAGATGCATACAAATACGGTATTGAAACAGGATTTACTTACAACGAAGAGGAAGATCAATGGCAAGCAGATAATATTCAGCAAGGCTCAGGATTTCCAACAACATTGAAAACAGGGGTTTACTATGACGACCAAATCACAGCCAAAACCAAATTGGCAATCAATTACACATATTCAAACAATGGACTGAAAACGGCGGAGAGAAACAAATCTCAATACTTTTTGGAAGATACTACTTACGTGACTGATCAGCAAAATCAATCTACAAGTTTGAGTCAATCGCATGCTTTAAATATGCTGGTCGAACATAAAATTGATTCATTGACAACCATCGAATTTGAACCAAAATTAAAAATCAATTTAGCCAACAATAATAGCGACGATATAACTGATTTTTTTGGCTCTGATAACATCTTAAATAGATCAACAACGGTGAAAAACAATTCTGAATCATCTGGAACAAATCTAAAAACTAGATTGACTTTAAAACGAGATTTCAAGAAAAAAGACAGAAAATTGGTGGCAACTTATCGCTTTACTTATGATGATAATAAATCTAATGGAAAATTGTATTCATTAAACGACAATGGTTTAAATACTGCTTTTAACGATACAATTGACCAACAAAAAGACAACAATTCATTGTCATTAAGTCATACTGCAAGTGCGATTTACACCGAGCCATTGAACGCTAAATTCAAATTAGAATTTGACTACGAAATGTTTTCAAACCACAACAATCAATCGAAAAAAACATTCAATTTCATGAATGGAAATTATGAAACAGCAGATTTGAATTTCACCAATGAATTTGAAAGCAATAAAATGCAAAACAGAATCGGAAGTTCAATCATTTATGACTACAAAAAGAATAGATTTGTAGGCGGAATTAGATTCAGAAACGTGGAGATTTCGAATAAAAACTTGATTTCTGACACAACAATTTTACAAAACGTTAATAACTTTTTACCGCGATTCAAATACACACACAAGTTTTCTCAAACCAACAGATTTGTCGCAAACTATAGCACATCCTCCTCACAACCAACTGTAAACCAACTTCAACCAGTGAGAGATAATACAAATCCAAACAGAATTTCGTTGGGAAATCCAAATTTAAAACCCAATTATGTTCACAATGCTTTCATTTCCTACAACAGTTACAAACCAGTTTCTGGAAGATACATTTGGTCGCGTTTGAGTCAAACGATTACCCAAAATGCATTCACAAGTTCTGTAGATTTTGATGCTTTTGGAAGAACTTCCACTAAAACGGTAAATACAAATGGAAATGCGTACACAAACTTATCTTTTGGCGGTGGTTTTCCAGTTTACAAACAAATTGTGACCTTAAATCCAGATTTGAATGCTGGTTATTCTAAATTCAACAACTTTGTAAATGGTGAAAAGAACATCACTGTCAATAAATCAATTGGCGGTGGATTAGATGTTACCTATGAAACCGATTCATTAGAGTTTTCACTTGCAGGCACTGTTTCTTACACTGATCCAAAAAGTTCGATTAGTGCAAGCAGCAGTCAGCCCTATTATACACAAAGTTATAATGCAGATCTGACAGTAAAACTTCCTTGGAAATTCGGAATTGAATCTGATGCAAGATACACAATCAATTCAGGCAGAGCAGCTGGTTACAATTTAAACTATTTGATTTGGAATGCAACTGTAACCAAAACCTTTGGGAAACTCGAAAATTTAATTCTTGGAGTAACGGTCTATGACATTTTGAATCAGAACACCAGCGCGGGAAGAGATGTAAATGCCAATGTAATTACTGATAGTCAAACGAATATCATTGCCCGCTATTTATTAGTGAAATTAACTTTAAAATTCAACAGTTCTAAAATCAAAGAAAATGAAGAATCTCATTTCTAAATCAATCCTTTTTTCACTCCTTTTTCTGGCTTTTAGTTTCATTTCAACTGGACAAATAACTGCTGGAAAAATTACTTTTGAAAGAAAAACGAATCTCTTAAAAAGATTTACTGACCCAAATATGATTCGTTGGTTGGGCGAAAAAAACAAAACCAAAATAGATATTTTTGACCTTTATTTCAATGACAGTATTTCGATTTTCATACCGCAAGATGCTGCGAGTAACGATGAATTGAGTTGGGCGACTAATAGAAATACAGTTTACCAAAATATCCCTCAGCAATCAAGATTATCGATTTTCAATGTTTGGGGCGAGAATATGTATGTGCAAGATTCAACGGTTCATAGAAATTGGAAAATCACAGAAAATAAGCGGAAAATCGGTAAATATGAATGTCGAAAAGCCATTTGGGAAGTGAACGATACAACCAGAATTTATGCTTGGTTCAGTGATGAAATCATTCCATCCGTTGGTCCAGAAACTTTTACAGGTTTACCAGGAGCAATTTTAGGCTTGGCTACTGAAGATGGAGGTGTAATTTATTTTGCTAAAACTGTTGAAATTCAGAATCCAAATATGGCAGAATTAGCACCGAAAATTGGTAAAAATAAAACTGTAACTTCAGCTGAACTAAAGGTCAAATTAGAGAAACAATTCGATTCAAAACCAGAATTTAAAGGATTTATTGTGGAGCTTTTTACTTGGTGATTTTCGGGAAAATTTCGTCCACTTTTGTAAAGCGATAAGCAAAGATTTCCTCCAATTTATTTTTCACTAAAATGGGATGTGCCAGTTTTCCTAATATGCCTAATGGCAATTCGTAAGAAACAATATCTGTCATTTCAACACCGCCTTCAACTGCTTTAAAATGATGCTCGTGGTGCCACATTTTATAAGGTCCAAATCTTTGTTCATCCACAAAATAAGATTTGTCGTGCACGTATTTAATTTCCGTCACCCAGTTTATTGGAATACCTAATAATGGTCTGACTTTGTATGCGATGATTAATCCTTCATACATCTTTTCAGGCACTTCTGTCAAAACATCAAATCCCATATAATCTGGAGTAATGGCTTGTAAATTTTTAGGAGAGGAAAAAAAATCCCAACAAGTTTGAAGATCTGTAGGAACGAATTGTGTTCTTTTAAGCTGATACATTTTCTGTAATTTTTGTCTTATACCTAAACAGAAAAATCCAACTTATGTTTAAATTTTAATAGTATTTATTTGGTATCAAGTGATTTATAACATAGTCTTCTACCCCAGCCTCTAAACTGTGGAAACCTTTAGAATAGCCCGCATCCAACATTTTCTGCATTTTTGCCTCAGTAAAATATTGGTATTTATCTCTGATATCAATTGGCGTATCAATGAAACCAATATTAGGCTCTTTTCCCATGGCGAGAAAAGTGTTTGTAGCCAAATCTAAAAAAGTGCGCGCTTCACCTGATCCTAAATTGTAGATGCCTGAAGTTGGTTTTTCTTCCATCAAAAACAAACAAACTTCAACCACATCTTTCACATATACAAAATCGCGCAATTGTCCGCCGTTAGTGTAATTTGGATTGTGAGAACGAAACAAATTCATGGCGCCTTTTTCAGAAATCTGATTGAAAGCATGAAAAATAACAGAAGCCATTCTTCCTTTGTGGAATTCGTTTGGTCCATAAACATTAAAGAATTTCAAACCAGCCCAAAAAGGAGGTTGTTTTGGTTGCTTTAAAGCCCAAATGTCAAAATCGTTTTTAGAATCTCCGTAAGGATTCAATGGTTTTAAACTTGGAATAATTTGATGATTGTCTTCGTAACCAAATTCGCCCAAACCATACGTTGCCGCTGAACTGGCGTACACCAAAGGAATATTGTGATCTGAACAAAAATTCCAAATCATTTGGGTGTATTCCACATTTAATTCATCAAAAACAGATTTGTCGAATTCAGTTGTATCCGTTCTAGCACCAATGTGGAAGATAATTTCAAAAGTCTCACCGTTTGTTTGCAACCAAGATTTAAAAATGCTTCGTTCTACTTTTTCAACAAACTTTTTTCCGACCAAATTTTGGTCTTTTTCGTGTTTAGTGAAATCGTCAACAACAACAATATTTTCTTTTCCCGCTTGATTTAATCTTGAAACCAAACAACTTCCAATAAAACCGGCGGCACCTGTTACAACAATCATTTCTTTGAATTTGCAACAAAGATACTGTTTTTCAAAAAGAAAAAATTTCGTTTATACTGCTTTTCAAAATTTCGGCAAATCGCCATATTTCGATTTTGCGATTGACTTTCATTTTCTAGATGAATTTAAAATTGAACCTAGGTTCTCAGGAATTTATTTTACTTAGGTAAACTCACCACAAGTATTTTGAGGTACGGATGTTATTGATTTTTTATACAAATCAAACAATGTGTAATTTAAGTTTATAGCCCTGAAAGGGTGTGATTTCTTAACATTGGGTAAAGCCCAATGACTAAGAAAGAATCTTGCAATCAAAAGCCCTGAAAGGGTGACATATTAAGGCAATATTAATCTCAAACATATGTTTTTTTACTCCGTACTTTTTCAAAAAAGCTTTAATTCAACATGAGATGTTTTTTTATAACTCTATTCGCTGCTAAACCTATAAAAACTCATTTATAGGCTCCAGCGCCATAAAATAATCCCGTTTTTAAATCACTTTGCAATTATTACTTTCAATTTTTGTAATTTTGAAATCTAAAGTAAAATAGATTTCACATGAAGCAATACCACGATTTATTAAACCACATTCTTGAAAATGGCACGCAAAAAGGAGACCGTACCGGAACAGGTACAATTTCTACTTTTGGGTATCAAATGCGTTTTAATTTAAATGAAGGTTTTCCGGCATTGACTACAAAAAAATTACATTTACGCTCGATTATTGTTGAACTTTTGTGGTTTTTACAAGGCGATACAAATATCAAATTTTTGAAAGACAACAATGTTTCAATTTGGGATGAATGGGCGGATGAAAATGGTGATTTGGGTCCAGTTTATGGTCATCAATGGCGATCTTGGCCTGCAAAAGATGGCGGCACAATCGATCAAATTTCCAATTTAATTCAGCAGATTAAAACCAATCCTAATTCTAGAAGATTGTTGGTTTCTGCATGGAATGTCGCTGATGTCGATAACATGGCTTTACCGCCTTGTCACACGATGTTTCAGTTTTATGTGGCCGATGGAAAATTAAGTTGTCAATTGTATCAAAGAAGCGCCGATACTTTCTTAGGCGTTCCTTTCAACATTGCTTCTTATGCCCTTTTGACCATGATGATAGCCCAAGTTTGCGATTTACAATATGGAGAATTTATCCATACTTTAGGCGATGCGCATTTGTATAACAATCACTTAGAGCAAACCAAATTGCAATTAACAAGAGAATGTCGTCCATTGCCGACCATGAAAATAAATCCTGATGTGAAAGATATTTTCGGATTTCAAATAGAAGATTTTGAGTTGTTGAATTACGATCCACATCCACATATTAAAGGCGCGGTGGCAGTTTAAACAATTACAATTTACTCAAAAAATCTAATCCCATTTCCAATCCATAACGGTAATCCAATTTCAATGTAACTTTTGAATTGGTGTAACCTCCCGTTTTAAGTTTTTGCTCGGGCACAATTTGCTCAATTACTGTTAATTCAATTGCAAATTATCAATTAAGCGAACTTCTCCGCAATAAGCAACAATACAGGCAACTGCATGTGGCACCCAGCTCACAGTTAATCTGCTTAAATTTGTTGGATCAACAATTTCAAAGTATTCTAGTTTCAAATTCGACTGATTGAAAAAATCAATTGTTGCGTTTTGAGTTTCTTCGGGTGTATGATTTTCAGCAAACTTTTTAGCAAAATAGAGTGTTTCACTGATTTTTTGAGCCTCAATCTTTTCAGAAGGCGAAAGACGTAAATTTCTGCTGCTCATGGCCAATCCAGAAGTTTCTCTCAAGGTTGGAATAGCGACAATTTGAATAGGCAATTTGAAAAATGTTGTCATGAATCTAATAACCGCAACTTGCTGAAAATCTTTAAGTCCAAAATAAGCATGGCTTGGCGTCACAATTTCAAAAAGTCTATAAACCACTTGCACGACGCCTTGAAAATGTCCTGGTCTATGTTTGCCTTCCATCACTTGGTCTAAAAAGCCCAAATCGATTTGTGGGAGAACAAAATCAGCAGTGTAAATTTCATCAACGGAAGGAATCAAAACTGCATCACAACCTAAACTAGAAAGAATATCGCAGTCAGCATCGATTGAGCGAGGATATTTATCCAAGTCAGAAGCATTGTTAAATTGCGTCGGATTTACAAAAATACTGGCTACAACTAGATCATTTGCTTTTTTTGCTTCGGCAACCAAAGAACCATGTCCAGCATGTAAAGCGCCCATAGTAGGCACAAAACCAATCGTTCTACCTAAATCTTGGTGAGATTTTAAGAACAATTTCAGATCTTTAACTTTTGTAAAAACTTGCACTTTAAAAATTTCTAATAATTGAGAAAGCGACAAATCTATTCCTTTTTTTGATTCATGCCATTTTTTTTCGTACTTTTGTACTGTTTTTTTAATAATAAAAACTTCCATGGAGAAAAAAAGAATCCTTTTTGTTTCACAAGAGATTGCACCATTCCTGCCAAAATCAGACATTTCTAATATTGCACGCAAACTTCCGCAAGGAATTCAGGACAATGGAAAGGAAATCCGAGTTTTTACTCCCAAATTTGGAAGTATCAATGAAAGAAGGCATCAGTTGCACGAAGTAATTCGTTTATCTGGAATGAATTTGATTATTGATGACAAAGATCACCCATTAATTATCAAAGTAGCATCAATTCCAACTGCAAGAATGCAGGTGTATTTTATCGACAATGAAGAATATTTTAAAAGAAAAAATGCAATAACTGAAGACGATGGGAGTTACTACAATGACAATGACGAAAGATCTATGTTCTTTTGCCGTGGTGTTTTAGAAACTGTTAAAAAATTAGGTTGGAAACCAGATGTGATTCACTGTCACGGCTGGATGGCCAATTTGATGCCGCTTTACATCAAAAAAATGTATCACAAAGATCCTCATTTTGCTGACACAAAGGTGGTTCTTAGTTTGTATGACAATGGCTTTACATCCAATTGGGACAGTCGTTTTGCTGCCAAGTTAAAATTTGATGGTTTTGACAAAGAAATCATTGCAAGTTTAGCTGACCCTTCATACGAAAATGTTACTAGAGCTGCTTTGAAGTGTGCAGATGGAGTTGTAATCGGTTCTGAAGTATTAGATGAAATTTCTTTGGCGCTTTTTGAAGAAGCAACTTGCCTGAAACAAACATTTATACCAGAAGAGACGCAAACAAAAGTAATGTCAGAATTTTTTGACAAGGTTATTGAAGACGAAGTACTTATATAAAATATGGTTCCAACAATCAAATCATTTCAGTGGCGGAAAGTTCAAATACTTTCCGCTACTTTTTTTTGCATCACACTTGCTTTTACATCTTGTAAGAAAAAAGAAACTATGGTTGGAAAAGATGCTTTCGATGCCAATGGATTATTGAATTCCACCGAAATTGACATTCCACTAAAAACATATACAATTGAAGAAGATTCAGTTGTTTCGAAAGATCAACTTCATGCCTTGTTAGGCGCATACAACGATCCGAAATTTGGAACTGTTGATGCTTCATTTTACACGCAGATCAGCTTAGATAATCCGGGTTCGACTTCGTTTGGTGTAGATCCAATTGTCGATTCTATTGTTTTGTCGCTCCAATACACAGGCTATTATGGTGAAAATTCAGCACAAACATTTGAAGTGTATGAATTGACAGATGAATTAAGCACACTTTCAGATAGCGTTTATTACTCGTTTAGCACTAAAAATGTAAATGCCACCAATTTGGTCTTTCCAGGCAAAGAAACGATAACGCCGCAACCTTCGGTTAAATCAGTTGTGGGAACAGATACTTTAGCCGCGCAATTAAGAATCCCTCTAAAAAATAGTTTAGCGACCTATTTAATGGATGGAGTGGCACTCGGAAAATATGCGACACAAGATCTTTTTCATGAATATTTTAAAGGAATTTATGTAAAAGTGAACGACCCAAATCCTCCAAGCGGACAAGGAGCAGTTTACTATTTTAGCTTGAGTGCTATAAATTCTAAACTTTCAATCTATTACAAAAACGATGCGATATCAAAAACATTCTCATTTTTGATGAACGGTACAAGTGTTGATTTCAATCATTTAAACTTTAACAGAACCGGTAAGCCAATAGACAATTTGATTAATAATCCAGCGCTAGGGGAAGTAGAATATTATGCGCAAGCATTTACTTCCAGGGCTGTAATTGAAATGGATGGAATCAGTGATATTCCGAAAAATTCTATTATTCACAAAGCACAATTAATCGTACCTATTACTCACTATACCAATAATTTACTTTATCCAAGTGTGCAATTAAATATTGGAACAAGAATTACTGCCGCCAACGATACTATCTATTCAAGAGGCAATGTAATTTATGATGACAATCAAAAAGCATACATCATCGATTTGCGGCAACATGTTCAGCAGGTAGTAAGTCAAATAATTGTAAATAGAGGGGTGTTTTTAAGACCTACTTATTTTAACTCTACCGTTGAAAGAATTATTTTCAATGGAAATGAGTCAGTAAATAAGAAAAAACCTAAATTTGTAGTCACTTATACGAAATATTAAATAGATTTATATGTGTGGAATTGTAGCTTATATTGGAAAAAAAGAAGCTTATCCTATCTTAATCAAAGGCTTAAAAAGATTAGAATATAGAGGATATGACAGTGCAGGTATTGCATTGTTGAGTGGGGGGAATGTTCATTTATACAAAAAACAAGGAAAAGTTGCCAATTTAGAAGAGTTTGCAGCAGACAAAGATATCAGTGGACAATCAGGAATTGGTCATACAAGATGGGCAACACACGGACTTCCAAATGACATAAATTCGCATCCTCATTCATCGATGGATGGTAAAATCGCATTGATTCACAATGGTATCATTGAAAATTACGCCTCAATCAAAGAAGAATTAGTCTCAAAAGGCTATGTTTTCAAAAGTGAAACCGATACAGAAGTTTTGGTTCATTTAATTGACGACATTCAAAAACACGAAAAAGTTGACTTAGTTGAAGCTGTTCGCTTGGCTCTGCAAACTGTTGTTGGTGCTTATGCTATCGTTGTGCTTTCAAAAGATTATCCAAATCAACTAGTTGCTGCTCGTAAAAGTAGCCCTTTAGTTGTAGGAATTGGCGCAGAAGGAGATTTTTACTTGGCATCTGATGCAACACCAATTATTGAATATACAAAACAAGTTGTTTACTTAAATGATGAAGAAATTGCAGTAGTTGATTTGAAAGAAGGTTTGAAAATAATCAACATCAAAAATCAAGTAAAAACTCCTTACATACAAGAACTTGAGATGCATCTTGAAGCACTTGAAAAAGGTGGATACGAGCATTTCATGTTGAAAGAAATTCACGAGCAACCTCGCTCAATTAGAGATTGTTTCCGTGGAAGGCTGAATGCTGAAACAGGATTTGTTTCATTGGGTGGATTGAAAGACTACAAGCAAAAAATCATGAATTCCAAAAGATTGGTTTTCGTAGCTTGTGGTACATCCTGGCATGCTTGTCAAGTTGGAGAGTATCTAATTGAAGATTTAGCTAGAATAAACGTTGAAGTTGAATACGCATCAGAATTCAGATACCGTAACCCAATTATCAATGAAGATGATATTGTTATTGCGGTGTCTCAATCAGGAGAAACGGCAGATACGATGGCTGCGCTGGAATTAGCAAAATCTAAAGGTGCGACAATCATAGGGATTTGTAATGTGGTAGGTTCTTCCATTTCCAGAATCACTGACGCTGGTTCATACACGCACGCAGGCCCAGAAATTGGCGTTGCTTCAACAAAAGCCTTTACTGCGCAAGTAACCGTTTTGACTTTAATGGCGCTTTCTTTAGCAAATAAAAGAGGTACTATTAGTGATTCTAAATTTCGTGCATTGCTGACTGAATTAGAAGCCATTCCAGATAAAGTTCAAAGAATTTTAGATAAAAACGATTTAATTGAGGAAATTGCAAGTGTATACAAAGATGCATCTAATGCACTTTACTTAGGCCGAGGCAGCTCATTTCCTGTAGCACTTGAAGGCGCTTTGAAATTGAAAGAAATTTCCTACATCCACGCGGAAGGTTATCCTGCTGCAGAAATGAAACATGGTCCAATTGCTTTGATTGATGAAGAAATGCCTGTATTCGTTATCGCTACAAAAGGAACTTCTTACGAAAAAGTGGTGAGTAATATCCAAGAAGTGAAAGCAAGAAAAGGGAAAATCATCGCCATCGTAACAGAAGGTGACACGCAAGTAAGAGAACTTGCAGATCACGTTATTGAAATTCCTGATACTGACGAACACTTAGTTCCACTTTTGGCTACGATTCCTTTACAATTGCTATCATATCATATTTCAGTGATGAGAGGTTGCAATGTTGATCAGCCAAGAAATCTAGCAAAATCAGTTACTGTGGAGTAGTCCCAACGGGTATTTGGTTGGTCTGTTAGTGTTTTGAGTGATTTCAAAAGGTTTTTCTTCTGGACGTTTTTGGAAAATGGGTGTTTTATCCCCTCGAATATCAATGGAATTTTGAGGAAAAGGTGTAATTCATGAACCTTCTTATCTTTTTGCAGAAATGAGAAAATTTTATTTGTCAGACAAATTTAATTGACTCCTGAGTAAACCGATAATCTCATCTTTTTCTTTCAATCTCAATTCATATTGCTCAATCAATTTGTCAGGAACACTAACATATTGTCCAAATGACCCTCCAGATTGGTTGTTTGAAGTGAAGATGATTGTTTTTTCTTTGAAAAACTCGGAGATTTCTACATCGAAAACATCGGATAATTTCTCTAGTTCAACAATTGAAAAGGGTATCTGACCAGATTCTCTTCTGCTATATTGAGATTGTTCTATATCTGAGAGGGGAGAAACAATCTATTCG
>Ga0114967_10002134_pt1 | contig 16627 bp, 19 predicted proteins | sample M_130628_MF_Meta_FD_92639 | JGI IMG/M metagenome (GOLD analysis project Ga0114967, IMG submission 92639) | Freshwater microbial communities from Lake Montjoie, Canada to study carbon cycling - M_130628_MF_MetaG | ecosystem: Environmental > Aquatic > Freshwater > Lake | place: Lake Montjoie... | reverse complement strand
CATCAGACCGGTGAACCCGCCGGCCAGGGCGCCAGCCACGATGTGCCAAGCGGTGCCGGGCAGTAGCCGCGAAACAGCCAGTGCCACGGCTGCGGCCGCCAGCCAGGGCAGCAGGTCGCCGCGGCCACGCCACATCGGCGCCAACAGCGCGATGAAGGTGGCCAAGGCCGCAAAAAACAGCGGATGTCCCGGACCTGCCGCCACCAGACTGCCGGACAGATGACCGATCAGCGTGGTGAGTATCCAGACCCCCCACACTGGCATGCCGCTGCCCAGCAGAAAGGCCGCATCGCGACGCCCGGCCTCGATCTCTTTGAGCGCCATGGCCCAGTTGTGATCGATCATGAAGAACAGCGTCAGCCAGCGGCGCCAGCCGCGCAGCGCATCGAACCAAGTGGCCAGCAGCGGCCCCATCAGCATGAAACGCAGGTTGCCTGTCAGCGAGGCCAGACTGACCGTGGCCACCGGCACCGGTGCCGTCCATACGCCCAGCGCGATCAGCTGTGCGGAGCCTGCGAACACCAGCGCACTCATCAGGCCGGCTTCCAGCAGCGACAATCCGTGCGCCCCGGCCGTCAGACCGGTCACCAAGCCAAAGGGCAGGCCGCCGATCAGCAACGGCGGTGAGGCGCGCAGGCCGCGCATAAACCCGTCGCGGGTGAACAGCACGGGGCCTGTAGCAGTGGGGCTGGCGCTCATGGATTAGGAGGCCTTGGGCTTGACCAAGGCGACGCGCGGCGCACGGCCGCTGCGCGCCGGCAGGGTGCCTGCCCGATGCAGATCGACCGCCCGCCATAGCAGCCACGCGGCCGTTGATCGCCACGGCGCCCAGCGTTGGCCAAACCGGGCCAACGCCGCCGGCTGCGGCATGCCCTTCAGGCCATAAGCCAGCCGGAAGCCGTTACAGACGCCAAAGTCGCCCACCGGCAGGACATCGGGCCGGCCCAGATGGAACATCAGCAGCATCTGCGCGCTCCAGCGTCCGATGCCGCGCACGCTGCAGCACTGCGTGATGACTGTTTCATCGTCCTGCGCGGCCAGCACCCCGTCAGCGGCCAAACGGCCATCCAGGGTGTGCGCGGCCAGATCGTGCAGCGCGGCGACCTTGGCGAACGAAAAGCCCACGCCGCGCAGCGTGGTCACGTCGGCAGCGGCCATCTCGGTAGGGGTCGGAAAGCGCCCGTCATGCAGAGCGAGCAAGCGCTCGAGGATACGGGCAGCAACCGCCCCGGAGAGTTGCTGGCCGGCGATGGAGCGCGCCAGCGCTTCGAAGACCGAGCCGCGCGAGCTGAGCCCCAGCGGACACGGACCGGCCGCTGCGGCGATGGCGGTCAGCACCGGATCGACTGCTGTGAAATGCGTTTGCGGCGAGTCGCCCGGAGCAATGCTCATTGCTGGCACTGCGGGCAGTAATAGGTGGCACGGGCGCCTTGCACGCGGTGGCGGATCGGCGTGGCGCAGCGGCGGCAGGGCTCGCCGGCACGTTCATACACGTACAGTTGCTGACGGAAATAGCCGGGCGCGCCATCGACATTGACGTAATCGCGCAGCGTGGTGCCGCCGGCGCGTAGCGCGTTGCCCAGCACCTCGCGTATGGCGGTTACCAGTTGCTCGCACTCGGCGCGTGACAGCGAACGGGCCGCGCGACCGGGGCGTATGCCGGCGCAAAACAGCGCTTCGCTGGCGTAGATGTTGCCGACACCGACCACGATGTGGCTGTTCATGATCAGCAGCTTGACGGCCACCCGCCGGCCGCGGCTGCGCCGATGCAGATAGGCCGCATCAAAGTCATCGCCCAGCGGTTCGGGCCCCAGCGCTTGCAGCAGCGGGTGCTCTTCGACCAAGCCGGTCAGGTAATGCAGACTGCCAAAACGTCGCGGATCGTTATAGCGCAGCGTCAAGCCGGCAGGCGCCAGCAGCAGGTCAAAATGATCGTGGCTGCGACGCGGCTCGCCGGCCGGCAACACGCGCAGACTGCCCGACATCCCCAGATGCACCAGCAAGCTGCCGCGCTCCAGGTTGATCAGCAGGTATTTGGCGCGGCGGTCTACGCCGCAGATGGTCTGGCCCGCCACCTCAGCGGCGATGCCGGGGGCAACCGGCCAACGCAGCCGCGGCTCGTGCACCAGCAACTGCCCGACCCGCTGGTCTTGCAGATGCGGTGCTATACCGCGGCGTGTGGTTTCAACTTCAGGCAGTTCGGGCATGGCGCAAGAATGCCAGACCCCGGGTGCGAAAAGCCCGCTGCGGGAGCGGGCTTTGCGTTACTTGATCTTCGTTTCTTTGTACGGGACGTGCTTGCGCACGACCGGATCGTACTTCTTGGTTTCGAGCTTCTCGGGATGCAGACGCTTGTTCTTCATGGCCACGTAGAAATGGCCAGTGCCTGCGGTCGACAGCAACTTGACTTTTTCGCGCATGATTTAGTCCTTAGACCTTTTTGCCCTGGCTGCGCAGCTGCGCAACCACGACGTCGATGCCGTTCTTTTCGATGGTGCGCATGGCGTTGGCCGAAACGCGCAGTTTGACCCAGCGCTTTTCGTCTTCCATCCAGAAGCGCTGCACATGCAGATTGGGCAGGAAGCGGCGACGCTTCTTGTTGTTGGCGTGCGAGACGCGGTTGCCAACTGCCGGACGCTTGCCGGTAACGATGCAGACGCGGGACATGACGGAATCCTCAAGAGGCGCCGGGCGCAGAAAAGGGCGAGCTTTATACCAGTATGCCGGGGTAGAGAGCAAGGCTAGAGCAAGCCTCTTTCTGCAAAGGACTCACAGCGGGTGTCCCCGACCACCAGATGGTCGAGTACCCGGATGTCCACCAGCGCCAGCGCATCGCGCAACCGGGCGGTGATGAGCTCGTCCGCGTGGCTGGGCTCGGCGATGCCCGAGGGGTGATTGTGGGCCAGGATGACCGCCGCGGCATTGCGCGCCAAAGCCTGTTTGACGACCTCGCGCGGGTGCACGCTGGCGCCATCTATGGTGCCGCGAAACAGTTCATCAAAGGCGATGAGCCTGTGGCGGTTATCGAGGTGCAGGCAGCAGAACACCTCATAAGGACGGTCGCGCAGCTGCGCGATGAGAAACTGCCGCGCGGCTTGCGGGGCCTCTAGCGCCGGGCCGGCCTTCATGGCTTCGCTGTAGTGCCGGCGCGAGAGTTCCAGGGCGGCTTGCAGCACGCCATAACGTCGCAGTCCCAGCGGCGCAGGGTCGGCGCGCCCGGCTTGCAGCAACTCGCGCAGTGAACGGTATTGCTGCAGCAGCTCGCGGCCCTGATCCAGCGCCGCGCTGCGGCCGCCGCCACCGCCCAGCAACACCGCCAGCAGCTCTGCATCGGACAGGCAGTGCACGCCCATCGCCAACAGTTTGTCCTGTGGCCGCTCGCTGGCCGGCCATTCGCGTATGCCCATATTCGCCTCCTTGCGCTTGATGGGCGCAAGTGTCGCGCCGTGCATGGCCGTGATGCGATCAGCAAATGCCGTGCGGATCATGGAAAACGCAGGTGTGCTGACACCATAATGAAATCTATGAACGGTAAACGCATCGTGTTGGGCGTGACGGGTGGTATCGCCGCCTACAAAAGCCCTGATCTGGTCCGGCGGCTGGTAGACCAGGGCGCCGAGGTCCAGGTCGTCATGACGGCCGGCGCCCGCCAGTTCGTCACGCCGATGACGTTTCAGGCGGTATCGGGCCGGCCGGTGCGCAGTGACCTGTGGGATCCGGCGGCAGAGGCCGCCATGGGTCACATCGAACTGGCCCGTTGGGCCGACCTTATTCTCATCGCGCCGGCCACGGCCGACTTCATGGCGCATCTGGCTCACGGCTTGGCCGATGACTTGCTGACAACCGTGTGTCTGGCCTCGTCCGCGCCGGTGGCGGTGGCGCCGGCTATGAACCGGCAGATGTGGGCCAATGAGGCCACGCAGGCCAACGTTGCGCTGCTGCGCAGCCGCGGTGTGCACGTGCTGGGCCCGGACTCGGGCAGCCAGGCCTGTGGCGAAACCGGCGAAGGCCGCATGGTCGAGCCGCTGGCGCTGGCCGCAGCGGCCATGGCGCTGTTCCCGGTGCAAGGGCCGCTGTCGGGCAAGCGTGTGCTGCTGACGGCCGGGCCCACGCGCGAATGCATAGACCCGGTGCGTTTCATCACCAACCGCAGCTCCGGCAAGATGGGTTATGCCGTCGCACAGGCTGCGCGCGAGTTAGGTGCCGAAGTGGTGCTGGTCAGCGGCCCGGTCAATCTGTGCACACCGCCGGGCATACGCCGCGTCGATGTCGAAACCGCTGCGCAGATGCACGCCGCTGTGCAAGCCGAAGTCGCCACCGCCGACATCTTCATCGCCACGGCTGCTGTGGCCGATTACCGGCCTGCCAACCCGGCCGGGCTCAAAATCAAAAAAGTGACCGACAGCCTCGAAGTGCACATGGAGCGCACAGTCGATATTTTGCTGGCTGTGGCCCAGCGCTCGCCGCGCCCGTTCGTGGTCGGGTTTGCCGCCGAGACCAACGATGTCGAGATGCACGCGCGCGCCAAGCTCGAGCGCAAGAACCTCGATCTCATCGCCGCTAACGAAGTCGGCGATTGCAAAGTGTTCGATCAGGACGACAACGCGCTGGTGCTGTTGTGGCGGGATGGCGGCCGGCTGGAACTGGGCGCCGGCAGCAAAACACTGCTGGCCCGCCGCTTGATGGCGTTCGTTGTCGAGCGTTATCTGGGTCAGCGCACGTGAGCGCTGCGCGTCAGCCGCTGCGCGTTCGCGTACTCGATGCACGCATCGGCAGCGTCTATCCGCTGCCTGCTTATGCCACTGACGGTTCGGCCGGACTCGATCTGCGCGCCTTGCTCGATGCCCCTGTGGAACTGGCTGCCGGCGCAACGCTGCTGATCCCCACGGGGCTGGCCATTCACCTCGACGACCCCGGCTTGGCGGCGATGATTTTGCCGCGCTCGGGTTTGGGCCATAAGCACGGCATCGTGTTGGGGAACCTGGTCGGTCTTATCGACTCTGACTATCAGGGTCAGTTGATGGTGTCGTGCTGGAACCGCAGCAACGCCAGCTTTACCGTGCAACCCGGCGAACGCATTGCGCAGCTGGTGGTGGTGCCGGTGGTACAGGTCGAGCTGCAGGTGGTCGATGACTTTGCCGCCAGCCACCGGGGCGAAGGTGGCTTCGGCCACACCGGCCGCAGTTAAGCACACACTATCCTGACCGTCGTTCAGGTGGCATTAAGCCTGCCGGTCCTAAAACGGACTACAGGATCAGTTTCCGCAGAGGACCCCATGAACAGCAAACTTCTTGTCTTAGCTCCCGCCGCGCTGGCTTTGAGCGGCTGTGTGGTCCAGTCCGGGACCGACTACGCATATCAGTCCGCCGCACCAGTGGCACCGCGCGTTTACTTTTTCCCGACCCAAGGTCAGACGGCGGAGCAGCAGGACCGTGACCGCTATGACTGCCACACCTGGGCGGTCGGTCAAACCGGCTTTGACCCCAGCCGTCGCCCGTTGGCGCCCGCAGAGCGCACAGTGGTCATGCCGGCGCGCAACACTGGCGACACCACGTTGGGCGCGGCGATAGCCGGTGCGCTGATCGGTGCCGCTGTGTCCGACTCGCGCAATGCCGGAACCGGCGCCCTGGTGGGCGCCGCGGCCGGTGGCTTGCTGGGTGCCGCCGCAGAGGACTCGCAGGCGCAGCAGTCCCGTCAGATGGCGGTCGCCGGTGCCAACGCCGGCGTTCGCCGGCAGTCTGCCGATTATCAACGTGCCATGTCCGCGTGCCTTGAGGCCCGTGGCTATACGGTCAAGTGAGGTTCCTATGAACACTTCAATTCGATCTTTGTCCCGGGCCGGTCTGTTGTGTGCCGCACTGGTGCTGGCCTTGCCGGCACAGGCTGGCGGTGTCAATGCCGCGATGGTCGAGGCGCTGAAGGCACGCCAAGCCGCAGAGGCCGCTGCCGCCGGCGCTGCGCCGCAAGCCCAGCCTCCGCGTCGCGAAGAGTCCCAGCGCCGCGATGAGCCGCGCCGCGATCAGGCCCGCCCTGATGCGCGCGATAACCGTGCCGAGCAGCGTGGCCCTGACACCCGTGATAACCGCCGCGATCGCGATGGTGATCGCGGTGGCTTCAATATCGAGACGCGCCCTTCACGGCCGGTTTTTGCCCCCGATTACGGACGCTCACGTGAGCGCTCTGTGCCACGGTTGCCGCCGGGTTATCGTTCGTACTACTGGGGTGGCTCGCCTTACTACAACTATCGCGGTTCGTGGTACCGGCCTTACGGCGGCAGCTACCTGTCTATTGGTGCGCCGTACGGGCTGTTTGTTTCGAGCCTGCCGCCGTCTTATTCGACCGTGTGGGTCGGCGGTAACCGTTACTTCGTAGCCGATGACAGCTATTACCTGTACGACAGCAGCCGCAGTGGCTATGTGCTGGCACGTTCACCTTATGACGGTGACTCGCTCACCACGGCCAGCACGGCCGAGCCCGCCGAAGCAGTCCGCGACCCCGTGTTGTTCGTTTACCCGACCAAGGGTCAGAGCGAAAAGCAGCAGGCGGACGACCGCTATGAATGCCATCGTTGGGCTGTTACGCAGACCGGTTATGACCCGGTCGATGCTGAATATCGTCCTGAGCAACATGCCCAGTACGATCGCGCCATCACGGCTTGTCTGACGGGTAAGGGCTACAGCGTCAAGTAGCCGCTGCGAGGCAACAGGGCCCGCTCAGCGCCGGCCCTGTTGCACCATCAGTTCGCGAAAGCGATCGATGTCGGCCTGAAAGCTATCGCGCAGGGCCTGTTGTTCTCTTTGGCGCGTGAGCAGCGATGCGCTTTGGGCCTGCGTTTCGTTGAGGGTTTGCACCAGTTCCGCAGCCAGCGTGTCGGGCAGACGGCGCGCGTTCGGGTTGGACGAATAAGGATGAAAGTTGCGCAGCCTGGTTTTCAAACCATCCAGCCGTGTAGCCACAGCCTCGATATAGCCCTTGCCCGCGCTGATCTGGGTTTCAATCTGGGCCAGCCGCTCATCGCGCAGATCTTCGATGTCATGTATGGACGTGTAGGTCGTCAGCAGGAAATGGTCGCGCTGGCGGTCTCGTGCGCTGATGACAGTACGTTGCGTCTCTGCGGCTTGGTCGACTGCCGACGGCTTTGGGCCCAACTCGCGCACAACATTGCCGCTGCTATCGAGTTCTACGACTGTGCCCTGCGCATATTCGGGTGGCACCGAGTCGCCGTAGTGAATGACGCCCTTGTTGTCGGTCCAACGATAGCTATGTCCGGCTTCTGTGGCTGCGGCCTTACGCGGCGTGGCAGCCTGGACGTTCACGCAAGTGACGTTACACAGCAGCACCAGCATCACAGTCCGTAGCCTCATGCGCGTCATTTTCCACGGATTGGCCGCAGATGCCAGTCGGTTACACGGGAATTGCGCGGCACAGTTTGCAAAACCGTCATCAATCGACTCCGTATTGGCTCCGGTAAGCCTCCAGTGCAGACAAGTGGCCGGTCGATTCAGGCGCAGCGCCTTGACGCAAGGCCTCGATCAACGCGCCCAGGGTCAGGATGCTGACGCAATTGATGCCATAGAGCCGGCTGACTTCCTGCACGGCTGACTCGGCCAACAGCGCGCCGCTGCTGGCATCGCGCCCGCGCTCCTGACGGTCCAAGGCCAGCGCCACGCCGGCCGGTTCGGCGCCGGCAGCACTGATGATGTCTATCGATTCGCGGATGGCGGTGCCTGCCGTGATCACGTCGTCGATGATCAGCACGCGTCCGCTCAGTGCCCGACCGACGATGCTGCCGCCCTCGCCGTGTGCTTTGGCTTCTTTGCGATTGAACGCGAACGGCACATTACGACCGTGACGTTGATACAGCGCCGCTGCCGTGACCGCTGCCAGCGGAATGCCTTTGTAGGCCGGGCCGAAGATCATGTCGAAGCCCAGCCCTGAAGCCACGATGGCATCGGCATAGCACTGGCCCAGCGTCGCCAGTGAAGCGCCGTCATCGAAGGCCCCTGCATTAAAAAAATAAGGACTGATGCGGCCCGACTTGAGCGTGAACTGACCAAAGCGCAGCGCGCTGCGGGCCAGAGCCAGTTCGAGACAGGCCAGTTGATGTGCTTGCATGGGTTGGGGTCCGTAATGAAGGGCAGCGGTTATGATGTTGCCTATGAAAGTCATCTCGCTCAATGCCAACGGCATACGTTCTGCAGCCCGCAAAGGTGCTTTCGGCTGGCTCGCAGCGCAGCAGGCCGATGTGCTGTGTTTACAAGAGACTAAGGCGCAGGCGCATCAGCTCGATGGGCCCGACTGTCACCTGCCTGGTTATCACCGGCACTTGTTCGATGCGCAAAAACCCGGCTATTCCGGCGTGGCGATCTATAGCCGGCATCAGCCCGATAGCGTGATCCGTGGCTTTGGCGCGCCGGAGTTTGATGCCGAGGGGCGTTACATCGAGGCGCGGTTCGGCGATCTGTCGGTGGTGTCGGTGTATCTGCCTTCGGGTTCATCCGGTCCCGAGCGACAAGCCGCCAAGTTTCGCTGCCTAGAGCACTTCTATGCGCATCTGCAAGCGATGGCGGCCGATGGTCGCCGTTATATTTTGTGTGGTGACTGGAACATCGCGCACCGGCCGCTCGACCTGAAGAACTGGCGCGGCAACCAGAAGAACTCGGGCTTTCTGCCGGAAGAGCGTGCCTGGCTCGATCGCGTGTTTGGCGAACTGGGCTATGTCGATGCGTTTCGCGAGATCGAGCCCGACACCGAGCACTACACCTGGTGGTCCAACCGCGGACAGGCCTGGGCCAAGAATGTGGGTTGGCGTATCGATTATCAGATTGTCAGCCGCACGCTGGCGGGTACGGCCCGATCGGCTTCGATCTACAAAGATGAACGCTACTCCGATCATGCGCCGCTGATCATGGACTACGTCTGGTGACCGCCGCAGAGCTGAAGCGCAGCTGGACTGCAGCCTTACCTGCCGGTCTGCGCGATTACCTTGAGCCTGCGACGCTGGCGGCTTTTTTTCTGGGGATTTCGTCCGGCGCGCCCTATGCGCTGATCGCTGCGACTTTAACCACGCGTCTGGCTCAGGATGGCATCCGCAAGAGTACGGTCACTGTATTCACACTCACTTTTCTGGCCTACAACCTGAAGTTTCTCTGGGCCTGGGTGGTGGATGGCGTAAGGCTGCCGTTGCTGGGGCGGCTTGGGCAGCGCGTGTCCTGGTTGCTGCTGGCCGGCGTGCTGGTCATGGCGGCCATCGTCAATCTGGCGCTGGTTGATCCGCGCACCGATCTGCTGGCCACTGCTTATGCGGCCATCGCTGTGGCTGTGGCCGGGGCCACGTATGACATCGTCATCGATGCCTACCGTATCGAATCTCTGCAGCCCCGGCAGTTGGGTGTAGGTGCAGGCATGTCACAGTACGGCTGGCGCATCGGCTCGGTTGTGGCCGCGGCGCTGGCGCTGGTCATCGCAGGCCGCTGGGGTTGGCAGGTCGGCTATATCGTCTGTGCGGCGCTGGCTTTGCCGGCCATGCTCGTGGGTCTCTCGCTGGGAGAGCCGCTGCGCCGCAGCGTGGTGCAGCAGAGTCAGAATCTGCGCGCGGTGTGGCGCTCGATCCGTGACCCGCTGGCTGAATTTCTGAGCCGGCGTGGCGCCTTGCTGGTGTTGCTGTTCGTGCTGTTGCACAAGGTCGGCGACACGATTGCCAACCTCACCTTCCGCTTGCTGTTTAATCAATTGCAGTACAGCAATGATGAAATCGCGGTGTACGACGTGGGCTTTGGCTTCTGGGCTTATCTGGCCGGCATCTTTATCGGTGGCTGGCTCTATACGCGCATGGGCCTCAAGCGCGCCGTGTTCTGCAGTCTGGTGCTGATGGCCGTTTCAAATCTCAGCTTTGCCGGCCTGGCAGCCGCGGGTCATTCCAACTGGGCGCTGGCCGGTGCCATTGGCTTCGAGAATCTGGCCAGCGGCATCGGCGGCGTCACCGTGGTCGCCTATCTGTCGGCGCTGTGTGACCTGCGCTATACGGCGGCGCAGTTCGCATTGTTGTCTGCAGCCTCCAGCGTGGTCGGGCGATTTCTCAGCGGCACCACGGCGGGCTGGCTCATCGAACGACTGGGTTTCGTCGACTTCTATGTCCTGTCCACGGTTGTTGCCCTGCCCGGTGTACTGATCTTCTGGTGGATGATGCGCAAGGGTCTGGTCGATGTGGCAGACCAAAGCCGGGGTAGTGCATGACGGTGTTGGCCACAGGTACGGTGGTGTGCCGCAGCGATGAGCTGCAGGACGGCATCCCCTTGGGTTTTGCGCTGGGCGAGGGTGACTGGCCTTTGCGTGGCTTGGTGCTACAGCAGGACGGGCAGCTGCGCGCTTTCGTCAATCAGTGTCCGCACGCCGGTCACCGTCTCGATTTTCCACCGGGCCGGTTTTTGACACCGGATGGCAGCTTGTTGCTGTGCCGGTCGCATGGTGCTTTGTTTGACAAAGCCAATGGCGAGTGTGTGGCCGGCCCCTGCATGGGCGAACGGCTGCGATCAATACCGGTGCAGGTCAGCGGCGGTCACGTGTGTCTGGCGGCCGAAGTGGATCTTGATGCGCTGGTCACGCGCTACTGGTAGCGTCACGTCATGATCGAACAACTGCTCACGTTCTTTGTCGTCTTTCTGGTCGTGGTCGAACCGGTCGGCGTCATCCCTATTTTTGTCGCGCTGACTCAGGGCGCTACCGAAGCCGAACGACGTCGCATGGCGCGTAAAGGCGTGTTCATCGCCGCCCTGATCTTGTTTGTGTTCGCGCTGATCGGCGGTCCCTTTTTAGAATTGATGGGCATCAGCATCGATAGTTTCCGCATATTCGGTGGCGTGCTGTTGTTCCTGATCGCCCTCGAGATGGTGTTTGCGCGCACATCGGGTTCACGAACCTCCGGTCCCGAAGAAGAGGAAGGCCGGCAGCGCAGCGATATTTCAGTGTTCCCGCTGGCTTTCCCGTTTATCGCCGGCCCGGGCGCATTGGCAACTATCCTGTTGTCGTTCGGATCGGCGGGTGACGATCCGGTGTTGTTTCTCGGCTTATTGGCCTGCGTGGCGGTGGTGTTGGTCATCGCGTTGCTGACGTTGTACCTGGCGTCACCCATCATGCGTCTGATGGGTGTGACGGGTGCCAATGTGCTCAACCGGCTGTTCGGTGTGGTGCTGGGCGCGCTGGCGGTGCAGTTCGTCATCGACGGGCTGCGCGGCAGCTTTCCCAGCATCGGTCACTAGCCGCAGTCACTCGCCAGCCACGCGACAGAACGCCAAGTCGCGCACTTCATGACCCAGACGCTCGCCTCGCCGTTCAAAGCGTGTGGGCGCACGCGCGGCATCGCGCGGTAAATATGCACCGTCCGCCGCCAGGTTGGTAAAGGCCGGGTTGGCGCTGACGCATTCCAGCATCTGCTCGGCATAAGGCACCCAGTCGGTGGCCAGGCGCAGCACACCGCCGGGCTTTATGCGTGTGGCCAGCAAATCCACGAATGCGGGCTGTATCAGCCGCCGCTTGTTATGCCGCGCCTTGTGCCACGGGTCTGGAAACAAGACCAGCACTTCATCCAGCCCGGCTGGCGCGATCTGTTCGCGCAGCACTTCTACGGCGTCATGGCAGCTGACGCGGACATTGCTTAACTGGTGCAGGGCGATCAGGTGCAGCAGGTGACCGACGCCAGGCGGATGCACCTCGATGCCGATGTAATCGCGGTCCGGGTGCGCTTGCGCCAGTTGCGCCAAATGCTCGCCATTGCCGAAGCCTATTTCCAGCACCCGCGGTGCGGCGCGGTTGAACAGCGCGTCGAGGTCCAGCGCTTGTGTGTCAAAGCCCAGCCCGAAACGCGGCCAGTGCTCATCCATGGCCTTTTGCTGACCCGCGGTCATGCGCCCGGTACGCACCACAAAGCTGCGAATGGTGCGGTGTCCCGCAGGCCGGGTTTGCGGTGTGTCCTCTGCCGCCATCGGCTTAAGCCTCCAGTTCTACCCAGCGTGTGAACGCGGCATCGATCTGCGCTTCCAGAGCTGCCATGCGGGCGATCTCGGCTTTTTGCAGCAGCACGTCCTGTTGATAGAACGCAGGCTCGGCTAATTGCGCGGTAAGCGTGGCCTTTTGCGCTTCGAGTGCTTCCAGTTGAACGGTCAGCGCATCGAGCTCGCGCTGCTCGGCATGCGAGCGGCGCTTGCGCTGCGGCGGTAGCTTGGGCGCAGGCGGCGCAGGCTTGGCGGCGGGTGGTGCTTTGGCGCGCAGTGCGGCCTGACGCCGCGACTCGCGATAAGTCACCCAGTCGCTGTAGCCGCCGACAAAGTCCTGCACCAGTCCGTTGCCTTCAAGCACAAACAGGTTGGTGACCACGCTGTCCAGAAAGGCACGGTCATGGCTGACCAGCAGCAGCGTGCCGGAAAAGTCGGTGACCAGTTCCTGCAGCAGCTCTAACGTATCGATATCCAGATCGTTGGTCGGCTCGTCCATGACCAGCAGATTGGCCGGCTGCGCAAACAACTTGGCCAGCAGCAGGCGGTTGCGCTCGCCGCCCGACAGCGCACTGGCAGGCGTCTTGAGCTGATCCGGGCGGAACAAAAAGTCGCGCAGATAGCCTGAAACATGGCGGCTCTGGCCATTGATGACCACGAAGTCGCTGCGGTCGACAACGTTCTGCATCACCGAGGCTTCAAGGTCTAAGGTGGCCCGCTGCTGGTCGTAATAAGCCACCTCTAAACGCGTGCCGCGGAACACTTTGCCGGTGCTGGGTTCGAGCTCACCCAGCAGCAACTTGAGCAACGTGCTTTTGCCGGCTCCGTTAGGTCCGACAATTCCGATACGGTCGCCGCGCATCACGCGGCCGGTGAAGTCGCGGATGATGGTGCGGTCGCCGAAGCTGACGCTGACGTCCTCAGCCTCAAAGATCAGCTTGCCGGACTCACCTGACTCTTGCACCTGCGCACCCAGCTGGCCTTGCCGGTCGCGGCGCGAACGGCGTTCCTCGCGTAGCGCCATCAGCGCGCGTACGCGGCCCTCATTGCGGGTGCGGCGGGCCTCGACGCCTTTGCGGATCCACACCTCTTCCTGCGCGAGCTTTTTGTCGAACAGCGCATTCTCTTTGGCTTCGTTGACCAGTTGCTCGGCCTTGCGCTGGGCATAATCGTCGTAGTTTCCTGGCCAACTGCTCAGGTGGCCACGATCCAGGTCGATGATGCGTGTGGCCAGCGTGTTGACGAAGCGCCGGTCATGGCTGACGAACAGCAGCGCGCCTTGGAATGACTTCAGAAACTCTTCCAGCCATTCGATGGCCTCAATGTCCAAGTGGTTGGTGGGCTCGTCGAGCAGCAGCAGCTCCGGGTCGCAAACCAGCGCCCGACCCAGCAGTGCGCGACGGCGCCAACCGCCGGATAGCGAGTCAAAGCCTACGGTGCCATCCAGCCCTAAGTGCGACAGCACCGTATCGATACGCTGTTCGATCTGCCAGCCCTGGGCGGCATCGATCTGCTCTTGCAGCTTCCCCAGCCGATCGCCATCAGCATCGGTAAAGGTCTGTGCATAGCGGTCAGAGGTGGCGTGATAGTCGGCCAGCAGCCGCGCAACTTCGGGCAGGCCGCCGGCCACCACCTCGCGCACGGTTTCACCGGTGACGGTGGCAATGTCTTGCGGCAGGTGGGCGCGGCGCGCCCCCGGACGCAGCCATACCGTGCCTGCATCGGGCAGCGCATCCCCGTTAACAAGGCGCATCAGCGACGACTTGCCCTCGCCATTGCGGCCGACGATGCAGACCCGCTCGCCAGGCTCAACTTGCAGGCTGGCCTGCTCTAACAGGGGGCGGGAGCCATAGGCCAAATGAACATTATCGAGTCGTAAAACAGGTGCCATGGCCTTTAGTTCCCGTGCCGTGCGACGAGCGCATCGTTTTTCATAGTGACAAGTTCGGTAATCGTGACGCCAGTCAGCTTATCGCGCGCAGGGCTCACCCATACTCGCCTTCGATAGCAGTGGCCTGACCGGTCCGCCAGCTGCTCAACTTTTAGAGGGTGTTTCGTGCTCGCAATCATTGGTACGGTCGTCGTCTTTGCTAGTGTGCTCGGGCCCTTCGTTATTGAAGGCAGCAGCCTGTTGCTGCTGTGGCATCCGTTCGAGATCGTGACCATTTGCGGCGCGGCTCTGGGTGCGTTCCTTATCAGCAATCCCATAAAGGTCGTCAAAGACGGCTTCACCGGCGCGCTGGGATTGCTCAAGGGTCCCCGTTACGGGCGCCAAGAATACATCCAGTTGCTCAAGCTCATTTACGACATTCTGGTCATGGCGCGAAAAGATGGCGTGCTGGCGCTGGAAAAGCACGTTGAAGAGCCTGAGAAGAGCGATATTTTCCAGAAGTACCCCGTTGTGATGGGCGACCACCACATGCTGGAGTTCATCACCGACTGCTTGCGCCTGATCTCCGGCGGCAACCTTGACCCGCACGAACTTGAAAGCCTGCTCGAATATGAGCTGGAAACCCATCACCATGAAGCGGCCGAACCGGCTCATGCCGTGCAAAAGGTGGCCGACGCGCTACCCGGCTTCGGCATCGTGGCGGCGGTGTTGGGCATCGTGTCCACCATGGCGCACATCGATGGCGCCAGCACCACAGAGATCGGTCACCGGGTGGGTGCGGCGCTGGTGGGTACCTTCCTGGGTATTCTGGTGGCCTACGGTGTAGTGGGCCCTATTGCTGCCGCGATGGAAGGCAAGGCTAACGACGAAGGCAAGGCCTTTGAAGTGGTGAAGATGGCTTTGGTGGCCAGTGTGCGCGGCTATCCGCCGCCGGTCGCCGTGGAGTTTGCCCGCAAGCTGCTGTTCAGCAGTGTACGTCCGAACTTCAAGGATCTAGAGGCCGTGTTGCGTAACAAGCCGGCGGCCTAAGGTCATGGCCGACGAAGAGGCCGTACGGCCAATAATCATCAAGAAGCGCAAGGTGATGGCTGGTGGCCATCACGGTGGTGCATGGAAGGTGGCCTACGCCGACTTCGTGACGGCGATGATGGCCTTCTTCATGGTCATGTGGCTGGTCGCCTCGGTCAACAAAGAGCAGCGCGCAGCGCTGTTCGAGTACTTCAACAACCCCAGCATGGAAGAGGGCAAGAGCACCAAAGCTGCGCCGGGACAAAATGGACCCGGTGGTGCCAGTACCAGTGCCATCAATCTGGGCGGCGGCCTCGATGCCCCGCGTTCGTCCAACGGCAAAGAGAATGGCTTGGGTGAACCGACCACTGCAGAAGAAGCCAAAAAGATTGCTGACGAAGAAGAGCAGAAGAAGCTCGAAGAGCTGATGAAGCAGCTGGAAGAAGCCATTGAGAAGAGTCAGGCCCTGGCGCCCTTTAAAGACCAGTTGCTACTCGACATCTCGCCCGATGGCCTGCGTCTGCAGATCGTCGACAAGCAAAATCGGGCCATGTTCGACAGCGGTAAGGCTGAGCTGAAGGACTACACCGTTAAGATTTTGCGTGAGCTCGCGCCGTTTCTGACGCGTGTGCCCAACAGTATCAGCATCAGCGGTCACACCGATGCCAAGCCTTATGGCAGCGCGACCGGAGGCTATTCGAACTGGGAATTGTCTACCGATCGGGCCAACGCAGCGCGGCGCGAACTGGTGCGTGGCGGTTATCCCGAAGAGAAGATGTCGCGCGTGGTCGGTCTGGCGTCCTCGGCATTGTTTGTGAAGGACGACCCTTTGAGCCCCATCAACCGGCGCATCAGCATCGTCGCCATGACGCGTAAGGCCGCTGAAAGTGCTCTGGCGACCGATGCGCCGCCGATGGCAGCGCCGCCAGCTGATGCGGCGCCCTCTACTGAAGCCGCACCGCCCGCTGCCACGCAAACCAAGTTGCCACCAGCAGATGTGTTGCCGGTGGCTGCTGCGCCTGCCGCGCCCGCTGCCGCAAATGCGTCGGCGACCGGTACGGCAGCTCCGAGCGAGTCGGCGTTGTCTGCGGCCCGCGCTGCAGTCCGCGCGCAGGCAGCTGCGCGCGCAGCTGCCGCAGCACCTAGCATTGCGCCCACGCCTGCGTCTGCTACGGCTGCGCCTGTGCCTGCACCGGCTGCACAGCCTGCCCGTCCAGCAAAGAGTCCGGCGGGTTGAGCACGACGTTTTCGTCGACGGCTACGCCAGATACGATTTCATACTCGGTGCCGAAGTCCTGGCCCATGGTCACTTTACGCAGTGCGATGTGGTTGTCTGCCGTGAGTACCGCCACCTGCGCGCCCTGACCGCGGAAGATCAAAGTACTCACCGGTAGCCGGTAAGTGCCATCCGCCGCTGGAATGTCGAAGGCGGCTTGCACATAGGTGCCGGGCAGCAGTTTGCCCGATGGGTCGTTGACCAGCAGTTCCACCCGCAACGCGCGCGTTTGCGCATCAAGTGCACCGGAGTCCCGCACGATCTTGCCGGTGTACTGAGCGCCGGGTTGTTCGGGCACATGTATGCGCGCCGTTGCGCCCAGACGCACGGCCCAAGCCTGCGCCTGCGGGACAGCCAGGCGCAGCTGCAGCGGCCCCTTGGACACCAGACGAAACAGCGGTGTCGTGGTGGCCGCAGCACCAGGCACCACGCTGCCAGCGGCGCTGACCAACAGACCCGGCT
>Ga0114967_10002132_pt1 | contig 16633 bp, 18 predicted proteins | sample M_130628_MF_Meta_FD_92639 | JGI IMG/M metagenome (GOLD analysis project Ga0114967, IMG submission 92639) | Freshwater microbial communities from Lake Montjoie, Canada to study carbon cycling - M_130628_MF_MetaG | ecosystem: Environmental > Aquatic > Freshwater > Lake | place: Lake Montjoie... | reverse complement strand
CAGAGGCCCTCGCAAGGGTGACAGCCCGCGCCGAGGAGCTCGCCCAAATCGAGGCCGCTCGAGAGGAGGCCTTCCGAATCAAGGAGGCGAACAAGCCCGCTCGGCGGAAGGAGGTCATCCGAGCCGCCCAGATCCGCCACAACGAGAGGGTCGCAGAGGACGCGAGGATTGCGAGGGCCGAGAAGGCCCGCCTCGCCGCCGAGAAGGGGTCCAAGTTCACAGGGAAGGCGATCCCCAACCCCCACCTAGCCGTCGAGCCTCCGACCCCTGTTCCTACCCCCGCCGAGCTGCGAGACCAAGCGAAGACAGCCGCCGCCGTCGCCCGCTTCGAAACGCGACAGGCTAAAAAAAAACGCAAGAGCAAACGCAACCAGGACGTCCGAACCGCGAAGCGTAGAGCAACCGCCGCCGCCGCCGTCCAAGCGAAGCTCGAGGCCCACCAAGTCGAGCTCGAGGCGATGAGGGCCGACCCAGTCCTCGGCCCCATCCTCGAGCGATACCTCGCAGTCAAAAGGAACCGAGCGACCCTCCACGATCGGAAGCATGGAATCACCGCGACCGAGGAGAGGTTGACGAGGGCGCGACTTGCCTCCGAAGCCAAGTTGCTCGAAACGATGAAGGCGGATCCGACCTACCTCACGACCTGGGAGGCGACTCGAATCGCAAGTTCTCGCAGGGCCGTTGCGGGATCCTACGAGCGGATCCGCTCGGACCCCGACAAGCGAGCGGCCTACAACAAGCGGCGGCGAGAGGCCTACTACCGCGTCAACGGGAAACCCGTCCCCGAGGTCACCGAGAGCACACTCGAGGCGCAGCTCCTTCGGATCTACGAGAAGGCCCGCAGGGCGGCCGAGAAGAAGAACCGCGAGGAGCCCTAGCCCCTACTCGTCCCACCGGTTGATCTGGGTCTCAATTCGGTCAACCCTCCGCCCGATGTCCTGGACGTCGTCGGCGAGTCGCCGGAGGGACGGCCCGTCCGGGAGGTCGTCGATACGGTAACGCATCTCCTTGACCTCGGCGCGGAGCTCCTTCCACTCCTCGCGAACGAGGTTAAACGCGAAGGTGAGGACAACGAGGATGATGGTCGAGGCGACCGACCCTATCACCGTGATCACCCTCCACATGGTCGGGAGACCGACGACCGCCTTCGCGGCCATGGACTCCACCGAGTCCGTCGGCCTACTCGCCACGAGTATCGACCGAGGTCTTCGCGGCGTCGCGGTCGAGGGCGCGGTCGAGAGCGGTCTTCCGCTCCACGTTGCCCGCGAGGAGACCGGACACAACCGACCCCAGTCCGATCCACATCGCGATCGGAACGGCCGCAAGGCCCCCAGTCGCCGCGACTGCGAGGATCGGGATCGCAGCTCCGAGAACCGCGCCGAGAGCAAGGCCCCCGTTGATCTTGCCTTTCGAGTGCGTAAACTTGACCACGAAGACCTCCAAGCCGCGCTAGAACTTGTGCCAATGGAAAATGAACTCAGGTTGAAACCGCATCAAGCATCGCCCGCTAGCAGGATACGCGACTACAACCTCGGTCATTGCCCTGCCCCAAATGCGGAAGCCCTCCTGCAAATCGTCGCCAAACTTGCAGAATTGACCGCCGCCTTGCTGCCCCAACCAATCGCCAACCTTGATGTTTCTGGAATAGGGCGAGATGGACACCCACGCGAGATCCCCGATCTGGGTCATGAGCTCAAGCGCCCCATCCGCAATGGGTGAGGGATAGGTGCCCGGTGTCAAACTATCGCAGCCCTGCACGATCACCCCGTAGGGTTCCGCGTACTGGTCGGCCGACAGGCCGACCGTCCCAACTGCGGTCAAGGTCACACCGTAGCCCTCGAGGCCTGTAAAGTTGCTGTCGATCTTATCGATGACGTTGACGATCTTGTCCATGGAGTCCCCTAGACCTTGGAGGTGAGTCGGCCGACGTACTCGGGGTCGAACCATCCGACCGTCCGAACGATGTCCGTCGAGTAGGACCACTTGTGGAGTTTGGAGTAGACGCCGTCGCCCTCGCGAGAGCCCGCGCCGTTCGTGTTGCCCTCTACGGTGTGGAACCCGTCTGCGTCAACGGAGACCACGATCCCAGTGTGACCTTGGAGCCAGGTACCACGCCGAGCGGACTTCGCCCCGTCTGCGTCCTTCGCTCGGACCCAGATCATCCCCGGCCGGACCTTGGACTGGTAGTCGGCCTTCTCGGGGGTCGTGTACCCCTCGGGTAGCATCTTCCGCGTCCCCTTGTGCCATAGGGTGATCGCCGAGCCACTACACCACAGGGGCGCGACGACGAGCTCCTTCGAGGCCATGTATACCCACGAGACGAACGCAGCGCACCAAGGCGACCCTGGCGCAAGGTGGACGGCCTTCTGGTACTTCTCCACGTCGGGGCCTCGGTTCATTCCCCCGACCTCGCGGACGTGTTTCGCGTCCTCGGCCTTCGCGACCTCGATCAACTTCTCGGCGGGGGTCTTCTCGGTCATCCTAGCCTCGCTTGGAACGGCCCTTCGGGGCCTTGGTTGCCTTCTTGACTGTCGCAAGTGCGGGGACCTCGACCTCGGCCTTCCTAGGGGCCTCCTCGGCGGTCGCAGGGAGGGGGTCGACTCGGAGGCCCTCGGTCGGCCGGAACCGCTCCATCGCGATCGAGGCCTTCATCTTCGGGGTCACCGTCGCGCCTCGGCCGCGGAGGACGACGCAGACCGCCTCGAGGACGGCGAGGAGTTGTCCTTCGTCCCAGTACGCGGTCGCGACTCCGACGGTATGCGAGTTGACGTCTCGGAGGAGGAACCCGTCGCGGGTAGCCTCGACCTTGGAGTCGACGAGAGAGCGGAAGACGGAAGGGGCGTTGACGATCGACACTGGGAGCTCCAAGCGGAGGGTGGAAAAACTAGGGGAGGTCGGCCGAGGTTAGGCGTTCCTCGTAGATCGAGAGACCGTAGAGGTTGACGTAGGGTTGACCCCCGGTCTTCGTCACCGTGATCTGATAGGACTGGTAGGAGTTGCCGAATAAGGCCGTGTTGATCAACGTCGACTTCGCCTCGGCGGTCGTCCCGTAGACTTGAGACGTCGAACCCCACCCCGCGAGCGAGATGGTCACCGTCCCCTTCTCGGCGTACCCCACGATCCAAAATTGAGTCGTGATGATCGGCGACAGAGGAGCTTGACCTTGGAACACGACGACCGCCCCGCTCGAGGTCGTCGAGTAGTTCGGGAGCGAGACGAGGAGACGTCGGGAGGTCGCGTAGACGAACCGGTCTCGGCGGAGAAACGTGTCGACCGTCTCTCCTCGGATGACTTCGGGGTTACTCTGGTTGCGAGGTGCGCCCGGGTCGTTGGTCGGGATGACGAATGATGACATTAGACCAACCTCGCGGAGAAGGCGATCACCCAGGCAGCTCGGCCGGTTGTCACCTTGACAGTGTAGACTCCGTCCCCGCCCGCTCCAACGGCCGAAAAAGTCGCCTCTGGAAACTCGAAGACCACTTGGTTCCCCTTTTGGACGTCCGAGAGGGGGAGGCCGTCGCGCATTCCCCACTGGTTCGCGACCGTGTAGACCCCGAGCAACGCCCGAGTCTGTTTCGCGCTGCTACGGAAGGAGGTCGTCGTGTTGAACGTGTCGAACTGGTAGTTTTGGAGGATTTCCCCCCCGAAGACCGACGTCCCAGTTGAATCGAGGATGTCGTAGTTGAGGATCTGGATATCCGTCAGATCGTTGATCGCGTCCTCGAGCGGGAAGATCGTGAACGCCACTTGGACGACCCCAGTCACCTCCGATTGAACGCAGAAGGTCGAGGTCAACGCATCGGGGATCACAGTCCAAACTCGACCGAAGTGGTAGGGGTCGCATTGGATGTTCGCGAGCTCGGGGCGGAAGGTCGGGACCGCTTGCGACTGGGCGGAGTTGACCGACGACAACGCAAGGGCGTGATAGTGGTTGAACTGGTCGGGAGGGGTGTAGTCCTGGGTCTCCGTCACGACGTAGGAGATGGAGTAGAGCTTGGGTGACCCGAGCTCGAACACCTCGCCTCTCGCCGTTTTCCCAACTTGCGGATTGGTACTAACAGCGACGGGGTAGACCGTCCCACCAGGGAAGATCACAGCGTCGCCCTTACTCTCAACGGGGTCTCTCAAAATATAGCCGATCTGCCACTGAGTCGGAGCGTTGTTCGCTCCCGATTGGATCACGTTATAGGTGGGGTCCATAACGACCAACTCAAACTTCTCCCCCGTCGTGATCGTGTACCCACCCCCGGCTCGCTCACCAAGGCCCATTACGTTGTCGCTGATATAATCGACATTCACGAGGCCAAGGCTATCGAGGGGGTCCGATTGGAACCCGATGAAGAACGCCTGGTAGCCCGACAACGCCCCGTTGTAGCAAGGGAACACAATGTCGAACGGGTCGTGCGAAAGGTTCGCCGGAGCGTCGACTAGGACCCTCGCGAGTGACCCGACGTTCTGGATGTACCAGACGCCGATCCTGTTCGCGGCCGACTCGTGATTGTCGACCGTCTGGTAGGACAAGCGGAAGATGACTCGAACCGCGTTCGCACCGCAGTTGACCCAGACGATCGTCCCCGTTGGTTCGCCGAAGGAGGCCCATCGCACCGGGGCGTCGCGCCGCCACGGTATCGAGGCCCCTCGAGTGAGTTCGGAGGGGTAGGAGCGGGCGTTCTGCGTCAACCCCTGGGCGACAAAGGCCGAGTAAGGTTGCTCGGGGTACCCAGTGTCGCCGGAGTTGTAGTCGTCGATCTTTTTCCAGGCCATGTTAGACCATCCAAGGATAGGAAAGGGCGGCGTCGCCGAGGACTTGACCGGTTCCGTCCGCTTGCGTCGAATCGTACATTTCGGCGAGCTTGTCGACATTTAGCGAGATGGAGGGCGCGATGACGATCACGTCGCCCACTTGCGCTCCGGCAAACTGGATGTCGTCAAAAGTGAGGGTGTCGTTCGGGACGTCAACCGAGATCAAGTTGGCCTCGAGGAGGTAGGGGGTCCCGTACTCGTCGAGGAGCTGCAAAGGGAGCTTTCCGTCGTAGCGGTCTCGTGTCTCCTCGAAGGCCGCAGCGTCCGAAGTTGGAGCACCTGGGCGAGCGAGGCCTGCGGGCGGAGTGTAGGCGTTCGTCTCGATCTTGATCGTGTAGTCGTCGATCACCTCGCGGACGACCCCAGTCGCCGAGATAAGAGAGATCCGGTTGGTCGCGGTGAGGTACCCGTAGAGGAACAACGTGTAGGTCGTCGTCGGGGTCTTCCACGACCTCGCAGCCTTCAACACAAACCCCGTCGCGTTGACTACTCCCATCGTCCCAAGGGCCGAGGGTACGAACTCCGAGGAGAAGGCGATGAACTCGCCGACGTTGAGGTCGTAGACTGCGTCTCGGTAGGTCACCTCGACGATCGCCGCCGCCTTCGAGTAGCGAGTGACGAGGTTGACGCCGTCTCGCATAGCTTGGGAGTTGGCGATCTCCGTCCCAGTCCAATACGGGACTACGAAGTTGCCAAGGGTCACCGTCTTTCCCGAGGCCGTCAACAGGGCGTCGGTATTCGAGACGCGGTACTTCTCGCGAGCGATGTCCTTGTCCTTGAGTGACTTCGCAAAGTCGATCTCGGCGGTCTGAATCGAGTTATTCCGATCGAAGTTCAACGAGATAGAAGGCTCGGCGAGACCTGCGTCGTCAACCTCGGTCGGCCATACCCCCGGAGTCGTCCACCGGTTGAACCGCAGACGGCCGCGGTCGTAGACCATGTAGATCCCCGTCCGCTTGAACAACCAATCGAGGACGTCTCCGACCGTCTTCGTAGTGCCGTGATTGTACGGCCAAGGATGGTAGTCCGAGGTGAGGATCGGCAGAGCTGCGGTTATGTCGTCGCCGAGGACCTCGTAGAGCTCCCCGAGGTCGACAATGTCCGAGATGGTCGACCAATCGAAAGGCAACCAGGCGGACATTCCCGCAGACCGCACGCCTTCTTGACCGGTCGTGTCAGCGTTGAAGGTCCCGAATAGCAGATCGATCACGGCGAACTGGGAGTTCTCGGCGACGAAACAGGTCTCCGCGTACCACTCGAGGATCGAGTTCCCGTTGCTGTTGTAGGCGTTGAGGAACGACCCGTGGGGAGGCGTCCCCGACCCGGTCCCTGGACCGAGTTCTATATCAAGTCCCTTGTTCAAGTTGAGGGCGTAGACGCCGTCGTTGAAGAACAGGGGGATCGGAAGGTAGGCCGGATTCTCGCCGTCGGTACCGACCAGAATGTCGCTACCTGAAAGGGTGTAGTCGATCCCATTCCCGCGGTCGAAGACCTCGGTGACCTTGAAAACGCCGCCGGTCTTATCGCGCCGCAGTTGAACGACGCCGACCCTCGAGTTGTAGGCGGTCGAGACGTTGTCCCAGAGGGGGCCGGAGATGTCCGCCCGATAGTTCGCTTGGAGCGTCGACGCGCCCACCTGGTTGACTCGTTGGACCGGATCGACCGCCATTACGTAGTCGTGTTGCGACAAGAAGAAGACGGACATTGTCGCAGGGCGAAAGGGCGTGTTCCGAATCATCCCCATGATCGACGAGCAAGTGACCTTGATCTGGTTCGACCCCCGCGCCGAGGTCTCGGTCGAGACCTTGGAGACCATCCCGCGAAAGATGACCTCCTCCTCGCTCGCCGACTCGGCAGAGATCGGAGCCGTGGAGATCACGACTGGGAGCTGTTCGATCCCTCCTCGCGAGTACTCGGTCCCCGACCCGCGAACCAACACGATCGGAGCTCCGACCACTTGGCCCGTCCCTTGATCCTGCATCGCGATCGGGATGTTCGGCGAACCCCAAGCCCGCGTCGCGGTGAACGAGACCGCCGAGGTGACCGACTGCACGAGGAACGTCGATCCCGAGATCCGGACGATGTCGTCCTCCGCGAGGTTGGTCGTGTCGTCGCAGTAGATCGTCGTGTTGGGGTCGGGAGAGACGTAGAACGTGGTTCGGACAACCGCGTTGTTCGAACTGTTCCGAAGGTAGTTCGACACGCGAGACAACATGACCGAGAGGGTCTCGGAGATGGAGAGAACCGAGAAGGAGGTCGTCGGGTCCGACCCCATGGAACCGAAGATCGCGATCTCCGACGAGAACTGCGACCCCATGTCAGCGATCACGCCGTCGATCGCAGGAAGGTAGGCAAGCCCCGCCCTCGAGGTCATTGTCAAGGGATCGGCAAGGCTATTGAACGGCCCGATCCCGTAGACCCGAACGATGATCACGCGGTCGGAGGCCACTAGGTATTCCCCCGGAAGAACATTCCAGTTGTCGACCACAGCCTAGGCTCGTCGTCCGCCTGGGCGTAGTCCGCCGCCGAGGACTTCTCGGCGATCATCGGCATACGGGCCTCGTTGTAGGTGTAGGGGGTCGTCCCCGCTGCGTCCGCCGCTTGACGGTAGAGGCGGAAGGTGACCCCAGTCGCCGCGGCCTCGAGGAGGCCCTCTAGGGTGTTGTTCGGGTCGAACTTGTTCCGTTGCGCGGCCGTGTAGAAAGGGTCGATCGAGGCGTACCACCGAGTCAAGTTCGCCGCGGGGAAGATGGAGGACAAGAACTCGAGGTTTGCGACTTGACCCCAGTTGACAACGTCGGTCGAGAGGCCCGACATTTCCGAGGAGCTCGCCGCCGCCCGTTGCATGGTCGACCGCCGGACGTCTCCGGCCACTCCACAGGGTACCCAGACCCCGTCGGGGTTGTAGGTAACCTGGGTTTCTTGGACGCCGCCGCCGATCGAGATGAGGTACTGGGAGAACCCGTAGATCGCCGCGTTCGCGTCGGTTCCGAAGTCGAGGACCATAGGCGACCCGTAGGCCGTGTAGAGCGTCCACAATAGGGGCGTCGTCGAGGGGATCGTGTTCGCGGTGAACTGGTAGGTCGCCTGCGGTAGCACCCCCCCTAGAGTCGCTTGTAGGGCCAAACACAGCCGCCCAGGGATCGAGTCGTCCGAGGCTATGTCCCCGTCTTTGTCAAAAAGGCCGAACCCGTACCCGGGATCGGGGGTGACGTCTGCGGGAGCTCCGCCCGCGACCGAGACAGTAAAGGGGGGGAGGATGACCTCCCAAGCGATTAGAGGAAAATTTGCCATTCGAGACTCCTAGGCGTAGCCCGCGGCCATGTACCGATTCGAGGCGTAGCTTTGCGCCCGAGCGAAGGACCGAGCGATCGACTCCTCGTCCGCGAACGCCGCGTCAACCTTCAAGTTGAAGTTGGTCTGGTTGTTCGTCACCGCCGGAGCCGCCGCCGTCGCCGGTGTCGCGGTCGTAGACTTCTTTCCAGAGGCCCCGAGATAGGCCGCGGTCGCGTAGGCCGCTACACCCGCAGCGGTGAGTCCCGCCGCAGCCGCAAAGTTACCCGAGAAGGTTGCGATCGAGGCCCTCGCGAGCATCTCGTCGCCAAGGGCCGAGATGACCGCTCCGATCGCCGCTCGACCGATGTCCGCGATCTTCTCGCCGTTGCCGATTGCAGTTCCGATCATCTTCGCTTGCCCGGCGACCCACTTGTCGTAGAAGGCCGAGTGCGCCTCCTCGGTCGACTTGGTCGCCTCGGTAACGGCTCCTTGCGAGGTCGTGATTGCAGTCACAACCCCATCGAGGACCTCGTAGACTTCACCGGCCGCAGTCTTCCACGAGTCGACGAAACCCTCGCTTGGGTTAAACCCAGTCACAAACCCTTGCCACCAATCGCCCGTAGCCTTCGTCGTCGCGTCGAGTTCAATCTTCGCCGCCGCCGACGCCGCCTCGGCCCGCTTCTTAGCCTCCGCGATTGCCTCCGCGACTGGGTCGACCTTCGGAGGCTTGGGAGCTCCGCCGCCGCCCGTGTTCGTCGCCGTCGGTTTCTCGGGGTTCCAGAGACGGAAGTTCAACTCCTCCGCCTTTTGGACGTAGTTCTCTCGACGGCGAAGGAGCTCGTTGTGATGATCGATCTCGTCCTTTGTCATCCCCGCGTTGGTCGCGATCGCCTGGGCGCGGGCGTCGTTTTGGGCGATCAGCATCTGCGTCTTGAACTGCGAGTTCTCGAGGAGCATCTCCCGAGCTCGAGCGTCGATGTCCCTCTGCGACTGTCGCACGCCGTCGTTGACGACCGTCAACTCGTGGTCGGCCTTCGCCCTAGTACTCTCGATCGAGGAGGCGAACAGGGCCTCCGCCGCTTTCGCGGCCGCGAGCTCCCCCGCTGCGTTCGCCCGAAACGCGCGGTTCTCGTCGTTCGCTGCGATCTGATTGTCGATCGCGGCCAACGTGGCCTCGTATTCGATTTTCGCGGATTCTTGCTTCGAGATCACCACGTCGCCGAGCGTCTTCGCGAGGTCGTCGTAGGCCGCTTTCTGATCTCGGATCGACTTTAGAGTTCCATCCAGGGCCTCCCGATACCTCGTCTCGTTCGCCTCGGCGTTCGACTCGGCGAGGGAGAGACCGTCGACCGATCCTGCGACCGCCCAGATCCCCTCGGACACGAGACGAAGGGGTAGCAGGACCGCTTGCATAGCAACCTTGACCCCATCGAAAATCGTAGAGAGCCGCTCGCCCATCTGCTCGACCGAACCGCCTCCCAGGACGGCCTCCGCGAAGGCTCCTTTGAGCGCGAACAGACCCTTCTCGGTCTCGTCCCAAACCTTCATTCCCTCGTCGCCGAAGGACTTGAACAATGATTCGGCCGACCCGAGGAAGGCCTCGACGCCGACCTTCGCCGCGCCCAATGCGATACCAACACCGCCGATCGCTGCGATCGCCTTGGGACCGCCGATCCTCTCGACGAGAGACCCGGCGGCGATGTCCGCCTTGTCGGCCACCTCCTTGAGTTGGTCCGAGAGCTTCCTCCCCGAGGTGACCATCTTAGCCATTCCGTCGCGGCCCTTGTCGAGGGCTCCGACGAGTCCACTAGAGTCGCCGTCGATCTCCGCTACGGTCTTCGCCATGATGTAGCCCTTCATCTTGGAGGCGAGCTCGGCGAGTCGGAGGTTTGCCTTCTCGCGTCGATCGGTGTAGTTCTTCTCGCCCTCTTGGACCTCGTGTTGGACGAACTCGGCGAGCTCCAACTGGGAATGGGTCACTTGCTCGAGGGTGATCGTAGGACTACCCCGCTCGATCCACTTGTGCAACCGCATGGCACCCCAGAACCCCGCAGGTTCGCCTAGGATGACAGGACACGAGACCGGCAGTGCATCCTTGCCCTCGTAGCCTAGACCCTGTCTGTAACCCATCGTACAACCCCTACGGTAGCGGACCTCGTCGGGACACTCCCAACACCGCATCGAGTGAGACGTGATCAGCCGAGCGTAGTCTCGCCAGACGACTCGGCTCCAGTTTTTGGGTACCCGACCGTCGCGACCTCCGAGGCGATCGACGAGATGTCATTCCAGGGGATTCGAGTGACCCACGCCCGCCGCTCGGCCTCGGTCCCGTCTGCGGGGAACGCGGGCTCCACGCCCTCGGAGCCTTTCAGACAGGCGACGAGGAGGTCGAGGTGGATCTGGATGATCTGGGCGAGGCCGTCGACCTCGTCCTTTCGATCCATGCTCCTCGACACCGCTTGGAAGTACCGCGCCCCCTCGAGGGCGTTAGGCTCCCGACACTGTAAACGGATCTTGGTCCGGTAGATCTCGACTTCGACCCAGTGACTCTCGACGAACTGCAACATGAGGCCCCTCCTTTTCGGTTCGGGGTAGTGGTGGGAAGACTAGGCGGTAGTCTGTTGGAAGGCCCAAGTCATGACCGAGGCGGTCGAGTTGGGGATCCCCTGGAACTTGAGGGTGTTCGTCCGGTAGGAGTTCGTCTCCCCCGGAGTCGGGAACGCCGCGAGCTGCGGGTTTGCGAGGATGAACCCGATGGAGTAGGCCCCGACCGTCAACGTAAGGTTGAGTTCAGTCAAGATCGTGTTCGCCTCGGCGTCGGTCCAATCGGGCTGTTGACCGTATGCAACGGCACCCTCGGAAAGGTCCGCCACGTCGAGCTCGATCGAGGGCGAGGCCGCAAGGGCGATGAACCCCAGGCCGAACCCGTAGGTCTCGCGGAAGTCGGCCACGTCGTTGATCGCCCAACCGGTGTCGATCGTCACCTTGGAGACCGCGTTGACGTTCTCGAAGAAATCGGTGAGGCTAACCGAACAGTTCACTCCAATGATCGGGGCCTCCACGTCGGGGGCGCGGTACACCGGGATCGTGGTTCCCGGCGAGGACGTCACCGGCCGCCACTTGCCCTTGATCGTCCACTCGATCATGACCTTCTGTCCGTACTCCCAGGAGAGCTTCGGGATACAGAGGCAGTCGTAGGCCTCAAACCGCTTGCCCAATTCCTCCTGGTAGACGATCGAGAAGGGTTGACAGGCGTAGGGGACGGTCGTCCGGTCCTCCTCGGCGTAAAACATGGGTTGGACCTCGAGTCCGATGATGTCGAGACCCAGATCCTTGATCGCAAAGGGCGACGCGAGAAACAGAGGGGCGAGCTGCGTCAGCGAGAGGAGCTCGAGGTCGAGTTCCTCGCCGAGTTGCCAAAACAACTCGGTCGAAAGGGTGATGTCCCACCCGAGGCCGCCGGTCTTCGAGGACTGGTTGCCCCCCCAAGGGGTCATGACGTCCGCCCGTTGAATGATTCCCGCGCCGCGAACCGAAAACTTCGGCATACCGACCACGCGGAGGGCGTTCGTCCCGACGTAGGTCGCAGGGTCGGTCGGTGGTTCTGCCTCGGGGGTCGGGTCTTCGTAGACGCCGAGGGCCGTCTGGGTCTTGATGTAGACCGCGGAGAGGTTGGACGCGAGGAGGTACTGCGGGGTCGTAGTCACTGCGGGCATGATGTCACCTTGCGAGGGAGCGGCGTTGGAAGACTTGAATCGAGGCGCGGACCGTCTCTTGAATGATCGTTTGTCCGGTGTCGTCGAGGCCGACGACGAAGTCCTGGGCGGTGATCCCAGAACTCGGGGCCGAGTTGTAGATCCCTGTCCCCGGCCAATCGACCGTGAACCTATTGCGAGCGTCGAGGTTTGGGAACCCCCAGACGGGCGAGGTCAAGATCATGACGACCCCCTCGACGTAGGCGCGGAGGGCCGTCTCGTAGACCTCGGGCGTAAACGCGATCGGAGGGTCGCCGGGGTCGGCCTCAACGAGAGGATGGACCCCCCCGCCGTCGTAGTATCCCCAGTCCGAACAGACCGAGATCTCGAGCTCGTGGACTTGGTCCATAGCTCCGAGGGCGTCCGTCACGACCGAGTCGGTCCGGATCACCGAGAGGCCGATCTTCGGTTGCGACTCCGCGGTAAACAACGCCCGACGAGAGGTGTACATATTCGACGCGAGCGGAGCGGGGAGGTTGGGAGCCCCCATCGCAGACAACCAGGCGGCGTCGCAGACGGTCGCCCAATTGTCGACCACGAGAGCAATTGCCGTGTTGGCGACGATCTGCGGGCCATAACTTGTAGAGGGGTTGGGCATACTAACGCAGTCCTATCTTTCCGCCGTTCAACTTGAACCGGCGGGCGAGCTCGGCGTCGGTGATTCCCACCTTGCCACCCATGGCCGCCGCCTGGACTCCGAGAGCATACCGCAGATCGGCAATAAAGGGAGAACCAAAGTTGACGAGGGGACGCTTGGGGGTCGGGACGACGATCCGGCCCTTTTGGTTGCGACTGGTTCGCCGCTCGTAGGCCCCGGTTCCCGAGTTGTGGTTCGCAGCGTAGGGGACGGCCGACCCCATCCGAACCGTGTTCCCCGAGACCTCCCAGACGTACTCGGCGTGATTGACCATCGCGAACGAGGGGTAGAGACGCTCCCCCGAGCCTGCGGTCCTTGAGGGCGACCGAGACCACCGCAGAATGTGTCGAGGCTCGATACGACCCGTATGCAACGCCCACCGCTTGATCGGGAGCCAGTACTTTTTCTCGAGGTAGGTATAGGGGGGCCACGACGCGCCCGTAGAGCTCCCTTGCGTCGCGAACATATCGGCACGCGACCGCGCCCAGACCTGCGAGAGGGGCGAGTTGCGATCACCCCAGAACGCCGACCAATCGCCCGCGTTGCGGATAGCAAGCTCGAGGGCGTCGACGCCGTCCTGGGCGTTGTTCGTCAACTTGAGGAACACCGACCCCATCGGATCACATCCGATCGACGGCGGCGTTGATTGCCACCCTCGACCGGGAGTTGATCTGTCGAGTGTAGATCTGTTCGGGGTAGTTCGCGTTCGAGCGGAGGATGTTCGGCGAGTTCGGACCGTTCGGCCGTTGCGCCCCCATATCCGCAGGGCGGGTCCGAAGGGTCTCCTTCAACCCCTCGGCCTGTTCGTCCAAACGGTCGGCCATGGTCTGCGAGTTCTGGTTCCGCAACCGGATCACCTGGGCGGCGAACCGGAGAAGGATGTACCGTTGGCAAACCCTGTACATCGCGTACTCGGGGTGGTCGTTGATCGCTTGGATCCCAACACCCATCCCCGAGAGGAACGCCGACAGCTCCGCCGCGTGGTCGAGGATGATGTCCTCGGCCTGCGTCTCCGTCGGTGCGGAGAGGGCGTCGAAGGCGATACGAGGGAGGAGTCGCCCGATGTCATCGGGGACCACGTTGAATGTGTAGATCTCGGCCATAGGAACCTCCCTTGACGGGGACTAGAGCGGGGGATGGAACCCTAGCCCCCGTCGAGGGAGGCCGCCCCGTAGAGCGGCCCCTAGAGCGAGACTACGAAATGTCAGTGGCGAGACGCGCCCACTTGTTCGACAAGCCGCCGAGCACCTGGACGGCGTAGTCCGACTCGATGTACATCGCGATACCGCGGGGGTTCTGCGAGTCGTAGGAGATGACCTGTCCGAGAGCCGCGTTCGGGTCGGGAGTGAAGGTCTGGATGAAACCCGAGTCGCCGTTCGCCTCGGCCACCTTGTAGATCGAGACGATGCCGTCCGACATGACCGGGGTCCCAGTCTGCGACGCCGCCGAGGGGAGGAACTGCGGGAGGCAGACGAAGTCGACCGGGCAGATCAGCTTCGAGGCGAAGAACGCTTTGAGCTGCGACCAATCGGCCGCGCCGGTGCGGACCTGGGCGAGCGAACCGGAGACCGTAGCCGCCGCGATCGAGTAGCCCATCTGCTGTACTTCGTTCTTTTGGAGAAGGGCGTTCGCCGTGTTGAGGTTACACACTGCAACCCAACGGCCGGTAAAGATGTCCGCGCCGTCCGCCGCCGAGGCGAGGAGGAGCGAGTTGAAGTCCGACTGCAACGAGGCCGAGGCCGCGCCGCCGTTCGTCACCGCGAGAGTCGAGCCGTAGTTGCCCTGCGTCGAGAGAGCCGAGCCGACGACCGCCGCGTGATGCTGTGCGCCCTGCGTCTGGAGTTTCATCGCGAATACCGCCGTGATGTCCTCGGCGCGAGCCGCGAACTCCTGGATCTGTTTCAACGTGAAGACCTGGTGACCCCAACGGTAGCACGAGGAGTTGTAGGAACCGCTCGTGATGCGAAGACCACCGGGGACGGCGGGGGTGTCGAGCTCGATCGGCTTGATCCCCTGTGCGCCGTTCGTCACGAGGGCGTCGTTCTCCGAGAAGTAGTGGTAGAAACCGGCCCGCGTCATGACCTTGACGATCGGCGAGAGCTCGAGGGAGACGTTGGAAGACGACCCGCCGCGGTAGAGGGAGATCTTTTGGAGGATTCCAGGGCGCAACGCACCGGAGTTTACGCCAGTTGAGGGGAAGGCAAAGGACATAGGGTACCTCTATCGAGAAGGGGCGCGGGGGCGCGGAAAGATTAGGCCTTGTAGGGGGCGAAGCGCATGATGAACTGTTCCTCGGCTTCGCAGTCCGTCAGAGCGATACCCCAGACGTAGGTCGAGCCGGTCGGACTGTTGTCCGCGAGGAAAGAGCCGTCCGCGTCGCTTGCGTCGATCTGGATGAAGTCACCGGCGGAGATAGCGCCCGCGCTCGAGGCGCGGACCTGGACTGCAACGCCCAACTGATCGATGATCTCGAGCGAGCCCGCGACCGGAGCCGACGGGTAGGTTCCCGGAGTGATCGAGTCCGCGCCGACCGCGAGGATCGCGTAGGGGATGTGCGCCTGCGTCGTACAAAGGGCGACCCGACCCTCGGCGGTGAGACGGAGACCGCAACCCTCCGAGTTCGTGAGGTTGGAGGCGATCTCGTTGACCGGAGCGAAGTTCTTGTAGGTGACGTATCCGAAGGCCATGTGGTTCTCCTAGCCCCGCAGGGCGTGGGGGTTGGTTGATCGAGTTAGAAAATGCCCTTGGTCGCCCGCTGCTCGACGACCGTGGACGGAGTCTCGCCGAACGTGATCCACGAGGCCGCGAAGGCCGGGTGACACTTCTCCTTCTCGGAGAGCTCGACGATCAGCTTCCACTGTACATCCTCGGAGAGCTCGGCGAACCGCTCGGGCTTGCCGATGACCTCGGAGAGCGACACCGACGAGGCGTTGCGGCCGATCGGGGCGATGGTACGGGCGGGCGAGGCCGACGGGCGAGCGGTCGGCGTCGAGAGGTCCTTCAACAGGGCCTCGAACTTGCCGCCGCCGACGATGAAGGCGTCCGCGAGCATGGTCTCGGTCTGCGGGGAGACCTTGCGGTTCCCGAGGGCGACCTTGACGTTGGCAAGGGCGACAGCCCGACGAGCGGCCGAGAGGTCGGCCTTCAACCGCTTGACCTCCGAGAGGGTAGCGTCCTCCTCGACCTTCTTCTCCTCGATCTCCTGGGCGGCCTTCTGCAACTCGAGAGCCGCGCCCTCGAGGGCCTCGGGGTCGGCGGAGGGAGCCTCGACGAGGTCGGGGTTCGCCGCGTGAGCGGCCGCGTGGAGCTCGGGGAACAGCTTGGAGATCAGAGCGGCGATCGCCGCTTCGTCCATGCCATTGTCGGCGCAGTAGGCCGCACATTCTTCCATGGTCATCTTGTACATCGTGTCACCTTCGGAAAGAGAGACCCCGCGCATCTCTGCGACGGGGACCTGTTGGGTCTTGATCTGGGGTATGGTCACGAACGAGACCTCGCCGATCGCGAACGGGTACTCGGGGACCTCGTCGAGCTCCGTACCCGCCCAGGCGCGAATGTTCGGCGAGACGTAGGGGATCTCGCCGTCGTCGAACGCCGCCGCCCATTTGGGGGACGTGAGGTCGAGACCGCCGTAGAGCATCTCGGAGACAGGTTGGGCGATGCCATGGGCGGCCGCCTCCGACTGGGTCAACGAGACCACTCGTCGAAGGTAGCCCGCCGCCGTTCCATTCTTGTCGTGTTCAATCGCCACCGGAGGCGCGAACGAGAGGAGCCAACGTTGGACCGAGGCAACCGCATCCTCCCAACGGAACCGCAGCTCGTCGGGGTTCGTCTCCTCGGCGTCAAAATCCCACTTCATCCCGTGGGCGTGGATCACACCTCGAGGAACGAGAGAAACCCACCGGAGGCCGGAGTCGTCGCCCAGGTCGATCGAGACAGTGCGGAGTTTGAGACGGGAGGAACGCATGGGGCCTACGATGCACCGCCTACCGCAGTTCCGCTAGCCCTAGACCCCCTCTAGGCGGTCTGGTAGCACGCCGAGCGACCAACTAGGCCCACCCCTATCGCGAGAGGCAACGATGCTAACCCGAAGACAGCGGATCTTGCTCGATCTTTTGACCAAGTGTCACTCGGTCGACCACCACCCAAGTCCCGAGCACCT
>Ga0114967_10002131_pt1 | contig 16634 bp, 16 predicted proteins | sample M_130628_MF_Meta_FD_92639 | JGI IMG/M metagenome (GOLD analysis project Ga0114967, IMG submission 92639) | Freshwater microbial communities from Lake Montjoie, Canada to study carbon cycling - M_130628_MF_MetaG | ecosystem: Environmental > Aquatic > Freshwater > Lake | place: Lake Montjoie... | reverse complement strand
AATTTAACAAAAACCAAAAATGAAAAAATCAATTGTAGTTATTGCATTAACAAGCTTACTATTTGTAAGTTGTAAAAATGAAAGTGCCGAAAGAGAAAAAATAGCTCAGGCAAACATCGATTCCTATTCTAAAACATGGGATTTAGTTATTAATGAAGGAAAAATAGACGTTCTTGACTCTGCTTATGCTCCAGAAATTGTATTGCACACCGTGCCTGAAATTAAAGGAATTGCAGCTTCAAAAGCCTATTATGCGTTTTTTGTAACAGGATTTTCTAACAGAAAATTTATCGTGAAAGATATTTTTGCTAGTGGCGACAAACTAACAAAATACTGGGTATTTAAAGGAACGCACACAGGTGATTTTATGGGAATTCCTGCAACTGGAAAAACTATTTCCGTAGAAGGTTGTACCATTGCTAGAATGGTAAACGGAAAAATTGTTGAAGAAAGAGATTTCATGGACAACATGGATTTCATGAAACAATTAGGGTTGATGAAATAATTATTTATTTTATTTTGTAGAAAGGGTTTTAGTTAGTGCTAAAACCCTTTTTTATTTTATTAAATAACGTATTTTTGTAAAATAATATAACAATTCTTAACCAAATAGTTACAATGATAACAATTGCAAATCAATTCGGAATGAAAGAAGCATTAGCACAATTAGGTGTAAAAGCGATAAACGAAGGGACTTCTACAGGAATTAATAATTTTTCAAATGGGTCAACTTTAGAAAGCTATTCCCCCGTTGACGGACAGTTAATAGGTTCCGTAAAATGCACTTCCGAAGCGGATTACGAAACGGTACTGCAGGCAGCTACTTCGGCATTTCAAATATTTAGAGTAATGCCGGCACCTCAACGAGGGGAAATTGTTAGGCAATTTGGGGAAAAACTTAGACAAAATAAAGAAGCTCTTGGAAAATTGGTTTCCTATGAAATGGGAAAATCACTTCAAGAAGGTTACGGTGAAGTTCAAGAAATGATTGATATATGTGATTTCGCCGTAGGACTTTCAAGACAATTACACGGGTTAACAATGCACTCTGAAAGACCTGGCCACAGAATGTATGAACAATATCACCCAATGGGCGTAGTAGGAATTATCTCTGCATTTAATTTCCCAGTTGCAGTTTGGGCATGGAATACTGCTTTGGCTTGGATTTGTGGTGATGTTTGCGTTTGGAAACCTTCTGAAAAAACACCCCTTTGCGGAATCGCTTGTCAGAATATTATTGCTGAAGTCATTAAAGAAAATAACCTTCCGGAAGGAATTTCTTGTTTGATAAACGGAGATTATAAAGTGGGTGAATTAATGACTAATGATCGTAGAATTCCATTAATATCGGCTACTGGATCTACACGAATGGGTAAAATAGTTGCGCAAGCCGTAGCAGGTCGTCTTGGAAAATCATTATTAGAATTAGGTGGAAACAATGCCATTATTGTAACCCCAGATGCCGATATTAAAATGACTGTAATCGGCGCTGTATTTGGCGCTGTTGGAACTGCTGGACAACGCTGTACTTCTACTCGAAGATTGATTATTCACGAAAGTATTTATGAAAAAGTAACAGACGCAATCGTTTCAGCATACAAGCAATTGAGAATTGGAAATCCATTGGATCAAAACAACCACGTTGGACCCTTAATTGACACTATGGCGGTTGAAATGTACAAAAATGCTTTGGAAAAAGTAGTTGCCGAAGGAGGTAAAATCCTTGTTGAAGGCGGCGTACTTTCAGGCGAAGGTTATGAAAGTGGCTGCTACGTTAAACCAGCAATCGCTGAAGCTGACAACTCATTTGAAATTGTGCAACACGAAACTTTTGCCCCAGTATTGTATCTATTAAAATATTCTGGCGATGTTCATGATGCTATCGCAATTCAAAACGGAGTGGCTCAAGGATTATCCTCTGCAATTATGACTAATAATTTGCGTGAAGCAGAACTTTTCCTTTCTGTTGCCGGTTCCGATTGTGGAATTGCAAACGTAAATATCGGTACCTCAGGAGCAGAAATTGGCGGTGCTTTTGGTGGTGAAAAAGAAACTGGTGGCGGTCGTGAATCGGGTTCCGATGCCTGGAAAGTATACATGAGAAGACAAACGAATACCATCAATTATACTACAAGTTTGCCTTTAGCACAAGGAATAAAATTTGATTTATAATCTAAATTAGGATTAATTTCTCCCTTTTTCATCAGGATATAATAATGGCAAAGGATCACTTTGCCAATATTCTTTGGTGTCAATATCTAAAATTGTTAACGGCCCTAAAAATGCCGCCCCCGTGTCGATATTCCAAACATTGGCCATTTGAATTGGAATGATTTTATTGATTTTGGTCACGGGTGTATGCCCAATATAAATTTCGCTATATAATTTTAGCCTTTTTGGATATAAAAGAGCATCTGGACTCATCGATTTATCCAATGCAACTGCCAGTTCCCACAGCGTTCGTTCCCAATAAAACATTTTTGGAAAATATTCGTGGGTCACACCGTTCAAATTGGTGAACCCAGCATGAACAAACAATCGGTTGCTAGAATCCAGATAATAATTGTCTAAATTCTTTAAAAAATCGATGTGTTTTTGTTTAGTAGCCTCGTCAACATTGGCATAAGCAAAAACGGTGGCTTGCCCCCCATGCTCGAACCACAAAGGATTGTCACGGTTGGATTGCAACCAATCCAACAATAATTCATCGTGATTTCCTCTAATAAAAATACAATTTTGCTTTTGGCTTAATCCAATTAAAAAATCGATAACCTGTGGCGATTCACTCCAACCATCTACATAATCTCCTAGGAAAATTAAGATGTCATTTTGGGTAACATTGGACTTTTCTAAAACTTGATTCAGGGCTCTCAAACCGCCATGAATGTCACCTATTACAAGGGTTCTTTTCATATTATTGGTTTATTATACTACATCATATTTCATCTTTCTCAAAATACGCAGCGCTTCTTTAAACGACAAATAAATTTCGGAATACGGCTTCAAAATTAGTTTAGAATCAATTAATTTTTGCTTCGCTTCCTCAAATCCGTTAAGGTAACAAATCATTAAGGTAGAAGGCAAATTCTCTAAATCTCTGAATTCGTTATCGGTTAATTTTATTCCTTTTTCTAATTTATTGATCAACGAAAGGTTGGAATTGTAAACATGAAAAAGTGTTTTTTTATCAAATTCTGGAGGTTCAAATAGCATTTCACGATCAATTTTATAATACCCATTATCAAAAAAATGCAAGGTTTGTTTTTCTAAAGGATAATACCTTATTTTATCATTTAGCCCCAAAGGAACGTACTCGGTAATAGTAAATGTAGTGTCGTCAAAGCTAATAGTTACCACATCTTGAGCAGAATAAAACAATTTTATTTGCTCGTTGATCAATGCAATATCCACTCTGGAAAGAAAAATATTGTCCCCTACTTTTTTGTAGTTCCCCGCCCAACAAATCACAAATAATTCCTTAAATACTTTATATTTTGGAGAAATGTCTTTATGACTTAAATTCATAAATGCAATCACGCCGTCCAAAGTATATTCAATACTGTTTCTAGAATTATTTTCTATTCCATGAACGGTTCCGGAATTCTGATAATTTTTTTCTACTTCGCCCTCAATAGGAATGGTATTACTTCCACGCCTAATAAAAACGCTGTTTATAGGAATGGTATGAATGCCTTTTTTGAAAAATGAAGATTTCTTTTTTGGCTTTATCGTTACCAATCCGATCACTCTGTCTTTTGGTAAATTGGGAAAAGGCACGTTTTCATATTGAATTTTTGGAGGATTTTCCAAATAGGCATTTACCAAATTTTGAATGCGACTGTCGTCAAAGAAATCATCGCCTACAATTTCGTTATCGTGGTCTTCCACACCAACAACAATATAGGAATTATTAGACGGATTTGAATTGGACAAGGCACAAATATGCTTCAAAAACTTGGCTTTTCCTTCGCGAGTATGCAAATTCAACTGTCGCTTTTTATCATAAAAACTTGACTCATCATGATGAGCCAATAGATTTTTAATAAGAAGTCGCTTGTTAATCATATTGTTGCTTTTCGGCGATTTATTTAGGAATTTCGCTTTACAATACTCACCATCGCTTGCGCAGTAGGCATTACCACTAAATCGGCAATATTCACATGGTAGGGTCTAGATACTACAAAATGAATAATATCGGCTAAATCTTCCGCTTGCAAAGGGGAAAACCCTTTATAAACATTTGCCGCTTTTTCTTTGTCTCCTTTAAATCGAACCGTGCTAAATTCGGTGTCAACCATCCCAGGATGAATTGCGCCTACACGAATTCCAAAAGGATTCAAATCAATTCTCATCGCTTGATTTAACGAATCGACAGCGTGTTTTGTAGCACAATAAACATTTCCATTTGGGTAAACTTCTTTTGCTGCGGTGGAGCCAATATTAATAATATGACCTGATTCTCGAGCAACCATATTGGGAATAATCGCTCTTGAAACATATAAAAGCCCTTTCAAATTAATGTCAATCATCGCGTCCCAATCGTCTAAATTACCCGTTTGAATTGGATCTAAACCATGTGCATTCCCCGCATTATTAATTAAAACATCAATAGTTGAAAACGATTCTGGAAGTGAGGCAATACTATCAAAAACCGCTTTTTTATCCCTAACATCAAACAATAAGGAATGGACTTCGGTAAATTCCAAAAGTTCTTTTTGCAATTCTAAAATACGATCTTCACGACGACCGCAAAGAATGATTTTAAAATTATTTTTTGCCAAAACTCTTGCGGTTGCTCTTCCAATTCCGCTTGTTGCGCCTGTAATTAATGCTGTTTTCAATTTATTTATGTTATTTAGTATTAAGGGACTTTATTTCCCCTGCTTTCTGTCCAAATGGCAAACCAATCTTCTTTTTCTAATTCCAATTGGGTTGCTTTCATCAATTGTTGAATTCTAGCCACATTTACGGTTCCTGCCACTGGAATTACTTTAGCAGGATGATGTAAAATCCATGCCAATAATAAAGTATCAGCACCAAAATGGTATTTTGAAACTAATGAAGCGAGTAGTTTTTTTAATCTTCTAGTCTGCTCATTATCTTCTCGAAAAACAGTTCCAAGTGGATTCCATGACATCGGTTGGATAGTATTGATTTGCATATAATCCAAACTTCCGTCAATCATTGGCTCAAAATTAGTTGCTGAGAACTGTATTTGATTGAACCTTATTTCTATTTTTTGACGGATTAATTCTGTTTGAGAAGCTGTAAAATTAGATACACCAAAATCTATTATTTTTCCTTCCGATTTTAATTTGGTTACCGCCTCAGCAATTTCATCGGCCTGCATTAAAGGACTTGGGCGATGCAATAATAATACATCAAGATAATCTGTTTGGAGGTTTTTTAATGAATTTTCCACCGACCAAATAATATAATCTTTCGAGTAATCGTAGTGTTTTATGGTGTTATTTCGGTTTTCACAAACATATTGAATGCCACATTTTGAAATAAATTGTAGTGATTCTCTAGCTATTTTGCTTGAAGCAAATGCCTTTCCGAAAGACGCTTCTGTAGTATAGGCACCATAAATATCAGCATGATCAAAGGTGGTGATTTTATTTTCAAGACAAATATTTATCGTACTTTCCATTTCAGAAGTACTCAAATTTTTATCCCAAACTCCCCAATTCATAGTTCCAGCGATTATTTGTGATAACTTATTTTTTTTCAAGGTTTTAGTATTAAAATGTTAACTAGAATAGAATGGGTTTTAGGTAATTTTCATAAAGTTCTTAAAATTATAAAAAGAAAATCACAATTCAGCCTTAAAAGCAAATGTTTTATAGAAGTTTTAACCATTTTTTAACATCGTACTTCTAAAAAAAAATTCAATTTGCACTCTCAAATTTAAATGTTAAAATTTACAATAATAAAATCAGTAAAATGGAAGAAAATACTTCGACTTTAGACATCAGAGCGATAAATGAAAAAATTGAAAAAGAAAGTGCTTTTATAGACCTTCTTACAATGGAAATGAACAAAGTAATTGTAGGTCAGAAGCACATGATTGAAAGATTATTAATTGGACTTCTAGGACAAGGACATATTTTATTAGAAGGCGTTCCGGGATTGGCTAAAACTTTAGCGATAAATACTTTATCACAAGCCGTTCAAGGTTCTTTCAGTAGAATTCAATTTACACCCGATTTATTGCCTGCGGATGTTGTAGGAACAATGATTTATAACATTAAACAAAATGAATTTTCAATAAAAAAAGGACCGATTTTCGCTAATTTCGTCTTGGCAGATGAGATCAACCGTGCGCCTGCAAAAGTGCAATCGGCATTACTGGAAGCGATGCAGGAAAAGCAAGTAACTATTGGTGATACCTCATTTAAATTGGAGAGACCGTTTTTAGTATTGGCAACTCAAAACCCAATTGAGCAAGAAGGAACGTACCAACTTCCAGAAGCGCAAGTGGACCGTTTTATGCTTAAAACGGTTATCGATTATCCAAAAATGGAAGACGAAAGATTGGTGATTCGTCAAAATTTAAAAGGAGCCTACGAAAAAGTAAATGCGGTAGTATCTGTAGATCAAATATTGCGAGCTCAAGAAGCAGTTCGTGAAGTTTATATGGATGAAAAAATAGAAAAATATATTCTAGACATTATTTTTGCAACTCGTTTTCCTGAACAATATAAATTAGCTGATTTAAAACCCCTAATCAGTTTTGGATCTTCTCCTCGTGGCAGTATCAACCTAGCAAATGCTGCGAAATGTTATGCTTTTATTAAACGTAGAGGGTATGTGATTCCTGAAGATGTTCGCGCCGTTGTTCATGATGTATTGCGTCATAGAATTGGGATTACCTACGAAGCGGAAGCTGAAAACATTACCTCTGTTGACATCATCAACAAAATCGTAAACGAGATTGAAGTACCTTAATCAGCTTTAAGCTATAAACAGTAAGCATTTAGAAAATTCTAATGGCTGAACGCTAATAGCTATTTGCTGAAAGCTAAAAAAAATGGATACCAAAGAACTATTAAAAAAAGTACGTAAAATAGAAATTAAGACCCGAAGATTGAGCGATCATATCTTTTCGGGAGAATACCATACGTCATTTAAAGGGCGTGGGATGACATTTTCTGAAGTTCGTCAGTACCAATATGGGGACGATATTCGTGCTATAGATTGGAATGTAACCGCAAGATATAACGAAGCGCACGTTAAAGTTTTTGAAGAAGAACGGGAGTTAACCATGATGTTAATTGTTGATATTTCTGGGTCGGAAAGTTTTGGTTCTAAAAACCAATTTAAAAAAGATATTGTTACAGAAATTGCAGCCACAATGGCTTTTTCGGCGACACAGAATAATGATAAAATAGGTTTGATTTTATTTTCAGATCAAATCGAATTGTATATCCCTCCAAAAAAAGGAAAATCACACGTATTGAGAATTATTCGTGAATTGATTGAATTTCATCCAAAAAGCCATAAAACCGATGTTTCACAAGCCTTAAAGTTTTTATCGGGAACGCAAAAAAAGAAGGCAATTGTCTTTTTAATTTCTGATTTTATGTCTGATGAATACGAAAGCACCTTGAAGATTGCTTCTAAAAAACACGATATTACTGGAATTCGAGTATTTGATATTCGTGAAGAAAAGTTGCCAAACTTAGGGATGGTTCCAATGTTAGATGCGGAAACTGGCGAAACACAATTGGTGAATACGGGGTCTAAAGCAATTCGGTTAGCATACGAAAAAGGATACCAAAACAAAGTTGATTATTTTATTGAAACTTTTAGAAAATCAGGATCCGGAGTTGTAAATACAAGGGTTGATGAAAGTTACGTAACCAAATTATTAAGTTATTTTAAGTCGCGATAAACACAATGAGAGTTAAATATTATTTACTTTTCTTACTAATTTCAGTTTCACTATTTGCTCAAAAGCAAGTGGAAACTAAAATAGACGTAACCAAAAATAAAATCGGGGCGCAATTCAATTTGACCTACAAAACAACAGTTGATACGGCATCAAAAGTAGTTTTTCCAACTTTAAAAAACTTTGGAAAAATGGAAGTGATACGATCCTATGTGGTGGATACCATTAAAAATGGCGCGAGATACGAACTTATAAAAAAATATGGTGTAACCCAATTTGACTCTGGGAAATATGTAATTCCGAGTTTGAAAATTCTAATAGATAATAAAGCCTTTGCTACCGATTCTATTTTAGTGGAAGTTTCTGATGTTAAAGTGGATACCCTAAAACAAAAATTATTTGACATCAAACCAATTGCCGAATCGGAATTTCAATTGAGTAATTTTTGGACCTATTTCTTAATCATATTATCAATTTTAGGAATTAGTGCTTTGATTTATTGGTTAATAAAAAAATACAAACAAAAGAAAGTGGAAGCAATTGAAGAGCTAAAAAGCCCTATAGAAAGAGCAACTATTTTACTTAAAAACTTAGAAAAAAAGGAGCTTTGGCAAAAGGGTGCTGTAAAAGAATATTACAGTGAATTGACGGATATTGCAAGGAATTATATTGAGGAAGCGATCGAAATTCCAGCTATGGAAAGCACTACTTCAGAACTGATTATTGCCCTTAGAGCCGCTTCTATCAAAAAGAAAATGACGGTTTCTGCTGAAACTCTTGAGAATTTAGAACGCGTTTTAATGCAAGCCGATTTAGTGAAATTTGCTAAATCACGACCGGTAGATTTTGAAATTGCCGAAGACAAAAATAAGATTGAAAAAGCAATTCTAACATTGGATAAATCCATACCAATAGAACTTGAACCGGAAGTTGACACAACGGAATGGGACGAAATGCGTCGCTTAGAAAAAGAGAAAAAAGAGAAAAGAAAACGAATATTAACTGCTGTGGGATTCGTTGTTGGCGCAATAGTAGCTCTATTGATTTTCTTGGTAGCAACCAAGGGATTTGATTATGTAAAAGACACTATTATTGGAAGCGCAACAAAAGATTTAGTGGAAGGACAATGGGTTTCAAGCGAATATGGTAATCCTAAAGTGCATGTTGAGACTCCAAAAGTCCTCACTAGAATTGATGCTTCTAAACAATTTCCAAAAGAGGTAGTTAAAATACTAAAAGAAGGAAGTGTTTTTACTTACGGAAGTTTGCAAAGCAATTTTTACATCGCATTAGCTACTGCAACACCAAAACAAGAATTGGATTATGACCTTCAAAAAGGATTAGAAGGAACTATAAATGGATTTGGAGGACAAAATGTCGTTTTAAAACAAGAAGAATTCCAAACCAAAATGGGGGTCTCTGGTTTAAAAGGATTTGGAACAATGGTATTGCTTGATCCAGTCCTAAAAAGCAGTGTTAAGTTGTATTTTGAAGTAATCTTATTTAAAGAAAATGGTGGCTACCAGCAAGTAATTTTATTACATGAAGAAGGTGATAAATACGCGGAGCAAATTTCAGAAAGAGTGATCAATTCTGTTGAATTTAAAAAAGGCGAAAACAATGAATAAGGTGACTTTTCTAAATCCCGAATTTTTCTGGCTTTTCCTTTTAATTCCAGTTGTTATAGCATGGCAAATATGGAAAAGAAAGGAACAAACTGCCACTTTAAAAATAAGTTCATTAAGGGGTTTTAAGAATTCAAAATCTGTTTTGACCAAATTAAAACCGATGCTTTTTGTTTTTCGAATATTGGCATTAAGCTCTTTAATTATTGCAATGGCGCGCCCGAGAACTGTGGATGTGAGTAGCAAAACCAAAACCACAAAAGGGATTGACATTGTAATGTCTGTGGACGTTTCTGGGAGTATGTTGGCCAAAGATTTCAAGCCAAATAGAATGGAAGCCTTAAAAGTGGTTGCAGAAAATTTTGTGAAAGAAAGACCAAATGACCGAATAGGATTAGTAGTTTACGCATCTGAAGCGTATACCAAATCGCCGGTAACAAGTGATAAAGCGGTGGTAATGGATGCCATTAGAAGTATTAAATATGATAATGTTCTTAAAGATGGAACTGGAATTGGAATGGGTTTAACCACAGCAATTAACCGATTAAAAGACAGCAAGGCTAAAAGTAAAATTGTGATTTTAATGACTGACGGGGTGAATAATGCGGGTTTTATTGAGCCACAAACAGCATCTGATATAGCACAACAATACGGAATTAAAGTTTATACGATTGGGATTGGATCTAATGGAATGGCCGATTTTCCTTACGCAATTGCACCAAACGGGGAGTTTTTATTTAGAATGATGAAAGTAGAAATTGACGAAGAGTTACTTCGATCTATTGCAAAAAAAACAGGTGGAAAATATTTCCGAGCGTATAGCAATCAAAAATTAGAATCGATTTATAATGAGATTAACAAATTAGAAACAACGGAAATTCAAGAGTTAAAATTCTATGATTACGATGAAAAATTTAGACTTTTTGCGCTTTTTGCAGGGGCATTATTGTTGTTGGAATTAGGATTACGAAACACCCTTTTTAGAAGTTTTATATAATTTCGAAATCGTAAAAAAATTGGTATTTAAGAAAAATATATGTACGAATTAGACGAAAAAAAATATTTGACTTTATTATTTATCATCCCCATTTTGGTTGTGGTATTTCTATTCAATTTATATTGGAAAAGAAAAAAACAACAAGAATTTGGGGATTTAGAAATGATAAAAAAATTGAGCCCTGAAAGTTCAGGATTTAAAACGGGGCTTAAATTTGTTGTTTTGACACTTGCTTTTGCTTGTTTAGTTATTGGATTAGTTAATCCAAAAATAGGCACAAAATCAGAGACTATAAAGCGAGAAGGAATAGACATTGTATTTGCTGTCGACGTATCTAAAAGTATGCTTTGCGAAGATGTTGCGCCAAGTAGATTAGAAAAAAGCAAGCAGATTGTTTCGCAAATCGTCAATCAATTAGTAGGTGATAGAATTGGAATTGTAGCCTATGCAGGAAGCGCATTCCCCGTTTTGCCGATTACTACTGATTATGGCGTGGCAAAAATGTTTTTACAAAGTATGAATCCTAACATGGTTTCTTCTCAAGGAACCTCATTGGATGACGCTATAAAATTATCTTCCACTTATTTTGATGATGATAAAAAAACGAGCAAGTTACTAATTTTAATTTCTGATGGAGAAGACCATTCCGAAGGCGCAAGTGATGCAGCTGAAGAAGCAAATAAATTAGGATTAAAAATAATTACAATTGGATTAGGAACCCCAAAAGGCGGCCCAATTCCGTTAAAAGAAAATGGCAGAGTACTGAGCTTTAAAAGAGATCAAAATAATGAGGTTGTAGTCACAAAATTGAATGAAGAAAGCTTAAAAGTAATTGCGAAGAATACTAAAGGGGGTTATATTAACGGAAATAACACCAAGGAAGTTTTAGAATATATTAAAAAGGCATTGGATAATATTGAGAAAAACGAATTTGAAGCACAGCAATTCACCGACTATAATTCGCAATTCCAATGGTTCTTAGGAATGGCATTTTTTCTATTATTTATAGATGTTTTCTTCTTGGAAAGAAAAACAGAATGGTTGAAAAAGTTGAATTTATTTAATGAAAAACAATAATGAAGAAGTTGTTACTATATAGTTTTCTCTTGCTTTCTTTTGCGATTTTCGCTCAAGAAAAAGATTTTCATTTGCCTAGAGCAAATAGTGAATTCGCAGATAAAAAATATGCAGAAGCAGAAGCGGAATACCGAATATCTCTTTCTAATAATCCAAAAAAATCTATTTCAGCCTATAATTTAGGGAATGCTATTTACAAACAAAATAATAATTCAGAAGCCCTATTTTCCTATGAAAATGCAATAAAAAATTCAACCGCAAGACCTGAAAAACACACCGCTTTTCATAATTCAGGAAATATTTACATGAAAGAAAAAAATTATTCAGCCGCTGTTGAAGCCTATAAAAATGCGTTAAGGAATAATCCAAATGATGAAGAAACCCGATATAATTTTGCTTTAGCAAAAAAAATGCTGAAAAATAATCCTCCAAAGAAAGACGATAAAAAAGACAAAAAGGATAAGAAAAAGGACGATAAAAAGAAAGACGATAAAAAAGATAAAAAGAAGGACGACAAGAAAAAAGACGATAAGAAGGACGGGGGAAAAAAAGATAAAAACGACCAAAAAAATAATCAGGATGGGCAGCCAAAACCGAAGCCTGGAGGAATACAAAAAGAACGCGTTCAAAATTTATTAGACGCGGTAAATAATGAAGAAAAGAAGATACAAGATAAAGTAAATGCTAATAAAGTGAAGGGCAAACCAATTCAAACAGAGAAAGATTGGTAAAGTCTAGTCTGGTTTAAACGATTAAACAGTTAAACTATTAACAAAAAAACATTTCAACGATTAAACAAGTAATGAAAAGATATTTAATTCTACTATTCTTAAGTTTTCAAGCAATTATAGCCCAGGTACAATTTGAGGCTAAAGTCAGCAAGCAAACTCTTGGATTAAACGAAAGACTTCGTATTGATTTTACAATGAATGACGACGGCGACAACTTTGTCCCTCCAAATTTTGAAGGGTTTAAAATTGTTGCTGGACCAAGCCAACAAGTGAGTCAATCGTGGATAAATGGCAAGAGTTCATTCAACAAAACGTATTCCTATTTTTTATTGCCAATGCAAAAAGGAGCGTTGGTAATTCGTCAGGCTTCAATAGATATTAGAGGGCAAATTTATAAAACATCTCCAATTAGAATTACGGTTACTGCAGCAGTAGAACAACCTAGAGATCCAAATGACACGCAAGTAAATGCTGACCAATCTTTGCATTTGGTTGCGGAGATTTCAAAAACAAATCCTTACTTAAATGAGCCAATTACGGTAGTTTATAAAATCTATTTCAGTTACAATATTGGAATTACCAATTGGAGAGAATTAGACAAACCAAAATACAACGATTTTTGGAGTCAGAATATTGATATCAAACAATTAGTGGCTGAAGAAGGAAAATATAACGGGGAGAAATACCGTTTTGTAACACTCAGAAAAACCGTTTTGTATCCTCAAAAATCTGGAAAATTGGTAATTGAACCGTTGTCATTAGATGTTGATGTTCAGTTGCCCTCCAACCGACGAAATATTTTTGGGCAAGTACTTTTGGTGGAAGACCACAAACGCGTTTCTGCCGGTGCCAAAACCATTAACGTTAAAGCACTTCCAGAAGCAGGAAAACCTGCAGATTTTTCAGGAGCTGTTGGTCAATTTACATTTAAAGTTACCCCTTCAAAAACAAACTTAAAATCGGGAGAAAGCCTAGATTTAGAGGTGAGCGTTATTGGAACAGGAAATTTGAAATTGTTTTCTTTACCAAAACCAATCGTTCCAACCGCTTTAGAAATGTATGATCCAGTTCACAACGAACAAGTTTCTACGCCGCTTTCTGGAATAACTGGAAAAATCTCTGACAAATACGCTATTATTCCACAATATAAAGGAAAATATCCAATCAAACCGATGGTTTTTACCTATTTTGATTTGGGTTCTAGCAGTTACAAAACCATCTTTTCCCCTGAAATTATGGTCAATGTTTTGGAAGGGCCAAATGCGTCTGATAATTCCGTTGCAACAACATCCGAAACAAAAAAATCAGTTTTAAGTTCTGCTCAATTTAAATTTATCAAATTGAAAACGGAACTGACTTCGATAAAACAAAGCGATTTTTATGGATCTACCTTGTTTTACTTCTTATCGGTTTTACCGTTTTTATGCATTCCAGTAATTGTACTTTTCAAAAAGAAAAAAGAAGCGATTGATGGCGATGTTGCGGGAAATAAAATCAAATTATCAAATAAACTGGCTAAGAAATATTTATCGGAAGCACAAAAAGAAATTGGGAACAAAGAGCCGTTTTATATTGCATTAGAAAAGGCAATGCACAATTTCTTGAAGGCCAAAATCAATATTGAAACTTCTGAAATGAGTAAGGAGAAAATCAGTGAAATTTTGTTGGAACGAAAAGCAAATCCTGATGCGATTACATCATTTATAAATCTAACGGAAAACTGCGAATTTGCAAGATATGCGCCTTCATCAAGTGCAGCAATTCAACAAGATTATGACAAAGCGGTGGCAATTATTTCAGAATTAGAAAAGCAGATAGTTTAAATATTAACCACAAAGGGCACAAAGATTTTAAAAGAGACACAAAGATTTTTTAAAAAATTAGACACGAATTACACTAATTTGCACTAATTTTTTATACTAATTTGGAGATTATAAAAGAGCAGTATAACAAAGATAAAATGAAAAATTTACTTTATATATTATTACTTACAACGCAAGTTTTCTTTGCTCAAAAGGGCTTTGAAAATGGAAATGCATTGTATCAAAAAGGAAAATACCAAGAAGCAATTACTGCTTATGAAACCGAATTGTCCGCTAAAAAACAATCGGCGGAATTGTATTTTAATATTGGGAATTGCTATTATAAATTGAATAAAGTGGCGCCTTCGATTTACAATTACGAAAAAGCATTATTGCTAAATCCTGACGATACTGAAATTCAAAACAACCTAAAATTTGCTCAAAAACTCCAAATTGACGATATCAAAACGGTAGAAAAAGTTGGGTTTAGTAAAGTAATTCAAGATTTTACGAACACGTTTCATTACAATACTTGGGGGAAAATAACCGTTGTTTTATCAATTGTATTTTTATTGTTTTTTGTGGGTTATTATTTCTCACAAATTACGGTTTCCAAAAGATTGTTTTTCCTGGGAATGTTTGTTGTAATAGTACTTTTATTGGTGAGTGTTTCTTCCGCTATTTTCGAAAAAAATCAATTCAATAACGATCAACCTGCTATTGTGTTTTCAGAAGTGGTATCGGTGAAAAGCGAGCCTAAAGTTGGCGCTGCGGATGCTTTTATGTTGCACGAAGGAACCAAGGTTTATATCATGGAAACACTTGATAATTGGAACAAAATCCAACTTACAGATGGTAACGAAGGTTGGATTGAAAAGGGTGCGATAAAGAGATTGAAGTAGAAATTATTGAATAGATTTTACTTTAATTTCTTTGTACCATTCTCCAATTGAAGGGTAAATTATTTTGGCTGTTTTCTTTATCGGATTGAAAAAATAGGAATTATCAATCGTAGATTTATTTGCAAAAGTATAATCAAAATTGATTTTTTGAAATACGCTTAAAAGTACACTCAGCATTAAAATCATTTTTAAAAGTCCAAAAACACTTCCCATTACTTTATTTACAATTCCCAAGCTTGCCAAATTAGCCATTTTAGTAAGAAATTTTGCCAAAAACGAAATGCCTATTACCACTAAAATAAAGGTGATAATAAAAGCGACAATTTGAACGGTTTTAGGGTTCCAAGAAACATGACTTGCAACTATTGATTTCATTATATAAGAGAACTTTATTGCAACATAAATTCCAACTAATAGCGAAATGAAAGAAGCCAATTCAATAAAAAAACCATTCCAAAAACCACGAACAAACCCGTAAATTAATAATCCGCCCAAAAAAATGTCTAAATAACTCATGTAAAAAGTATAAAGAGCAAAGATAAAAGAATTATGTTGGTATCTTTACCCAAATAATTTCAGATTTCAGATTTCAGATTTCAGATTTCAGATTTTATAATTTATAATTTATAACTCACAATTAATTTTAAATGTCAAGAGATATACAACTCAAAGAGCGCTGGGAAAATTTGGTGACCCTACTTTCAGATCAATTTTCACAAGGGGAAGATTTAGATTTAGATGCCATAATTTATTTAATTGGAGTTCAAGAGCTAGGTAAAATTCACGAAGCCTATAAGAAAGATGAGAAATTAAACCTGATGCACATTGCCATTTGCCGATTATTAGAACCTTACGGTTTTTATGAATTTGATTATGTAGATGCAGAAGGTTGGCCTCATTATACCGTTAAAGAAGAATTGCCTCCACTAAAAGCGGGGGAGCAATCGGTTTTAATGAAGGAAGCGATTGTGAATTATTTTCTCGAAAAAGAATATATTGATTAATTTGCAATAGCCCAAACGAAGCAAACTCTAAATTCAAAACGAAAACTTTAAACTTTAAACCTTAAACTTGAAACAAATTTGTTAAATTTGCACTTCAACTATTGAACGGAAATGACTGATAAGATCAAAGAATATATTGGCGAAGCAGAAGCTTTTCAAACTCAAGACGCTGCCGAACTAGAAGCTTTTCGCATCAAATTCTTAGGTAAAAAAGGACTTTTAAACGACTTTTTTGCCGAATTTAAATTGGTGCCAAACGATCAGAAAAAAGAGTTTGGGCAAGTCATCAATTTATTGAAAACTACCACCGAAGAAAAAATCAAAACCATACAAGAAGCGCTAGAAAGTAAAGTTGAAATTAAAGGGGTTTATGGCGATTTAACGCGTCCGGCTGAACCATTGACTATTGGCTCTCGTCATCCTATTTCAATAGTAAAAAACCAAATAATCGAGATCTTTTCTACCATCGGTTTCAACGTTTCCGAAGGACCAGAAATTGAAGACGATTGGCATAATTTTACCGCACTAAACTTGCCAGAATACCACCCGGCTCGTGACATGCAAGACACGTTTTTTATTCAAACCAATCCCGATATTTTGTT
>Ga0114967_10002130_pt1 | contig 16640 bp, 15 predicted proteins | sample M_130628_MF_Meta_FD_92639 | JGI IMG/M metagenome (GOLD analysis project Ga0114967, IMG submission 92639) | Freshwater microbial communities from Lake Montjoie, Canada to study carbon cycling - M_130628_MF_MetaG | ecosystem: Environmental > Aquatic > Freshwater > Lake | place: Lake Montjoie... | reverse complement strand
TGCACGACTCCGCGCTCCATCTGGCCACCTCGATGCGGTCTTTCCGCGCGGAAAATGTTTCACGCTTCGTGAAGGCGCTGCTTGACGGCGAGGCCGATCTCGGCCGCGATCTCTTCGCGGAGTTTCGCGACCATTATCCAATCGTGCTCACGCGGAGCATGCGGGAGGCGCGGCGCTGGATTCGAGAGCAGCGGCGGGGCACGGAGCGGGCGGGTCTCGTGGCCTCCTCTTCGGCCCAGCGGCTGAAGCCTCATGCGATCGATATTCGGGTGAACATCGACCCGGTGCACTGGTTTTTGAGTTCCGCCAAAGACACGCGATCATCGCTCTATCTGGAAGACGCGGCGACGGAGTTTCAGGTGCAGGGGCTGGAGCTCGACTGGACGATCGTGACCTGGGACGCCGACCTCCGCTGGCGTGGGAGCGATTGGAGCTATCACAATTTCCGGGGTGCGCAGTGGACCGATGTCAAGAAGCCCGAGCGGAAGCAGTATCTGAAGAACGCCTACCGCGTGTTGCTGACGCGGGCCCGGCAGGGGATGGTGATTTTCGTGCCGCCGGGGGCGAAGCGCGACCGGACGCGGAACCCGGCGTTCTATGAGGGTGTGCACGAGTACCTGACGGACATGGGCGTGCAGGAGGTGTGATCCGACATCAGGCCTTCGGCTGCGTCGCCGAGTGGGTGGCCCTTGCCCTTGGTCTTGAGCCAGCGTTTTTGCCGACACCCAACGTATGTACAACCGTCTCACCGAACGATGATCCTGCCGAATACTGATCCAGAGCACCCCGCACCTGCGGAAACTGGAAATAGATTCTCATCAGGCAGTCGTACACTCGAGACTGCAGGACGGCCCCATTGAGCCATCGCGATATGCTCTCGGGTGCGCAGCGAATCTTTTCTGCAAACTTCTCTTGGTTGATGCCCAGTTCCTTGATTCCGGCCTTGATTTGCTGAGGGGTCAGAAGTCCGACGTGCTTTCGCAAGGCTGCCTGAAGCGGTTCATCCCCCTCTTCATCCGTCACGGATAAGCCGCAGGTCGCACAGTGCCACTCAGGCATGTCCGTCACGAGCACGTCGCAGGCAACGCCCTCATAGCGCAACTTCCGATGGTGGGGCGGCGCTATTCGATGCGCAAACGCCCCACCACATTGATAACATTTCGGGATTTTCTGGCTCATCACTCTTTTTCCGGAATACGGTCGATGGGATCGGAATCGATCGCCGCGTGAAATCTCAAAATGACGATGTGGGACGCGGCGGGGTTGTCGGAATCTATCTCCAGCCCAAACTTTACGTACATCTGTTTTCTTGTTCCGATCAGCGGTTTCATTTCGCAGAGGTGATCAAAGGAACCTCGGCAGGCCAGGTCGGGTTTGGCCATCTCTAAGTCCGTCCAAAAGTCGATCAGGAACCGCCGAACTGTAGCAACTGCAGGCCGCCCATCGGCCATCTCCTCGACGCGGTTGTATTCATTCTGCGGCGCCAGAGTGATGCTCCGCATGGCGTTCCGCTTCAGAACGGCCTTCACGATCTTCTGGATGTGCTCCGGGGCACGCTTTCCGGCTGAGGGGCTCACTGGCATTCTCCGCAGACCCGAAGGATGCCACATCTAGCTATCGACCAAGGATAGACCCGAACTTGACATATGTCAAGCACGCAATTTGTGGCTGTTTTCGTGGGATTTATAACAGGTGAGCATCGTTTTGGAGCCCTATTCTGCATGCTGCAGTTCCCTCTGGGGAAATTGACGCTGGACTGGTCCATACCCCCCAATCCGAACGGTCTCTTTCGGCACTGTCAAGAGGCGACCGCACTCGGAATCCGGCGTTCTATCAAGGGGTGCATAAGTACCTGACGGACATGGGCGCCGGAGATTGAGACCGACTTGCCGATTTCAGCCGCCTCGATGCCGTGCTTACGCGAGGAAGCACGGCTCGCCGCGTTGCGAACCTGAGCACGGCGACCGCAAACGAGGCGTTGATGCCAAGAGGCTTTCATACTTGCGATGCGAGCCGAACGAACTCCCCCACGATCAGCAAATCCTCCACGTCCTCCGGCTTGAGCTCGATCGGCTCAAACGCCGGGTTCAGCGGTAGGAGGTGAATGCGGTCGTGCCGCCAGCCGTCGGCGGTGACCGTCTTCTCCGAGTGGTATTTCTTGACGGTGAACCGGCCGCCGTTCTCGCCTGCGCTGACCGTGCTCAACTGTACCAGCACGATCCGGCCCTCACGCGAGCCGGCCGGACAGGGGCGGAACAGGCACCAGGAGCCGTCCGGGATCAGCGGCTCCATCGACCTGCCCGTCACCCTCGCCACGAACATCCCGGGCTTCACCGCCACGTCCGGCACCTCCGTCCAGCCGATTTCCTCCGGGCTGCTCTCCGGACCCCAAAAGCCGGCCGCGACGGTGAGGTCGTAGACGGGAACATGGGTGGTGAACCGCGAGACAGGTGGCGGGGAGGAGAGAAGCGGCAGCGGGAAGGCGGAGTCGAGCGGAGTGGGAGAGGCTGCCTGCAGGTGGGACAACTTGCCGCCACGCACCGGAGCGATGCGCCAGGCATCGCCCTCGCGGTGAAACTCCACTTCAAAGTTCGTGCCGGGGAGACCGGCGTCCGGACCAAACCATGTTCGCAGCAGATCAGAGAGCTGGTTGGCTTTGCCTGCCGCAGCAGCAGGATGCGCGACGTTGCACGCCACCTTCACAAACCGAAACACCCACTCTGATCCGTCAGGAAGACGAACCCGCGTGGGCCCTGTCGGACGGGAGGGTGCGGCTTCCACCGTCGGCAGAAAGAGGATCGGCTTGCCGGATGAGTGGGAAACCTTTGCCCGGAATGTGGCAGAGGGCGGAACCCCCTCGCTTCCGCGCTCGGCGGGCGATGAAGCCAACCGCGACTGCGTGTACTGAGCGAGCCGGTAGTCGACCATTTCACCGGTGAGCGATTCGAACGCGGCGCGCTGTTCGGCGGCGATCTGGAAATCGGCCCGAAAGATGTCGCCCCGGCGGACGAACCAGCGGCGGCCCGCTTGCTCATCCATCCACCGCGAGAGCGGCCATTCCAGCCACCACTTCGCAAACGCCCGAGCCTCGACGACGGCGTCGTCAGGCGTCCGCGTAAACGCCGCCCCCTCGAGGTCGGCCCGGAGAGCCGGATGGTTTTCCAAAAACCCGCGGCAGGCCGCCGCCAGCTGCGGGATCTCCATGCCATCCCAAAACGTATCGTGATCCAGAAGCACCCGCAGCACCACCATCTTGTACGACTTCGTCAGGCTCGTCGTCTGCAGCATCTTCAGCCAGAGAGGCGAGGGAGCTGCGGTGGCGGCCGCCTGCTCATCGGCGGCCAGATCCCCTTCGCGCGCACAAAACTCAAACCAACTGCCATGCTCCGCCGACACCGTCAGCGGCAGATAGCCCGCATACAGAAGCTCGCTCGGCGTCGGCCGCCGGCCCAGTTCCGCCCGCAGCGATCGATACGCCTCAACCACCGCCGTCTTCCCCTTCGGCAAAAACTGCTCCAGCAACTGCTTCGCTTCCACCTCCACGTCGAGCACGCAGCCTGCCGGCAGCAAGGGCTCGGAGCCAGTCAGAAATCCCTTCAGCAGCGCGAAGCTGGTGGCGTTGGCTGCTGTTTCGGCAGCAGGTGCCAGCGACAGCAGATGCATCAGCCGACTCGCGAACACGCGGTGATTGCCGACGAAATCGATCACCTCGAGCCGCGTCTTGCCGGCGGCGCTCCGCAGGCCGCGGCCAAGCTGCTGCAAAAATATAATCTTCGACTCGGTTGGCCGGAGCATCACCACGCGGTTGACCAGCGGAATGTCGATGCCCTCGTTGAAGAGATCGACCACGCAGAGAGCCGCGAGCGAGCCCTCTTGAAACGCGGCGAGGGAGGCCATGCGCGGGTCGCCTCCGTCGCCCGAAAACACCGCCGCCGCGGCCACGCCCCGGTTGCGGAACCAGTCCCGGGCAAACAGCGCATGCCGCCGCGAACAACAAAAAACGAGCGTGCGATCCGCCGGCCGCGCCACCCACTCCGCCCACAGCCGCTCCATCCGCGCGCTATCCTCCAGCGCCACTTCCAGGGCGCTCGGATCAAACCGGCCGTTGCGCCACGGGATCTGCTCGAAGTCGACGTCGTCCTTGAGCCCCCGATAGCGAAATGGCACGAGCGACCCTTCGGCAATCCCATCGCCAATCGTCGCCTGATAGGCAAGGATGTCGTCAAAGAGCGTGGCCACGTCAACGCCGTCGGTCCGCTCCGGCGTGGCTGTCAGACCGAGCGTGAACGAGCCTTGATGCCGAGAGAGCCGCGCCATCACCCGGCGATAGCTCGGAGCCTCGGCATGATGCACCTCGTCGATCACGCAATAATCAAACGGCTCCGCCGCATCGAGGGCGGCGAGCCCGGCGGAACGGGAGAGTTTTTGGATCGAGGCGATGACGAGCGAGCCTGAAAGATCGCCCGCGTCGCCGACGAACCAGCTCGTCTGCGGGGCAGGCCAGCCGGCTCGCTGCGCGGCGGCAACGAGGGCGGACCGCAGCGTAGCCTCAGCTTGTGCGAGAATCTCGGCCCGGTGGGCGACCACCAACACCCGCGGGAGCCGGCCGAGCGCCATGGCGACCGCCACCACGTCGAACGCAGCCAGCCAGGTTTTCCCCAGCCCCGTGGCCACGGCGACGAGGGCTTTTGAATAGCCCTGATCGCGGATCGCGGCCAGAGAGGCGAGCGCAGCTGTCTGCCAGGGCCGGGGACGAATATCGCCCAGCGTAGGAACTGCATCGTCGGGCTGCTCGGCCGCGTCATCCCACGCCCGGCGCAGGTCGCCCGCGGGAGCGGCCCGGGCGGCATACCGCTCGACCACGGCGGCCGAAAGCGGCGTGGCCTGCTGCCAGAGATCGTCGAACGCGGCGCTGAGCTCGCGGTCGATGGCCGCGTTGCCCGATGTCTCGCCGACGAGATTCCACTCCACGCCCGATTCCAGCGCCGCCCGCGAAAGGTTGCTCGACCCGACCACGACGATCCCGCCCGAAGAGTCGGCGATCCGCCATGCCTTAGGGTGAAACGAGGCGGGCCGCCCGCGGAGCTTTTCCAGTTCCACGAGCCGGGCCTCGAACGCGGCCCCGGAGCTTTCCATCCAGCCAACGAGCAACCGCAGGGCCTCGGGCGACGTGATCCCGAGATAGTCGCCCACGAGCAGCCGGATACGGGCCCCCGCGGCGATCGCACTGAAGAGCCCCTTCTGAACGTGGTCGAGCCCCGAGGTCTGCACGAACGAGGCGAGCAGATCGATCTCGCTGGCGCCCGGCAGCCGGTCGGCGAGCCGCGGCCACAACGGTCGCGCCGGACCGGTGGTGAGGGAGATCCGGAGCTCCGCCGCCGCCGCGGGGGGCGCCGCGACGGGCGGCCGGGCCAGATAGTTGCCCTGCGCCGGAATCACATGCCGCACACCGCCGCGCGGATCGGCCATGTCGCCGGCATACCGCGGGATCACATGGATATGCACATGCGGCACCGTCTGCCCGGCGGCGGCACCGGCGTTGAAGCCGACGTTGTAGCCATCGGGCGGCGGATGGAGCTGCTTGTCGAGGAGCGTTTTGACGCTGGTGACCAGTTCCATCAGGGCAGCCTGCTCTGCCGGCGTGCACTCAAAGAAGGTGGGCACCACGCGCCGCGTGATCACCAGCACATGCCCCGGCGACACCGGAAATGAATCGAAGATCGCAAAGCAGAGCCCGTTGGCACAGAGCCACTCGGCTTGGGCAATCTCAAGAAATGGGGATGCGCTTTTGGGCATGGCGGGAGTTTACCCCCCTCAGGGCCAAACGTGGTCCCAACCGGGCGCGGACTTGCCCAATCGATGCCCGCCCATGGCCGCGCGTCTACGGCCGACAGGGACACCGTTGGTCCCGGGGCTCCAACGACCGCCGATGGCACGTGCCCGGCTTGACGCCAAACAGTACGGATGTACACTGCCTCGATCGCGTGGCAGGAGCCGATTGCTTTGATTCCGCCGTTTCTGCCAACTGGGTTTTTGCCCGAAGGAATGCACGAGGCATTCGAGAGAGAAGTCATGGATCGATTCGCTGCTGGCTCAGTCGAGCGAAAACGGCTCGGCCGCCAAGTCGGCCGATGGATGCGACTCTGCCGATCCTCCGGGGCCCTGCGGTTTTGTCTGAACGGAAGCTTCGTGACAGCCAAGGAATCTCCCAACGACGCGGACGCCGTTGTCTTGCTCGGAATGGACTTCGCCGATCGCGTAGCCGGCGGCAATATTGATGCCATCGAGTTGTCGGAGATTCTCGGAATGCGTCCGACAGAACACCTGTTTGCGGCGGAAGATCGCCGCGACTGGGACGATTGGATACACTTCTTCAGTCGGACGAGCGATCCTGCGACACGAAAAGGTCTGGTGGAGGTGGTGCTGTGATTACCAACGCCGCTGAGTACGAGAAGGCCCACAGCGACCTCCGGATCCTCGAGCAGCGGATCGCGGACCTCGAGCGCGATCATCCCGTCGGCGAGAAGGGATTCACCAAGGCAGGCGTGCGCAAGATGATCGCCAAGATCAACGAGGAACTCGCCGTCTTCGAGAGCCGTGAAGAGGCCAGGCTGGCCACGCCGCGCTGATGCCCGATTTACCGCCGTCGTTCACGCGACAAACCGCACCCGATCCGGTCGGCCTCCACCGCCACTCGAGCGCATTTGGGACGGCTGTAGCGAAGACCGGGTAAAGATGAAGGTGGAGGGGTCGGCGAACGCTTGAGGAGCGCAGCGACGAAACTTTTGCCGCCCCGAAGCCGACGCTACACGGAAGTCGAATGCGCTCTGAGCCTTGATGCCTTGCCTGTTTGAGACCCACTCGGGGATATTGATGGCGGGATATCTGCCAGCAATCAGGAATCCGAACGATGGCTTTTTCGGCAAAGATCGAAGGGAATGAACTTGTCCTGCGCATCCCCATGAACGCCAAGCCCGAACGCTCCGCCAGTGGGAAAACACTCGTCGTTGCCTCCACATACGGCAACAAGGAAACCGACTGCGTCGTCGATGGCAAGAAGGTGACCGTCGGCGTCAACGCCTACATCTCCAAGAAATAGCTCCCCATCCATGAGTACGGAGAGCGATGCAATGACAAATCGGGAGACGTAGGCGAAGGGGTCGGCGAACTTTTTGTGTGCGCAGCGACGAAACTTTTGCCGCCCCGCAGCCGGCGCTTCATGTTCTTCGGATCTGCTCCAAAACTTTTGGAGCCATGCTTCCCTGCATAAAGAGCAGCTGCCCACCTCCCCTTCGCCCCGCAGTTTCTCCAGCCGGCCCAGCTCCGGAGCGGCGGCAAGGCGTGGCCTACACTGCGAGCCTCCCGCAAGGGTCTGGATCGATCGCAGTTTCCTCCGGAGGCCCCTGGCCATGAAGACTCTTCTCTGCGCCATCGTGTTGATGCTCGTCTCCTGCACGCCCGCCTTCGCCTGGCCGCGTAGCCAGCGGGGCCGCAGTTCCACAACGCCCACCGCGACTGTTTACCAATCTGCCTGCAGCAACAACAGCTCCGCTCAGGGCGTGGCCGAAGCGATGGCCAACTCCGGCAGCGTCGCCCATTTCGGCGGCAACAGCGGACACGAAGGCTGCGGCTGCGGCTCCACCCAACAGGCTGCCTACAACAACTGCTGCTATGCCACCAGCAGCATGGCCACCGTCGACGTCGGCTATGCCCAGGGACGCAACGGCCTGTGGTATTGCTGCCGGCGCTATCGCTGATCCCAGCACTGTTTCCAAAGAGCCTGCGAGCGGCCCCCCCAAAAAACCCTGCTGGCGAGGGCTCTGGAGGGCCGGTGAAAGTGGGATTTGCCCACTCTCCCACTTCTGCGTACATTTCTGACATGACGACAAAGACCACCGACAGCAAGGGCCGCCTTACGCTCGGCGAGCGGTTTGCAAACCGGACGGTGATCGTCGAGGTGATCGACGAGAACGAACTGCGCATCTCGCTCGCCCGGGTCGTGCCCGAGCGCGAAATGTGGCTCCACGAGAACCGTGCTGCCAGCGCCAGCGTTGGTCGCGGGCTGACCGACGCCCGGGAAGGTCGCCTCTCGAGCGGCCCGGATCTGGCCGCCGATGCTGCTCTGGCTGAGCGGCTTCAGGATTAGCCAGAGTGTTCAGACTGCGCTGGACCGACGAGGCTGCCTCCGCATACGCCAGTCTCAGAGAAAATGCCGAGGCTGCCCTGGAAAGGCCGCCGGTCAAGAAACGCCGCAAGGCGAATCGGCACGAGGGGCTCTTCAAGCAGATTCACAAGTGTATTTCGCTGCTGGCGGAGAACCCCCGGCATCCGGGCCTGCAGACCCATGAGTTTCGGTCGCTCGAGAATCCCTTCAATCCACACGAGAAGGTCTTCGAGGCCTACGCCCAGAACCGCACTCCCGGCGCCTTCCGCATCTTCTGGTGCTACGGTCCGGCCACCGGCGAGATCACGATCATCGCGATCACACCCCATCCATGACCGCTCCCAGCGTAATGGGACGCCTCCTCGAGAGCGCTACGCTTCCTGCACCGCCGTGATCAGCCGCTGCCAGCGCTCGCTGAGCCGGTCGATGGAATAGTGCTCCCGAACTCCTTCAAAGGCATGGCGCCGCTTGCGCGAGAGAGCGCCGCGGTCGCCCAGAATGGCGGCCAGCGTCTGCTGAAACTCCGCCACAATCTCCGCCGTCGGCCGCTCTTCGCGGATCGCATCGAGATAGTTTGGATCGGCAGGATCGGGCTGCGACGCATGCTTTGAATTGTTGATCACCCAGCCCGCATCGAGGCCGCTGACCAACTGCCCCAGATCAGACCACTCCGGCGCGATCGCCAGAATCGCCATGCCACCAGCCATCATGGCGTAGGTTTTACTCGGCAGACAAACGCTCGCCCCGCCCGGGCTCAGCGACACCAGCCCCAGATGAAAATTGCGAATGTCTTTGCGCCACTGCGAACTGGGAGTCGTCGAGATGATCTCGACGGGATAGCCCGCCAGCGACACCTTGAGCAACTCAGCCTGCGCCCCGCTGACATAAAAATTGAACCGCACCCGATCGGCCAGCTCCGAACCACAGACCGCCTGTACGGAGGCGATGATCGACCGGGCATCGTGCAGATGGCCGAGCTGCCCGCCGTAGTGCACGATCAGGGTTCCCTCCTCTGGCAGTTCCGGCAGGCTGGGATCGTAGAGCAACATGTCGGTGGAGATGTCGATGCAGTCGGAACGGGTGGCAGGGCCCCAGCGCGTTTCGGCATGCTGGCGGAGGAATCGACCCAGATACGCCGTGCCATCACAGCCCGATTGGTTGTGGCGGGCCACCACGCCGATCGCCCGGGAAACAAGCGAGCGGCGCTCGAGCTTCCCGGCAATTTCCAGGGCATCCGGAAAGAGATCGTAGAGCATGTGGATCACCTTGATCCGCCTGAAGCCCAGCAGCGCCCGCACCATCCAGGGGGCATAGAAGGTGTTGCTGGAAACCACGAAGATGCTCGACCGCTCGCACCAAAGCCCCTGCACCAGCAGATAGGCCGGATAGAGCAGATACATCCTGATCCGCAGCCAGATCTTCGTGAGGCCTGAGGACCTGGCCTGCCGGCGATAGTCGTCTTCCCCGATCAAAAACAGTTCTTTGACGTCATAGCCGGCATGGCGAATCGTGTTGGCCAGAAAGAAGAAGTAGTCGATGCCGACGCTGCTGGCGACATAGACCTTCGGTTTGGCAGCCTGAGGAGATGAACGCATGGGGGCTGATCGGCTCTGGGCAGCACCGCTGCGGGAGTGGCGAGCTTCCCCGCAGGCGGCCTGCAGATGGCTCAGGCGGGGTGGGGTGGCGGAGATGCCGGGGGCGCGATCGCGTCGATCTTTGCCGCCAGCACGAAATCGTTGCTCGAGAGACCGCCGATGGCGTGCGTGTAGATCTCAATCCACACCCGGCGGTAGCTCTCCAGATGGAGATCAGGATGATGCCGCTCCCGCTCTGCCAGCGCCGCGACATTGTTGAGCAGTTTGATCGCCGCGCGGAAATCGGGCAGCGTGAACTCCCGGCGGATGCGCGTGCCCTCATGCGTAAGCTGCCACAGCGGCAGAAGCGTCATCTGCGCTGCGGCTTCGTGAGGCGTATATTTCGGCACGCCCCCCTCACAGGGCACGCACTTCCCGACCATGAGTTCTGCTGGCGTTTGTGGTGTATTCATGGAGTTAGCAGACCGTGGATAATGTGCCGCATCGCTGGAGGCGATCTTCGTCGACTCAGGAAACCCTCGGCGTTTTCTGCAGGCGACGTCGTGGAAAAAGGCCATGGATGGCTTTTTCCGCAGCAAGCTAGTATCGGGGTTGGCCATCCCTCCCGCCACCCCCGGCCAAAAGCCGCCGTGACGGGGGATATCAGCGGACCGGTGCCGCCTCTGTCGCCGGCTTGTCGGCCGTGAGCAACCCGATTCTCGCGCTCAAACCCGCCGCCACCGCCTCATGCAGGGTCGCGCCCCACCAGCGGTCGAGAATCTCCGGCAGAGCGGTGGTCGCCGCGGCATCCGATTCCCGACTGCGGAGATCGCGCACCAGCGGCAAAAAGATGTTCGGATTCTGCAGCAGTTTCTGGCCGGCAAGAATAGCCTCGTCGTCGTGGAGCGTTCGCAGCAGCGACACCGCACAGCGATCAGCACCACAACTGCCCAGCATCGCCAGCACCGGCTGGCAGTCGGCATGGAAGGCTTCCACGTTCAGCCGTTCCTGACCATGACGCGCCAGCGACACTGCCATTGAAGGCATCGGGGTCACACTCGCGGCAGCCAGATAGGCGACCGGACCATGCCGCTTGGAATTCGTGTAGGAGGCCAGTTCGACAAGCGCCACTGGATCCCGTGAAACCGCAAACGCCCCCACGCGGGCCAGCGACGCCGGCCACTCCTCCCGGCCGCACTCCCGCTCCGTCCAGCGCCACAGCTTGGCTGCCAGCGTTCGATAGAGGGCCTTGGTCGGATCGGTGTCTTGCAGAGGCTTCTCCTCGCGCGGAATGGCCAGCGTCGGGGCCCAGGCTTCCTGATCGGCACGGTCCATCGCGGCAGCCAGTGCTTTGTCGGCGGCAGCGAATCCGCCTGCTGCGGATGTTCGCCGCAGGCTCCCGGCCACCGCCTCCAGCCGTTCTCGCCACACCGCCACCGTCGGCGCGATACCAAAAGCCTCGACCATCCGGCTCAGGCTCTCCCTCATCGACTCGCCGGCAAAGAACTCAACCCCCGACGAGACCAGCGCCTCGGGCCGGGTGCGATTTGGGCCGGCAGCCCCGCGCAGCGTAGCCAGATCGCCGGCAAAGCGTCCCGGCGCTGCTTCAATGGCCATTCGGCCATGCTGCGGCACGTGCATCGAGATCAGACGACCGCTGCGCGAGTCGAATCGGGCAGATAGATCGGGACGCGTCATGATCAATTCGTCCCCCTCCCAGCTGAGTGTGGGATGCCCCTCGTGAACCAGCGCCAAAACTGCCACCGGCTCGATCCGGGCCGTGACGGCAAGCGCCGCCGTCGCATCGCGAGGCCGCAGTTCCATGGCATGGGTGACAGAGAGGGCGGGCCGATAGCTGTGACGCCCCTGATCGATCGATTCCTTGAGAAAGACGGCGACATTCACCATCACCCGCCGCTGCGTCGGCATCGGCATCTCAAACCAGCCTGCTCCCTGCGGCAAAAACCAGCCCACACCATCGCCGCTGACGGCCACTCCACAGGCCTCGGGGCTCGCTGGCAGCGCCGTGAGGAGCGCTCCCTGCCAGGTCGACAGGACCAGTGCGCCCAGCGGCGCGGCGGTGGCTGGCGCATCGGCGGCAGTCCAGGAAACGATGAGGTCGTTGTCATCGGCGAGCGTTTTCAGCAGCCACTCCCGGCAGCGGAGCATCGTTTGCTCCTCCCGCGACAGTGGCTGGACCAGCGGCGTCACGTCGGAATATTCATCCAGATCGAATTCCGCCACCACACCTGTTCCATCCCCGCTGCCCTCTGCCGGGGGAACCTCGCGAAGTTTCACCTCATGCCGCAGGAATCGCCCCGACTGCCGCAGCGCCTCGCGCCAAGTGAGGCGGTCTTGCTCGGTGACAACGCTGCCCGGCACGATCCCGAGCGTCTGCTGGAGATCAGCCGCTGTGGTTCGGCCTCCCGGCAGAACCTCGCAGCCCGTCAGCACCGCTGGCGGCGGGAGTTCACGAAATGCGATGACCAGCACTGCCCCATCCGGGCCCGGTCGCACCGCGAGATCGACAGGGGGTGGAACAGCCGGTGCACTGGCGGTTGCCGAGCGAGCCGAACGCCCGGCCGACTTATGCTCCTCCAGGAGTTTGGCGGCGGCGAAATACCCGCGGTCCCGCAGGAAACGGCCAATCGCGACGCGCACGGTGGCCAGATGCGGGGGATCGAATGGGGCAGGCTGCCCCTGGGTCCATGCCGGGCTCTCCATGCGGGCCGGCAGGCCGGTTGGGTCGAGCCAGCGGACACCCGTCCATCCTCCCTGCAGGTCGACCGTCTGCGGCACCGCCCCCGGCGGTGGACATTGCGACTGCAGCCAGCGGTGCAGCCCCTCGGCCAGATCCTCCGGCAGGCCGGTGATCTCGATGCCGGCAGCGAGTTGCCGCGGCCCCTCCACCACATTCAACACAACCCGTTCACCTGAGCCGCTCGACTCCACGCTCGCCGTGGCCTGCGCCGTGGCAAAGCCGGCATGCTGCAGCGCCGCAACAGCCCTCTGGCCAACGGCAGACAGGAAGGGATCGCGGTAGGCGTGCGGCCTGCTGAGCAGCAGGAGAGAATCATCGTTGACCAGCGCGCGAGAGAGCGGTTCCGCATCGATCTGCGTCAGGCCGCGCACCTCCAGCCGCTCATCGTGGATGAGTGTGCCCATCGTTTGGGCGCCAGCCGGCAGGGCCGCCGCCATCATTCCCACCACCAGCAACACGGCTGTGCCAACCCGCGTGAGGCAGGCAGGGTGCTGGCGACCGGGACCGGCAGCCACACATCTGGGCCACGGCACACAGCGGGCACGGAACATGTCAGGGCTTCCCGGGGAAGAACAGGCCGCAGATCGGGCCGGGAGGCTAGCAAGCCTTCTCCCCTGGGGGAACGGCACTTGGAAACGCCAAGCTGGGGGGGCTGCGCGTGCCGCTGCAGCGAGGACGTAGACGGTGCAGACGGTATGGTACTTCTGTCGACCGCGGTTCTCGTCTTCCGCACCAGTGCTCAAACGCAGTCATGCACACCATTCTGCTCACCGGATTCCCCGGCTTTCTGGGCTCCCAACTCCTGCCCCGGCTCCTCGCCAGCCGCCCGCAGGCGGAGGCGATCTGTCTGGTGCAGCCGCAATTTTCCACTCTGGCCCGCCAGCGGGCTGCCGAACTGATCGCCAGCGAACCGGCTCTGGCCGGCAGGATTCGCCTCGTGGAGGGGGATATCACGCTGCCGAGCCTGGGGCTCGCTCTCCCCGCCATTCCCGCCGCCAGCGTGACAGAGATCTTCCATCTCGCAGCCGTCTACGATCTCGCCGTGCCACGCGAGACCGCCCTGCGGATCAATGTTGCAGGCACGCGCCACCTGCTCTTATTCGCCCAAGCCTGCCCCGCCCTGCACCGCTTTCATCATGTCAGCACCTGCTACGTCAGCGGACGACTGCCGGGAGTGTTTGCCGAGAATGACCTGATCTGCGGCCAGACGTTCAACAATTTCTACGAAGAGACCAAATACCTCTCCGAGGTGGAGGTCCACCAGGCCATGGCTGCCGGCCTGCCCGCCACAATCTACAGGCCGTCGGTGGTGGTGGGCGATTCGAGGTCGGGAGCCACCCAAAAACTCGACGGCCCGCTGTACGTCGTGCAGTGGCTGCTGCGGCAGGGACGCGTGGCTGTCTTGCCCATGGTGGGCCGGCCAGCGGAGACAGTCTTTAACATGGTGCCGAGCGATTGTGTAGTGGAGGCGATCTCGTTTCTCAGCACCCTGCCGGGTGCGGCGGGAAGGGTGTATCATCTGGCCGATCCAGATCCGCCCACGATTGACGAGATCGTCCAGCTGATCACCGCAGCGACCGGGCAGCGAGTGCTGCGCGTTCCGCTCCCCCTGTGGCTGGCGAAGGGGGCGATCAACCGGGTGCCAGGGGTGTTTGCGGTGCTGCAGATTCCGGCACAGGCGCTCGATTATTTCGTTCACCCCACGCGGTATGCCACCGCACACACGCAGCAGGATCTGGCCCCCAGTGGCATCCAGATACCCAGGCTCCGCGATTACGTGGGGCCGATGGTGGAGTTTGTCCGCACCCACCGGCAGCTGGGGGCCCGGGCGATGGTGTAGGCTGACGCAGCGTGAAAACAAGGTTTTTTCGCGGAAAAATTGACTTTGAATGAACCGTTGGGTATCCCAGACCGTACAGAGGCAACACCCGCGGAGCGATCGGCCATGGCCCTCAGCACACTTTTTTCGAGACGATTCTCCGCCAGTGCCCGGCCGGCCCGCCAGCGGCGCCTGCGCCCCCTCACCGGCTGGGAGCAACTCGGCCACAGCATCACCGGCCTTGAGTCGCTGGAAAACAGGCTGCTGATGGCGGTCGATCTGGGCGTTTCTTTCGCCGAACAGGCGGCCTACTACACCCCCGGCACACAGGCCCCCTTCACGATCCAGGTAACGAATTTTGGCGATACCGCCGTCACCGGCGCTCAACTCTCGACCGGTCTGAGCAGTTTTATCAACCCAGCCACATGGACAGTTGCCTTCACCGGGGGTGCGACTGGTCAGGGAGCAACTTCCGGCGTCGGCCAGCTCAACCAGACACTCTCTATGCCGGCAGGCAGTTCGGTCATCTACCGCGTGATCGGCCAGATCGGGGCAAACGCCACCGGCGATTTGACATCCTCGGCCACGATCACGGCCGCCGACGACGCCGCCTTGGCCAACAATACTGCCAACAGCACGCGGGCCTTCGTTCCCAAAGCCGTTGCTGTGACCGACGATGCCGGCTGGACCAGCACAGGGACCGTGAAGGTGGTTTCGCCCACCGGCACGGTGCTGTCGCAGTTTAACGCGTTCGCCGCCAACTATCGCGGCGGAGTGCATACGGCGATGGGGGATCTGCAGGGCAACGGCAACACGCTGATCGCCGCCGCTCCCGGCCGGGGCCTGACCGGCGATGTTCGCGTCTTCACGCTTGCTGGGCAGGAACTCCCTCAGTACCGGCTCCTTCCCTTCGGAGCCAACTGGCATGGCGGCGTGAACGTGGCACTGGCCGATGTCAACAACGATGGGCTGGATGACATCATCGCTGCCAAGGCGACCGGCTCCGGCGAAGTGCGGGTTTTCCTGTCGCGATCTCAGGCCGGCTACTCGGCTGAGGCCTTCCGCACATTCCTCCCCTTCGGCAAGCTCTGGACAGCGGGGGCAACGGTGGCCGCCGCCGATCTGGGTACGTTCCCCGGCGGCACGGCCAATGTGCTTGACGGCAAGGCTGAGGTGATCGTGGGCACGGGCGCCGGAGCTGCACCGCAGGTGAAGGTGTTTGATCTCTCCACCACCACACCAACCGTTCTGGACACGATTGTGCCCTTTACCGGATCGAAATCGCTCGGCGGGGTTTCGGTCGCGGTGGGACGGGTCAATGCTGATGACGTGGCCGACATCATCGTGTCGGCCGGCCGCCAGGGGGGCTCTAAAACAGAGATCTATGACGGCACAGTAGCCACGGCTGCCAATGCCAAACTGGCCAGCTACGCCGCCTTTGCCACGCTCAGCCGTCCCAATGCACCGGTGAGTGGCGCCGGCCTCGATACCGACGGCGACGGCCTCGTCGACACGCTTTATTCGGCTCAGGGAACGGGTGGCTCCAACGGGGTGAAGACCGTTTCCACCACCGGCACCGTGACCGGCTCTCTGGGCAGCTTCAATCGCCCGGTGTTGATCGCTGCTCCGCTGGCCAAGACTATTCCTGCGGTCGTGACCACAGCCTCCGGGCTGCAGATCAATGAATACGTCCGTGGCACCGGCCCAGTGGCGAAGGCCGGCCAGACGGTGACCGCCAACTACACCGGCCAACTCGCCAACGGCACCGTCTTTGACAGTTCCTTGACCAGAGGCACTCCGTTCTCGTTCACGCTGGGCAAAGGCCAGGTGATCGGGGGCTGGGATGAGGCCTTCGCCCGACTGCCTGTTGGCTCGAAGGCCCAGCTCACCATCCCATCCGCGATCGGCTACGGGGCCGCCGGCAGCCCGCCGAGCATCCCCGGCAACGCCACGCTCTACTTCGATGTGGAAGTGATTTCGGTCAGCTAGCTCGACGCGGACAAAGCCATGCCCGGCCTTCGCACATCGAATGACGAGGCGGAGGGATCGGCGAACTTTTTGTGAGCACCGAGCCGCTGCGGACAAGTGACGAAACCAGTGCCGTCCCGCAGCCGGCGCGACACGGAGTTCGACTGCGTTGGAGCGACGAGGCGTCCCGCAGCCGACGCGCTCCAGAAGGCAGCCCCGAGCCACTACCAGCGGGCTTCAAGGCCGAGATTGGCTCCGTGCAGAAAGACGCTGCTACCGCCGTTGAGCACGGTGCTGCCGAGCGCGGCTTGCCCGTCGGGCGCCAGCGGCGTGCTGCCAAAATTAAACTGGTTG
>Ga0114967_10002127_pt1 | contig 16644 bp, 25 predicted proteins | sample M_130628_MF_Meta_FD_92639 | JGI IMG/M metagenome (GOLD analysis project Ga0114967, IMG submission 92639) | Freshwater microbial communities from Lake Montjoie, Canada to study carbon cycling - M_130628_MF_MetaG | ecosystem: Environmental > Aquatic > Freshwater > Lake | place: Lake Montjoie... | reverse complement strand
TCCTGGGACCCTAACTTAATCTCTGGTGTGCGATCTAATGATAGACTATTATTCGCGAGCCAATAAGAGGGCATAAAGCCTATCTGTTTGGCTATTGAGCAATGTTGTCTAAAATTCGTCACGCTTTTCATTTTTGTTTCCAGTTTCCTTAAATTTCATAAACAGCATTATTGCTGTCTATGTGTTTATTGTACAGTTATTTATTTCTGCTGTCAACCACTATTTTTACTTTTGAGTAAAAATGTTTTTAACGACATTTCTAACTAACTATGCTTTTATTGTATAGTGTTTATTTAGTCTCGTCAAGTCCTAATGTTGTTTTTTGGCAACTAATACTTTTATTTACAATTCGTGTTGTCCAGGCAAGGTCACATGCCTTAGATGCCCTGTGCTAATTACATAACCGTCTTCAATGTGATCTGGGCCCGCTAGTTGATAAGTTTCAAAACCCTCATTTATATAGTGACGAGCTAGATTGCGCTCAGTTTGTCCACCATCAAATAAGTTAGCCCAGTTAGCTGTTGTCTTTATTATATTCTCATATCCGCCGTATCTGCGCCAATCGTCTACTCTATGTATGCTGGGTTGAAAAGTAAATCCAAATCCCCATTCACCTCTTATGGGATTGTTCATACGAAAATATTTAATTCCATCTAGTTCTCGCTCTCTATTGGGTACAGGCTTGCGATCCTCGTCTAGAATTTGATAGTGAGTATCGTTAGGATCTTCCCAGCAACGCTCGTAACCTGTTAACATTACATTGATTGCTTTGAGATCATGCTCTAATATCTTAATACTAGGTTCAATAAATCCCGGACGGATAAACTCAAAATCATCTTCGCAATGAAATACATATTTGGTATCAATCTTAGCATAGCAACGATCGATGTTACGGATCTGCCCTTGTCGTCCGCCAGTTGAAATTAATTCTAATTCAAAGGGCAGTATATCTCTACACCATTCGATACTCAGTTCACTGTCCTCAATGATGATTCCTTTTTGTATAGGATAGGTATTATGTTTGGCAAAACTTTCAAGACATATCTTTAACAGATCATGTCGTTTGCAACTGGTTAGAAAGAATGTTACATCACTCATGCTTACTCCGGGTAGAACTTGTATATATTGTGTGTATCGCCATGTACTATCATATCTTTATATTTTTCCAAATTGTTTAATACAGTCTGCGGGAAGTAGTCATCTACTGTGATATATTCAAATCTTTCATGGTAGTTAAATCCTAAGAACCCTACTTTGTTAGTGATCATATAGTCTACATCTACAGTTTCTGCAAGATTCCTAGATTCTGCATGGGCAAAATTTAACAACTTATTAGCGGCAAACTCGTTATGTCCAAAGTAGGTAAAGTGCCAGCCACCGTGTTCAACAACGCAAAAATCGTTATCTGCGTAGTGATGGGGCAAATCTCTATGGAATGTAAACTCTCTTTCTTTCTGCGGATCGGTAAAGGCTCTCCCTCTTGTCACCGCTATGTTATTCTGTTTGACCACAGGATGTACCATCATAAAGTTCAATTTAAAATAGTTTAATGGGATAGCAAGAATATAGCGATCATAATCATTAGTATCTTCTTTAATTGCTTCTATAGCACTTGGGCGAGGGATCTCATCACAATCACTAACGATAACAATATCATCAGGTTGTAGGTCTGTTAATGCTCTACGCAATTCCCTACGCTGATGGCGCTCATTAACCCAAGTGTCTGAACTCATGGGCATGTCTTCTATGATAACATGTCTAATCTTACTTTCGTATTTTTTAACCTTATCCCAATTATCTTTAAGGAAAAATGGTTTGGGATTATTTTGATGTGTGGTGTTGGCTTCGCTTATGACAAAGTAATCTACAGTATCCCATAGCTCTTCTAGTCTAAGCTCTAACATGTCAAACTCGTTATAAAATGTAAAACAATCAAATACTCTCATATTAATCTCTGCATAATTTAAAATTGTCCATGCGTCCTTGTCTCAATGCGGCAAACACATGCTCATGGTTTAGCATGGTTTGATAATCTACAGAATGGTTAGGATCATCGGGTCTAGGTTTGGTATATTGTACAATGCACTTTGGATTACATTGTATATGGGAGATAGGAACAATTCTCCTACTCCACTCCATTTCTTCCTCTTCTCCCCAAAGTAAATCTTCATTTAATGGAGTTTCTAAGTAACGATCTCGTTTAATACAAACATAGTTACCTTGTATGCCCATATATTGCGCTAAATCAATCATATCATAAGGCACCATGGCCCATCGAGGTAATAACGGATGGCGATCAATTCTCCAACCATCTGCCCTTACACCATTGGACAAGAGACATTGATGTACACAGATGTCCCAGTGTGTTCCAAATTTTTCAAACTCTCTCCACCAATCAGGATAGAATTTAATATAGTCGTGCATGACAACTACAATGTCATACTGTGCGGCCTGTACCCCAAGATTCTTTTTTCGAGTAGTCCATCTGCCCTTATGTCCATGTAGAACAATGTGTTCTTTGACTGTTTCATCGAACGGTACATGTTTTACCTTTTCGGAAAGTAGATTACAGGTTAAACCACCTACTAGAATTATTTCGTAATTTGGAATACCTAATGTGTGAATACTATTGTTGACCTGCGTAACAGCGTCATCATTAGTGCCGCTGGTTGTAATTATAAATGATATACCGTTCATATACTTGTTTTATTGTGATATTTAACTTATACTATAGCATCACGAAAATTTTTAGCAACCACTAGTTTCTATTAAATATCACTATAATAATTAAAAGGTCACTTAATGAATTTTGCCATAGTAAGTCTAAATGACAAAAACTATCAACCTCTAGCAGATCTCACTTGGGAACAGAACAAGATCAAATATGCAGAACGACATGACTATGGTTATGCCTGCAAAACAGATGGATTTTATAATGTTGTAATTGGATTTGAAAAAATCTGGTTCATGCGTGATATGCTAGATGCATATCCGGATATTGATTGGTTGTGGTGGACAGGAACTGATACACTGATCACCAATATGAGTATCAAATTAGAAGATCGAGTAGATAACAATTATCATTTTATCATTGCCACAGATTGTAACGGTATTAATGCTGATAGTTTCTTTGTTCGTAATACTCCAGAAGGCAGAGGTTATCTGGATTTGATCAAATCCAAATATGATCAATACAAAGCACATGTTTGGGCAGAACAACAGGTTATCATTGATACAGCAGAAGCTAACAAAGATATTATCAAATTCCTTCCACAAAAGGATATCAACGCATACGACTATGGGCTTTATCCAGAATGTGTTCCTAAAGATAAATTTGATAATGACGGACAGTGGTCAAAAGGTGATCTGCTAATTCATTGGCCTGGAACTAGCCTTTGGCAGCGGATAGATCTGGCTAAGAAATATATGGAACAGATTGTAGAATGAAAATATTCATTACAGGCACAACTGGATTCATAGGAAAAAATCTTATTGAATATTATAAAGATCATGAAGTGTTTGAACACAAACGCTATATGGATCTACCTGCAAAACTTGACTATTTCAAGCCAGAGGTAATTATTAATTGTGCCGCAGACATCTATAATCCACTTGATATGTGGATGCCCAATGTTGTATGGGTTAGAGATTGTTTAGAATATGTGAGAGAGAATCCCTCTACTAAAATGATACAGATTGGATCTAGTTCAGAATACGGACCTATGCCCAGAGCATCTAATGAAACGGATCGTATTAATCCTGTTGACATGTATCAGGCTACTAAGGGTGCCGCAACATTGTTATGTCAAGGCTATGCCAGACAATATAAACTTGACATAAAAATAGCCAGAGTGTATAGTGCATATGGTAACCATGAAAAATCTCATAGACTATTTTCCAGATTGTATGATGCATTCTTTAATACACAGCCCATGACGCTATTCAACGGATATCACGATTTTATCTATATTGACGATTTTATTAGAGGGATTGATATCTTAGTCAAGGCTGAAGCTAATCATGGAGACATTGTAAATTTTGGATCAGGCGTACAGCATAGCAATTTAGAAGTTTTACAATTATGGGAAAAAATAACAGGTAAATTGGCTCCAGTAACATATGAAGATAAAATGAATAAAGAATTTGAAAGCAATGTTTGGATATGTGATACTAGCTATGCTTCAAACGCTTACGGATTTAAAGTAGAATATTCCTTGGAAGAAGGAATACAAGAATTAATAAAGACTAAAAATGAATATACAACTAAGAACAACTAAAGATCGACTAGTTAATATCGAACTAGATGCTGATTTACAATCTCACTTTGCAGATCAAAACAACTGTACAGATATTATAGTCAAACAGATTAACGAAGAAAGAATATATGATCATATCTTTGAAGGAGAAGATGGATTAACTATTGTAGACATCGGAGCTAATATTGGACTGTTTAGTACCCATGTACAGGATAGTGCTAAAAAGATCTATGCTATAGAACCTACCCCAAATCACTTTACCAAACTTTGTAAAGTAACAGAGTCATTTAAAGATACAGTAGTTCCATTGAATTATGCTATAGGTGATTACAATGGAACAATGAATTTTTATGTATCGAAAATAAATCCTACACAAAACTCTTTAATAAGCAATTGGAGATCAGCAGACGAAGAAAAAATCGTTGTTGAAACTCGTACTTTAAAATCACTGCTAGATGAGCAGAATATTGATCATGTTGATCTAATCAAATGTGATATTGAAGGTGGGGAAATTGTAGCATTAACTGAACAAACAGTTAGTGAAGTAAAGGATCAAGTTGAATGTTGGTATATTGAAGTTCATCAAACTGATAAGAACATTCCGCATGGGGATAGTGTTAGAAATAATCTAGCACATTTAATAGAGGTATTCACTAAAAATGGATACGGTACACAGCAAATAGGCTTTGATAATCTTTGGTGTTGGAAAGAGGAATAATAATATGTTATGCAGTTTCGGATTTAATTTTTTTAGACAAAGTCTACATGAATTCAACGGTAATCATGTAGAGATAGGAATATTCAAAGGTGATGGTATTAGATCTATCGCAGATTGTTTTCCTGAAAAAATGATGTACGGTATTGATCCGTTTATTGAAGATGGACACACTTGTGATATTACCAAAGTAGTAAAAGGCGGTAATATGGATAATGTAAAAACAGAAGCCATGTCTTATATTGACGGAAGAGAAAATATCCACTTATTTGAAATGACATCTGCAGATTTTGCCGATATGCTCACAGATGAAAATATCCAACAGCTCGATGTAACTTCTGTATTGATTGATGGTAGCCATTGGTATAATGATGTAGTCATTGATGGTGATCTTGCTGTTAGACTAATTGCTGATAAAAAAGGTGTTATTGTTTTTGATGACACAGAACAACCCGGTGTTGGGCAAGCATTAGAAGAATTTAAAGTCAAGTATAAAGATATAATCACTAACACTACTGATCTATTGCCCGGTATTGTACAGGCAGTTTACATTAATGGATGATACTATGCACCCTACAGAAAAAAGAATTATTGATATAACCTATCAAGAAAAACTAAGCCATCTTAGCAGTACACTAAGTGCCTGGCCCATTATACACGAAATCTACAATGAAAAGAAAGATGACGAAGTATTCATTCTCAGTAATGGGCATGCCGGATTGGCTTTATATTGTGAGTTAGAAGCACGATACGGAATTGATCCTGTAATGTTACTTCATAAGCACGGCATTCATCCCGGTAAAGATTTAGAGAATAAGTTATATTGTTCAACAGGTAGTTTAGGAAGTGGATTACCTATTGCTGTGGGACATGCACTGGCCAATAGAAATAAAAATGTCTACTGTATGATCAGTGATGGAGAAGCTGCCGAGGGCAGTATTTGGGAAGCATTACGCTTTATTCATGTTAGTAAATTAGACAATCTCAAAGTTTATGTTAACATAAATGGAATGACTGCTTACGAACATATTGATACTACCTATTTGATCTATAGATTGAAATCATTTTTACCCAAAGTTTTTATTAGAGAAAGCAAACCACCCGAATTTGATTTTGCCAAAGGCTTGTTAACACACTACTATGTAATGAAACCAGAGGATTACGAAAAACTATGAGAAAAGAATGTATGAACCTGTTGTTAAACGAAATGGTTAACAACGAAGAAATTATTACTCTAACTGCTGATCTAGGATTTGGTCTGCTTGATCAAATTAAAAATGCATTTCCCGAACGATTTCATAATGTTGGAGCCGCTGAACAGCTGATGATTGGTGCGGCAGTGGGACTTGCCGAAGAAGGAAAGATTCCTGTATGCTATTCAATGAGTAGTTTTATTCTTTATCGACCTTTTGAGTTTTTACGCAACTATGTAAATGCAGAACTTGTTCCAGTTAAGCTAATTGGTAGTGGTCGAGATAAAGATTACAGTCACGATGGTTTGAGTCATTGGGCACATGATGATGAAATTGTACTCAAAGCATTGCCCAATATTAAAATATACAAACCCAAAGACATAGAAGAATTAGAAAGCGTTTGGCCTGAATTTATTAACAGTAAAGAGCCAGCCTATTTAAATTTAACGAGAAGAATATGACAACTAAAGTAGTTTATGTAACAGGCTGTTTAGGCTTTATAGGATATCATGTAACCAAAGCCTGTTTAGATGAAGGCTGGTATGTTAGAGGTATTGATAAGATAACCTATGCTGCCAATCTAAATCTTTTGCCCAGTCTAGAAAAATATAAAAATTTTATATTTGAAAAGAAAGATATCAATGACATTGATGTGTTATACGAATGTGATTATTTTATCAATACTGCCGCGGAAACACATGTAGATAATTCTATTGCCAACAGTGATTCATTTGTACATAGTAACATAGATGGGGTACATCACATTTTAAAACTCATTCAACAAAAGTATAAGTTTAAAATGCCCACACTATTACATTTCTCAACAGATGAAGTCTACGGAGATATTGTTGAAGGCTCTCATACAGAAACAGATCTGTTGAAACCTAGTAATCCCTACAGTGCCACCAAAGCGGCTGCTGATATGTTAGTAACTGCATGGGCCAGAACCTACAATGTTCCCTATGTGATTGTTCGTCCTACTAACAATTACGGTATTGGGCAGTATACAGAAAAGTTCATTCCGCATACTATCAAGTATCTATCATTGGGAAAGAAAGCACCACTGCATGATGAAGGCTTGCCTCGTCGTACATGGTTACATGCCACTGACACAGCCAATGCAATTATTCGTATAATTAAGTTAGGTATACAAAATGAGACCTTTAACATCTCTGGAAACTACGAAGAACAGAATATAGTTGTGGCCTTAAAGATTGTTAGATTGATGGGACTCAAAGGTGATTATAAACAATATCTAGATCTTGGAGTTACCAGACCCGGACAAGATGTAAGGTATGCTATTAACGATAGCAAACTTCAATCTATTGGTTGGCAAGCCGAAGCTGATTTTAATAAAGAACTAAAGCAAATAGTTAAATATTATACTAAGAACTTTATATGGTAAAAAAAGCACCCTAGGGTGCTTTTTCTTTAGAACGGTAATCTACCTTTTCTTGATATTTCGTAATCTGGGCGTTTACGAACAATGAACTCAATAGCACATTCTGATATGTGATTGTAAGTTTGATCAAATCGTTTCATGTCATACATATAGCTGGCATTAACTAATTCAACTTTAAGAACTTCGATTTGACTCTTGTATTGGTATAAGAACTCTAGCAAGTTAATACTAACAGGGCTCCAACTTTCTTCTTTATTAATAGTCCAAGTTGTTTTATGATCCGGATTAAAGGTGCTAGGAAATACACCCTGCTCGTATATATCTTCATCTGGAATTGTAGTGATGATATGTCCGCCCGGTTTACAAATACGCAACCAATTATCAAACGCTTCGTAGGGATCGCGAGTATGTTCTAAACAATGACTGCTATGTACAAAGTCAAATGTATGATCTGCAACTCCTTCCATAAATTGTGCGTCACCATCTTCTAAGTCCCATTCTTTTACAGAATTTAGTAGGGGAAATTGTTGTTTATATTTGGTTAGTGGGTCATCACCTGATCCGATATCTATACCATCGCCCTTAAAGTAATGGCTAGCAAAACGGATGTCGTGTAACCGTCTAATAAGTGCTTTGCTTGTTTCTTGCATAATTTTCCTAAAATGTATTTGGTCCGGCGACCAGGACTCGAACCTGGAATAATAGCTTAGAAGGCTACTGGTATATCCCTTTACCTATCGCCAGTTAAGATTATATTAGCATATATTTAATACCTTGTCAATGATTAAATAATAATAGTGGAGGTTATTAACCATGTCATTAATTGATTCAGTATTAAATTTAGTAAACAAACAACCAAAAGATCCAAACGCACCAAAGCCGCCCGTTGGATCTAGATCAGAGCGTGAAGCTAAGATCAAAGACAAAGCAGGTATGGTTATCAGCATATTTGCGCTGATCCTAGCCGTTAACAGTTGGTACGGTGGCAAACTAAGTAGCACAGTATTAAACAATACTATTTCTGCAAACAATGTTTGGGCATTCTATCAAGCAAAATCTATCAAACAAACTCTAACAGAGATGCGTTATGATGATGCTGTTTCTGCCAAAGATGTTAAAAAAGCAGAAGCCCTAAAGGTTAAGATTGACAAATATGAAAGTGATCCAGCAACAGGTGAAGGTAAAAAAGAACTAATGGCCAAGGCACGCCAATTGGAGGCTGATCGCGATCTAGCTAAGAAAAGCACTCCTTGGATTGGCTATGCTAATACACTATATCAACTAAGCATTGTTGTATTATCCGCAAGTATACTTGCAGTTAGTATGAGTATGTTCTGGGGTAGTTTTTTTGTAGCAGGTTTAGGTTTAATTTTATCAGCACAGGGTCTGTTCCTTTGGTTCTAATCTAAATGAGAAAACTACTAATTGCTCTAGGTATTGTTGCACTCACAGGCTGTTCAACAATTGAAACAATAAAAAAATATTGGCCTAGAGATCACGATCCTGTAATGTTTAATCAATTAGTGGCCGCAGATATAGCTATAGATCATCAAGACTGTAGCCAGCCTACTTGGAACTCTGTGGCTCCTATAACTGAACAATTGGCCAAATATACAGAATGGCGTAAAGATCCGCAAGCAGAAAATCTTAAAGGACTACATGAACATGTTCTACGCATGAGTAAAGGTGGTTCAAAAATGTTCTGTGAGATAGGTAAGAAGACAGCTCGTCAACGCATTGAAGCCGCAGAGTCGGCATGGAGGGGAAGATAATGCATCCATTAGCACAAGAAATTGAAATGATTACAGAACAATATCGACAAGGAAATCTATCACTTGACGAGCGTAACTATTTGCTATCTGAAATTAAAGATATCCGTGCCGCACAAGAATGTGCAGGTAATGAAGAAATGTTTAGATATGTTGTACAAGCATGTAATATTGCCTCCAGTATAATTTAAGTTAAATACTTAATGTTAGAATTAATTGCAACACTGGTGATGACCCACATCACTATAATCTGTGTCACTCTATTTTTACATAGAGGGCAAGCACATAAAGGAATTATATTCCATCCCATACTAGCACATTTCATGCGATTTTGGCTTTGGCTAACAACTGGCATGGTTACTAAGCAGTGGGTTGCTATACATCGTAAACATCATAGATACAGTGACGAAACAGGTGATCCTCACAGTCCACATGTATACGGGATTATGAGAGTATTTTTTAAAGGGGCGGTACTATACCATGACGCATCAAAAGATAAAGATATGGTTAACGCATATGGTGTTGGTACTCCTGATGATTGGATGGAGCGCAACATATACAGTGCTCACTCCAGACTTGGCATTGGCATTCTCTTTGTGCTCAACACGCTGATATTTGGTTGGTGGGGGATAGTAATTTGGGGTATTCAAATGATATGGATACCATTCTGGGCCGCAGGTGTAATCAACGGACTAGCACATTGGATAGGATATCGCAATGGTGAAACTAAAGATAAAAGTAGGAACATTATGCCTTGGGGCATTCTTATTGGCGGCGAATGTCTGCACAATAATCATCATTTGGAACCCGCAAATCCTCGTCTCAGTCGCCGCTGGTTTGAATTTGATATAGGTTGGATGTGGTTAACTATATTTAGATTTTGTAGATTAGCAAAATTACGCACTATGCCTTAATATCTACATGAACACCTAGTTTGTAGATATCTCTGCCTTCTTGAGCATTTAACGAAATCAATCTAGCATTTTTACTATATAGATAATACAACCCTAGACTGTTTATATTATTTTCTTTTTGTTTTTGATTAAACTTATCATATTTCCTATCAAGGCTTATTTTATTGTCATCACTAACTGATTTTATAAATTTGTCGTATTTCCATCCTTCCCAGGATTTCCTATGAGTTTGTATCCTTGTGTAATATTCTTGGTAATTTCTTAAACTATTTTCTTCAAATTTAGATATTTTCATATTACTTTTCCATTAAAAGGTCAACAAAATCTAACAGTAGTGCCTGATGATGTGGGTGCCATTTCCCCTTCATCCAACTATAACTATCATACCAAAATGGTTGGCTTTCTGGATGGCAACCAATTAACCCTACATTGTTCTGTATAATGGCCATGCTGTCGCCGTTGGCATAGGTAGCGACAGTTTTAAATTTTCTATAGTTGCCAACCAAGGCACAGCCATCATAGAAAAACATTTTCTCTGACTGACCTTGCCAAGTTATATCAATATCCTTAGCGTGTGGTCTGCGGGTATCAGTTTCGGGTCTTGTGATATATTGGACAGCATCTACACCGTCTAGTATATTAAGGTAATGACTACCTGCCCAATAGGCGCCCATACAGATGCCTAGATATTTGCCTCCCTGCGCTACAAAATTACGCACAGGTGTTGCATTGTGTTGAAATACAGTCTTGTATGATTCAGCATCTCCTACACCTCCGGGAACTGCTATCATGTCCACATCTTCAAAAAAAACTGTTTCTAATTGGTTCTTTCCAAAAATTTTAAAATTGTAATGGTTGTTTAGAGCATGAAGTATACCATTACCACTTTGTACAGAACACTTAGGATCGTGCAAGAACAAAGCAATAGTTGGTTTCATTTTTTATCATCTTTCTTTTCTTCCTTGCGCTCAATTGGAGGAGGAAAATAAGGTTCAATTACATAGTGATTTGCTCCCCACCAGCCAAATGCTGTGAAAAATCCGTATACTATAACTTCAACTATACCCATGATGCACCTTTAATTAACTGCTACTATTATTTAGTTATAAGGTTGGGATTTTAGATTACAATTAGTGTTTCTTTTTACCAGCTTTCATATTGGCCAGCCAGTGGGCCATGCGTTGCTTTTCACCCGACGAGTGTTTGGCAACATTGCGTAGTGTGCTTACACTGGCCTTGGTATTAACACCTGAACGTTTGGCTAGACCTTTGCGTCCTGGATTACGACCGTCTGCAAAGTTTTCATGCACATCGTCTAAAAATGTATCGGCAAATTTTTTACACCGATTACGAATTTGTTTATCAGCAGTTTCCATTATATTAAACTGTCTGGTATCATCATCTTGTGTAGGATCCATATATCCGCAATATACTTTTTCAATATTAGTATTGTTTATAATAGCTGTACAGCTAGGCCCGTCACGCTCATCCATGTGCTCGTTGCAGGGACTTAATGTTGTTAAGATAATACTACCTTTTGGAATAGATCCGTATTTCTTTTTATAATCTTTTATTGCCGCATGTTCAGCATGAATTCTTTTACCGTCTTTACCTGGACGGTTTAATCGAGCAATAATTTTATTATCTGGATCTAATATTGCGGCTGCAACCATGCCATAATCTCCATCAGACTTTTGCCCATTTACAACCATATCACATAACTTAGATAGTATGTTATCTAATTTACGGTAGTTGCTTATTTCAAAGTCACTTGCTCTCATTTTTATTTGGAACACAGTTACGAACTTGTCCGCCGTTCTTGCCCTTTTTGGTACCTTCAGCATGTTTGCCTGGCCAGCATTTAGTGAATCCATTGCTGTCCTTAGCACCGTTGGCAATCTCGTTAAGATTGCCATGTGTTTGGCACATGCCGCAGTCTTCACAGACCATTTCCATCGACATGTCTTCGTTGTGTTTCTTCTTGCCAGCACAATGGGCCTTTTGACTGAAACCTTTGGGGTGACTACAATTGATACTGCTCTTGTATTTCTGGCTCCACTTTTCTGTTAGCATTTTTTCTCGAGCAATTTCTCTTTCAGCATACTCAATTAAGTGTGCCATTTCTTCAATGCTTTCACAGTGCCAACGGCGTAAGGCCAGTGCTTTAGGAGTGGGTTTACCATTAGGCTTCTTCATAGGACCTTTGTTGCCGCCCATTCTAGCACAAAAACTCTTACGGCGCTTGGCCGCTTTTGATCCAGCTTTTAATTTGCTAGGCTTGGTTGTAACCGCAGTCTTTAGTTTGCTACCCGGGTGCTCACGACGATAAGCATTAACGGCTTTTTGGCTTAGTCCGTTGGTCTTATCGTGATGATTAACCTTATTCCAATCTTCAGTAATAAATTCATGTATTCTCATATAATTATTTAGCTGTGCCGTAAAAATAGGAACCTAAGTTCCTACTGCTGGTTACGAGTTCCAGCGCCGCTCAATCGTTGCGGGCGATTTTAAATTAAAAACTACGAGTGTAGTAAATGCCTTTTGTATTGTATTCAGATGAAACTGAATCATTACGGCGTTCTTGCTTATAAGCAATACTGATGTTGTCTTGTTTGGTTAGGTTGTAACCTAACGCAACTGTTTGCTCATTTGTGTCGTATGCGTTAGTCGTGTTGTTATCAAACGCTGTACGACGACGGAAACCGTAACGAGCACTAAAATCACCCATCTTAGCTTTAACACCGACTTCTGCTAACCAGAAGTTAAAGTCAATTGTTGACTTGTTTTTGTGTCCAAGTGCGCCAGCAACATATGGTGTAAATGCTGTACCAGTGGCAATGTCATAGCTAACTTTAGCCTGGGCAAGACTTTCTTGCTTTTGTGTAGCACCAGCACCTGGCTCAACACGCTCGTCTTCCATGCGTAGTTCAGCAGTAACACCGTTACTGAATTTTTGGCCGACATTCAAACCGTAAACATAGTTTACCTGTGTTGAATCTTGTTTGTCCTTTTGGTCATAGGTCAAGCTGGCATAATTACCTTCTGCTTGAGCAAAACCTGCGGCCAATAGTGCGGCCAATACGATAAGTTTCTTCATTTTATTTCCTTTTTAAAAAGATGATTTTGTAATCATTCAACTATTATATATCCATATTAACCATTATGTCAACGGATATTGGTTAAATTACCAAATATTTAAACCTATAATGATTACATTAGTATTACAAAATAAAAAGCCCCAAAGAGGGGCTTTTTATATTAGTTAGAAAAGTTTTTTCAACCAGCGTTTTATGCTGGATATTAGTTTCCCAATAGGTTGTCGACTTTTGCTTCAGCAACATTTAAACGAGCTTCGATTGCGTCCAATGCTGGGTCAGCTGGAGTAGCAACTGCTTCTACGATTTGTTGTTGAACTTCTGGTGTAACTGCTTCACCGGTAGCGGCAACAATAATTTCTTCAATAGCGGCTTTTACTTCTTCTGCAACTTCTGGTGCTGGAGCTGGCATGTCGGCAACTGCTTCCATAATAGCGGCTGTGATTGCAACTGGATCGATGACAACTTCTGGCTCTGCTGTAACAACAGCTACAACTGCGGCTGCAATAACATCAGCAACTTCTGGATTAACGATTGCGGCTGCTTCGTATTGTGCTGTTACTACATCAGCAACGATGTCAGCGGCTTCTGCATGATCGGCACTTGGTGATAATGCAACTACATCTTCAACTTCTAGTGGTGCTTCGTCAGCTGGTGAATAAACAATAGCATCAATGTGTTTTTCAGTTTGTTCAAAAACTAATTGATCAACTTGAACTTCAACTAGTGATAGTCTTGCATCTAATTCTTCAATGCTTGTGGCATTGTCTGTATTAACTGCGGTTCCAGTTAGTGTAGCTAACTTGGCTTCAACAGCTACCAATCTTGCGGCTAGGTCTTCTAATCTCATGAAATGCTCCTTTAATTTTTATATACCACTATGGTACAATATTATTTAAGGAATAACCAATTACAATACTGTTACAGATACAAGATTATTTCTAAATATTTCCCAAGCTCGTTCCCACGACCAACGACTACTACCTTCCCAAACTTTGTGTCTTGGTAGGAACAAACAATCAGTTACTGCCTGCTTTAAGTCATCATTCAAGCAACCAGTTATGCCTTCGTCAACTACATCTTCTGGTCCTTGTACAGGAAATGCTGCCACTGGTGTGCCGCAGGCCATGGCTTCAATCATAACAATACCGAATGTTTCCCACTTGCTGGGAAACACAAACACTTCTGCATTGGCATAATAACGTGCTAGATCTACACCTGTTTTAAATCCTGTAAAATGTACATCTGGGTATTTCTTTTTGTAGGTCTCTAGCATAGGTCCATCTCCTACCATGACTTTGAGATAGCCAGGAAAGTCCATTTCAAAAAATGCTTCTAGATTCTTTTCTTTGCTTACTCTGCTCACACACAAGAGATATCGGCTGGTTGTTTGTACCCTGTGTGCTGGATGGAATATGTCACGGTCAACACCACGTGTCCAGGGAATAACTTCGCCGTCAAATCCATGCGCTTGCAACTCTGTTACCATGCTGTCCGTTGTGGTCAGCACCTTGCCTGAGTGCTTGTGAAACCAGCGTACAAAACGCCAAGTGATCCATTCTGGAATACCAAATAACTTTTTCAAGCCTTCAGGAAACTTAGTATGATAAGCGGTATTGTGGCGAATATTACCCAATGAAAGATATGCTCTAGCCCACAGACCCAAAGGACCCTCTGTGGCGATGTGGATATAATCCGGAGATATCTCCTTAATCTTCTCGCCCAAGTTCCGCGGATAGGCAATCTTGACTTCGTTGTAGCCAGGACAATCAATGTAGCGGAACCACCCGGGATCCAGCACCACAAAGTTATAACCGTCACGAACAGCACACGCCTCAATATTTTTATAGGTCGTAACAACACCATTGATTTGCTCCGGTAAATTATCTGTTATAACGAGGATTGTTTTTTGCATTCGCCTACTACTTTGAAACTCTTAAATTTTAACTGCCACTTCATTGAGGTCAGGGCCTGTTGGCATGTTTGTTGATCCGGAAATTCTATTTCTACTTTTCCGGGTTGATCTTGCGGGTTGCTCACGTGTACTGCTATCAATATCATCAGCCACATTATCTTTCTCCTGTGTCCAAGTTACTATTTCCCACCGACCGTCATGATGCTCAACTAAGGCTGTACACGATTCTACCCAATCTCCGTCGTTCATGTAGACAATACCGTTGATTTCTTTTATTTCTGCGTGATGTATGTGTCCACAAATAACTCCGTCGAAGCCACGTTTTTTACAGTAGTCAGCAAGGTTACGTTCAAAGTGAAAAATAAAGTCTACTGCTTTTTTAACCCTGTGCTTAAGAAACAGGCTAAGGCTAAAGTACCCAAAACCCATACGATGACGAATCCAGTTAACTCTAGTATTGAGGCCAAGTATAAAATCATATGCTTTATCTCCTAACATGGCTAGCCAAGGAGCTAGTCTGGTGATTCCATCAAACAAGTCTCCATGCACTACAAGATAGTGCTTGCCGTCGGCACCTATATGTTCTAATTGATTTGTGACTTCGATCATACCAAAACCGATGTCATACTGCATGAATGGTCTTAGAAACTCGTCGTGATTACCAGCCACATATACCACACGAGTACCACGTTTGCTATGACCCAACACACGGCGTATAACATTAGTGTGCGACTGTTTCCAGCGCCATTTGTTTTGTTTGATTTTCCAAGCATCAATGATATCTCCTACAAGATATAATGTTTCGCAGGTGTTGTGTTTGAGGAAGTTGTTGAGTTTATCTGCTTGACTGTCTTTGGTGCCAAGGTGTACATCGCTAATAAAGATTGAGCGGTATGTTTTCATACAAATATTTACCGCTCAATTGATTACAGGAATATTACAAAGTTATATCCTAACCAAAGTCCATTTTGTTGTAAATGACTTACCTTCGGCTTTGTGTTTCGCAATCTTGCGGAATTCTTCTTGACGAAGTTCCTCAATCTTTTTGGCATCGTGGTCGAAGCAAGCCTGATATAACTCTTTTAAAAGTTTTTTCTGTTTCATGGTATGCCCCTCCTTGACAATTATTTATAGTTTATCTTACTTAACACATATTCTTTAAGATAATTAAACACACCTGCATTATCATAGTGGTTAATTTTTTCTGCAGAATGGCCGGAGACAACTTCCCTCATGTCTGCCCACTTGACCATGGCTGCTTGTTCAAAAGGTAAATTTGCAGTGATTGCAATTTCTCCAATTAGCCAAGGGCTAGAATAAAACTTTCTTTGTGCCAACAACGGATGAGTTAAAATTAAATTGAAGGTGTCTACATGAGTAGTATT
>Ga0114967_10002126_pt1 | contig 16644 bp, 7 predicted proteins | sample M_130628_MF_Meta_FD_92639 | JGI IMG/M metagenome (GOLD analysis project Ga0114967, IMG submission 92639) | Freshwater microbial communities from Lake Montjoie, Canada to study carbon cycling - M_130628_MF_MetaG | ecosystem: Environmental > Aquatic > Freshwater > Lake | place: Lake Montjoie... | reverse complement strand
GGCTGGTCTGTCTTTGCGTTGCGACCACCGCACCGGCTTGACAGGACCATCCCGAAAACACCATCCACCCCATCGGGAAAAATGAAAGCTAAAATGTCAAATTAATTCCCCAAAGTAGAATTAACAAAGTAGAACTACCGTCAACTCCCGAATGCCGGTTCTCTTCCAGCCCAAGCCAGTGGCCGTGTGTTGCATGAGGACATCCCTGCGGGGGGCGGCCCAGCGGAGGGGACGGTGCGGATGTTGCGGGAATGGCTCCGGCCGCAGGGAAAGTGCCTAGCGCAGCCTGACGAATGGCAGGAAGAACCGGCGGGGGGCGGTGGCGGGGTTGATGTTGAGGGCAAAACGGCCGGCGGAGAATTCCTGGGTGAGGCCGCTGACATCGGTGAAGCTGGAGAGGCCGGTGGACTCCCGGAAGCCGATCTCCACAAAGCGGGAATAGGCCGCCGGCCAGTCCACGCAGACGCAGAGTTCCCCGGGCGTGGTGCTGGCGGACAGCCGGAGATTGCTCAACTCCAAGGCGACAGCCAGGCCCGGAGGCGAACTGGTGGGATCCGTGGGCACGGTGCCGGCGAAGTATTCCTGGCCCAGACTGTAGATGGATCCATCCCGCCGGTCCTGACGGTTATTGGAGAGGCTTCCGAAATAGCGGCGTTCCCAGGCATCGCCCAGCAGATCGCCATCAGTGTCCGCCACCGCATCGAATTCGCTCAACTGCCACTTGCAGCTGAGGACCTCAATGCTGGCGTAGCCGCCCACCGTGGGAGTGTCGGTATAGCCAGTCACGAGGACTTCGTCGCCGGCCTCCGGCAGGCTGAGGAAGGAATTGAGATAAGGAAAACCGATTTCCGTGATCAGGGCGAGCTGGGTGTTGTCCGCAGGATTGGTGAGAAGCCATGGCCCCGTGCCATTGGTGGCGGTGCGGCGCAGGGTGAGGGTTTGCAGGGGGCGCACGGGCGCGGTGTTGCGCAGAGTTTGCAGTTGGTTCCAGGTGGTAGCGAGTTGCGGATCCGTTTCCGAAACAGCGGAGCGGTAAGCGGTGGGGATAACACCAGTGCGCACATACTGGCGCAGGGCATCCAGCGGGGCATCGGTCGTGCCTGTGGGATTGGCCGCAAAGAGTTGGCGGGCCACACGTTCCGCGCGGTTTTTCGTGGCGATGGCCAGCGCATCGATGTGACGCAGCACATTCAACATTCGATAGCGGATAATGGAGAAACTGGCCGGATTACCCTGGCGGAGCAGGGCGGCATCCCTGCGGCCGGGAGTGCGGTCGCCGAGGTCCCGGGCCCGGTCGGCGGTGAGACTGTAGCGTTGCAGCAGGTCCCCGCCCAGGATGGGGCTGAAAGCGGTGAAGGAAACCTCCTCCAGCAGCAGCGCCCGCAGGGTGCTCTCCGGGGTGACGGTGACGCTCAAGTAAGGCCGGGCGGTGGTGCTGGATGCCGCCTGGTATTGGGTGATCCAGGCATTCGCGCTGCGCGCGCCGGTGGGGGAAGCTCCCCACGCCGGGTCGTCCTGGAGGCTGCCCCAGGTGCTGCTGATGATTTGGGGCGCGGTGGATTCAGCGGCATTTTGGGTAGGGAAATCAGGCGATCCCTCACGGAAATTTGCACCGCCCCAGGACCAGGTTTCATTGATTGTGGTGCCGCCGCTGGTGGTGCCGTAGCTCCAGGATTCCTGCGGCAGTGCCGGAATGACAGCCAGCATTTCCTTGCCCCGCAGCGGATCGCCGCTGATGCGGGGATTCACCACAAAATGCGGCTCCGTGCGCACCACGGCAAAACCCGTTTCCGGCGAGAGATCCCGCAAGGCCACCCGGGCGGCCCCGCCGGCGGCCACGGTGCCGGTGCCCAGCAATCCATGCGCGGGATCGAAGGCATTCACCAGTGTGCCCACAGCGACCGTGCCGTCCGCCGATCCGCCCACCAGACGCGGCTGGGGGATGATGTCCACCAGCGGCGAAGCGGTGGGGGAAGGCTGGGCGGTTGGTTTGCTGCTGGCAAGATTCGGATTGGTGCCGGCACGGAGTTCGCTCAGATCGGAAAAGCCATCGCCATCGCTGTCACCTCCGCCGGCGGGATTGAGTCCTTTGGCGATTTCCACAAAGTCCGGCAAGCCATCGCCATCCTGATCCTGACGGGCGGGCGGCAGGGTGAAAGTGTAAGCGGCCCGCTGCACCGGCGCAGCGTTGGTGGCGGAGATCACGTAATATTCCACCGTGGCACTGGTCGTCAGCCATGGGGGCGAGGTGGAAGACCAGGCCTGAAATGCTGCCGTGGATGAGGTCCGGAAATAAACCAGGGAGCCCCCGGCGATTCCGCTGAAGGTGAGCTGAATCGCATGATCATAGCCACCTGGAGCCGGGGAAATCGTCACTGTATCCGGCAGGGTGCCCAGGGTGGATTCGAAGGTGAATAGCGAAAATTGCGCATTGAGTTGATTCGCCGCTGCAGCCGGCGCGCTGGCGTTGAGCGTGCCCACATTTACTGGCGCGGAGGTGCCGATTCCTTGGGTGGCATTGACAAAATCCGCCGTTTGCCCCGTGACCGTGTAGGGAGCGGAGGCCGGCACCGTGATGCCGGTGGACCAGTCGGCTGAGCGGTAGGTGCGCAGGAGGTCAGGATTGGCGGTGCGGAAGAGCGGACCGGAAAGGATGAAGAGATTCGCGTAGATGTCGAAGCTATTCAGCGCCGGCAGGGCGATCGTGGCTCCCTGCACCCAGCCCGCGCCACTGTTGGAGAAAGGCACCATGGCGGTGGGTGATTGTCCGGCAGCAGGCGCGTAGAGCAGGCGGAAGGCATTCCCTGACATGGGCAGCATCCCGGCCAGAACGCCTGCTGGAGCGCTCACCGGCAGCGGCACCCCTGGGGTGAAGCCCCCGGACGCCGAGTATCCAAAAAAAGTCAGGCTGCCATTGGCAAGGCGCACCAAAAGCCGGCCGCCGCCGGGCGTGTTCACCGGCACAATCTCCTCCACCGCCGCCGGCAGCGTGAAGGGCACCGTGGCCGCAAAGAGCCAGCCCGCCCCATTAGGCTGAATACGGCGCAGGGAGCCGGACGCGCTCCCGGGCTTGTAAAACACGAGATCTGTGTTCGTGCCCTCCAGGCTGGCGGCGATCCAGGAGGACCCGGCCGGCAGCGTCGCCGCGACCAGCGAGGCATTGGGATTTGCTCCGGTAAGTTGCCAGGCGCGGAAGCTATCGGTGGCACCGGAGGCCTGCAGATACCCAAAAAGCTGGGCGCTGCCGGCGGCCGGAGCAAAGGGATTTCCCTGACGGACCGCGCCGTCCGGCACGTCCTCGTTATCCAGCAGGGTGGAGGAGCCTGCGGTCAGGCGGAATTGTTTCAGCTCCACCAGATTGGCTCCATTCAAAACACTGACCAGCGCCAGATCATCCTCTGCCGTCGGCAGCGTCCCGGGGATATCCAAAGCCCCCAGCAGCGTAGTGCCTACGCCGGTGGCGGAGGTGAGCACGCGGGGTTCCGTGTAGCCGGTGGTGACAGGGGTGAGGAGATGCCAGCGGTTTTGCAGGGGCGATGTCACGGCAAGGCTGGTGCTGGCGGTGCCGTTCATGCGCCCTATGGCCACACCGCTGACCCCGGTCATGCCGGAAGGCCGGGGCTCCGCGAAGGTGACCGCTCCGCCCACTGCCGTGGAGCCGATCCGGTAGAGCCCGGTGGCTTCATCCACCAGGATGACATCTTCCTGGCCATTCCCGTCGAAGTCGCCGGTGGCCGAAAAACCGCCCGTGGTGGGATAGACAAAACCACCCGCCAGGGCAGAGGCGGTAAGCAGGGGAAGTGCGGAGAGTTGGAGTAAAAAGCGGGCCGTTTTCATAAGATGAAAATAGGATAGGGAAACGTTCATGGCACCAGCACCTCATTGGTGACGATCACCCGGTCGATCTCCTTGTTGTGGGCGAAGCGGACGAGGAGGTATTTATATTTGGCGCCTTTGATCACCGGCTGCCGGTCCAGCAGCATGATGTCGTGATCAGAACCAGTGAGGGTGCGGGCCAGGCCGGTGTCGTTCATGTGCAGGGGCAGGATGAAAGGATCCGTCACCAGGGTTTCTCCGCCGGATTCACTCTGGGCGATCTGTTCCATCATCGGCCCGCATTGCACGATATCGCCCGGCACGGTGGGGAACTTGAGGCTGGGCACCTGCACGCGGTAGAGCACCACCGGGAAGATGCAGCCTTCGTAGCCCAGCTTGTCCACGGCGTTCTCTTCGGCCTTGGCTACCTCGTCATTGCAATAAAGATAGGTCTCCGGATCCCGTAGCGTGCTGATGTGGCCGGTCTGGGGATCGCTATCCAATTGAACCACCGAACCGCTGTTGGTGGATTGCGGGTCATGGGCGGGGTCGGAATATTCGCCGATGCGCACCGCATTGGCCCGCCATCCTGCAAAGCGGGAAACATTCAAATGGACCGCGCTGATGCCAGGATGGAACTCCGCCTGGGGCGGCAGATCCCGCGCCGGCCACGGCACCGCATTGCCCAGTGGCAGGGTGTGCAGCGTCCAGGTGAAACTCTCAAGATTGGAAAAGGTGCCGGTCATCCGGGAGTCGTAAGCCCCCTTCCCCACCGCCCGGATCATGACGGTGTAAACATCCTTGGCAGAAACGGGCAGCAGATATTCAAACTCCGGCGTGCCGCTGGCACTAACATGTCGGGCGGCGGAAGTTTCGAAGACGGAAAAATCGAGCCCCTCCGCGCCGGAAACGTCCGTCAACATATTGGGATGCGCCGCCAGATCGGTGGAAAGCCCGGCCCCATTCACCGGGGCGGTGCCTCCCTTCCGGGCGACCCAGACTTCAAAACGCTCCACCCCGGCGGTATTGCAAAACCAGCGGACCCGCATCTGCCCGGAGCCGGGCAACCCAGCAGAGGCCAGGTCCTCCAGCATCGGCACCGGAAGCAGGGAAGCCTCACCGCATTCGATGCAATCCTGCGGCACCAGTGGACCGGCGTTGCTGTTTTTGTCAAACAGTTGGAGATAATAGCAAACCCCACTCAGCGTGACCGGTGGATTTTTGTCCTTCCAGAGCACCGGTGCCATGGTGGTGTAAAACCCGGCATCCACCAGCGTTTGGGGCCCGCCATCGACGGTGCGGTAGACCTTGAACTCCGTGCTGCCAGGGGTGGGATTGAAGGTGCCGCAGGGATCCAGCAGGACGCCGGTGCCGGGATCCATCACAATGTGTTTCCCGCCACACTGGCCGACAGGCACGAGGGCGGATGGAGCGAAATCTGCGGTCCAGAGCGCCCGGATGCGCCGGTCCACCACAGGTGAGGGTGGGTCCAGCGGGCTTTCCACCCAGGCGCTGACAATTCCAGCCGTGGTGCCGACCCGGCAGCGGAATTTCTGGACCAGGCCGTAATAGCCGGAAACGTTGCGGTCCAATTCCGCCCGGAGATTACCAGCGCTGTTTTTCGAAAAATGCGCCCGTCCGAGGGACGTCCAACTGAACTGATTCTGACCCTGGGCGCGATACCCATACTCCCACTCCGCCCAGGCCAGACCGCGCGCCACCGTGCTGGTGCAAATGAGGCGCAGGTGCCCCAGTTCGGCAGAAAGCCCCGTTTCCGTGATTTGTGTGTAGTCCTTCCAGTTCAGGGTAAGCTGGCGGCAGGGTGTCAGGACGGTGCCCACCGTGCCGGCAGGACCGCTCCGGTCCCGCAGAACACCCCAGATGGGGCTGGAGTTCCCTGACACATTGCGGCAGGTGCTGCCATCAACGGCGCGGATGGTGTAAAAGTAAGTTTTGCCGGCATCTGCAGGGAGACCGGGTGGCGTGTAGGTGGCCCCATTATCATTCCCACCAGCCCAATTCGCCCAGGCGGGCGTGGCGGTCAGGCCACTGTCCACAAAAGTCAGCTGGGTGCCCGGCAGCATGGCTACGAGATTTTCGTCAGGCTTTAGCTGCAGTTCATCAATATGTGAAGGCCTGGCAGCCTGTGCGGCAGAGGTCCAGCGGTAGACGAGGAAAGCAGAAACTGTTTCCCCGGCAGGCAAGGCGGGCATTTTCCACTCCAGTTCAAAACGCTGCACATCCTTTTTCGTGGTGCTGTTGAAATGGGTCACACTGCGCACGGCCAGTTGCACCGGCACTGGCGGGGGAAAGCGGTCGCAGATGGTGATCTTTTTTCCAGGAGAGCACCCCCCCGGCTGGCCAAGTAAATCGCGGGCTGCGGCGAAATAATAAAACGTATCCCCATCCGTAAATGGCACGCCCCCCGGCTGGAACCGGCCGTTGTCATCAATCAGATAGGCTGTGGTGGGATCAGCCACCAGATCCGCCGCCGCTGGATCCGAAGCATAGAGCTTCGAGGGCATGATCCCGGAATTGTTGACCCGGCGGGCGGTCGGCTCGGCCAGGAGCGTGGCCGCATTGGCCGGCGGGGCGGTGTCCCAGCCGCGCGCACTGGCAGCCAAGGCAGGCACGCGGTAGACATCAAATCCATTCAGCAGCGGAGCGAGATCCTGGATGGTGTCCGGCACAAACCAACGGAGGGAAACGTTGAGATTGGACTTGGCCGAGGTATCCACCACTTCCACGGGTTTGCCAGGAGCCGGAATGGTGACTGGTGCGGCGGGGTTCAGGGTAACCCGTCCCATCACCCCCCGGTCCGTCGAGCTGGCAGCATCGAAGTCGCGGAATTCGTAGGTGAAGGCGGTGGCGGAAGGCAGGGTTTCTGCCCAGGCCAAACCCGCCGCAAACCCAATCGCCGGATGGGTGCGGGCGAGCACCAGCAATTGCTTCCGTTTGTCAGGGTCAGGAAGGGAATCGCTGATAAAAGTGGCCAGTTTTTCCCCTGTAGTGCCCGTGCCGGTGGGGATGCCGGTGAGGTCGGAGACCATTCCTTCCAAAGCCGGAAGGTTTTCTCCCAGAGAAGCCGCCAGAGGCAGGAGCGAGGTGATGAGCAGCGGATCCGTCACCGGTTCCAGCACGGTCTTGCGGGCGAAGAGGGAGGCCGAGGTTGCGGCCCCGGCCTTGCGGTAAATGGCGACCTGCCGGGCCATGGTCAGGGCCAGATCCGTCGGTTCCAGCACCAGATAGGCGCGGTGGGTGCCGCCGGTGCTTTTGGTGACTCCGGCGCAGATCACGCCTTTATCCAGGGCGGTCTGGGCCTGAACCGGAAACAGGCCGGCGAAAAGGAACAGCAGCGGAAGTCGCAGCGCGTGCTTGAGTGTGGCAAATGGATTCATGATGATGCAGTGAAGAGATTAGTAATCCACGTCCCACCCACCGGCGTCGGTGTAGGTGAAGCCCACGGTTTTATCGAAGCCGATACAGAAAGGACACTTCCCGACCTCACCAAAGAGGCGGCCGGTGCCCGCGAAGTTATAGACGCTGCCGCTTTTCACCCCGGCCAGGGAGACCTCCCCACCGATGGTCACGGCGCAGAGCGCCTCGCCCGTGACTCCCAACGTCATGCGGCCTCCATATTCCGGAACCACACTGTTATAAAGGACACCGGCTCCGGCTTTGCCACTGATGTTGAACAAACAGGTGCCGGTTCCGTAGATGGGGAACTCGCACTCTCCGTAGGCGTAGATGCCGCTGAAGGGCGTGGAAACCAGCGAACCGATGAGCGGGTCGATCATCAGGAGAGGATCCGGATCACAGGTGGTGCCGATAAAGAACCCACCCGCTGCGGCATAGCTGCCAAATTCCAGCGCCACCTTGGCTCCCAGGTAGTTTTCTGTAAGGCCGAACATCACAGCAGCGCCCAATTCCGTGATTTTAAAGGTCTCGTAATTGATCTCCCCTTCCGTCATTTCGAAGCTGCCACCCAATCCAACCGGCACCGGCACCGGATCCGCGCTGAGGGCAAATTTCGTTTCGATATCCATCCGGATTTCGCTGCTCATGAAGGTCACGCCAAAGTCCTCGACCCCGATCGTCACTTCCGTGGCATCAACCCCGGCCGCAGTGCAAATACTGCCTGCACCGCCATCGGAATCGAGTTCCTTGATCTCCAAATAGGCATGCAGAATGAAGGGCTCATCCAGCTTGAACTCGAAATCACCATCCAGCCGGAGGAGGTCCAGGCTGTCAGCATTGAAATGAGCGTAACCTTCAATGGAACCCGCGCCAATCTTGTCCGCTATATTCCCGGTGAGATCGCTGATGGTGGAATCCAGTTCATCCAGAGCGGGTTCCAGCGCATCACGGATGGCCTGGTTCACGGCCGCAAAGGCGGAATCAATCGCCTGATTGAAGGCCTGCTGGACATCGTAGAGCCGTTCCTTGACGGCCTGCTGGACATCGGCAATCAGTTGCGTGGCATACAAAGCATCGCGGATTTCCTGACGAATTTCCTCCTTCCATTCCTCTGCCAGCACGGCCAACTGGGAGAGATCAATATCCGGCACGTCCACGATTTGTTGAATGGAGGTATCCAGGGTGGTGGAAAGCGCATCCAGCACGGTTTTGGCGGATGCCGTCGTTAGAATATTGCGCAGTGCCTGGACCAGTTCACCGGCGCCGTTCACCTGGGCTTGGACCTCGGTCACGATATCGTAGATGTCGTCAATGGTGTCGCTGATGGTGTCGAGGGTGGGCTCCAGTTTGGCGAGGACGTTTTTCAGTGAGTCCTCCACGCCGGAATCCACCGCGATGGTGGAGAGCAGATCAATCAGCGCGGAAGCGAGCAAGGTGAGGGCCTCACGTTCACCGGTGGTGCCATTTTTGGCGAGTAATCCGGCAGCGGCGCTGGCGAGCGGCGTGCCATCGAGATCCGTGATGGAAATGGTGGAGGGATCGAGACTGAGGATGCTGGTGACGCCTTTCAAGCCCTGCTTCACGCGTTCGAGGCGCATGTTCAGATCCGCCAGGAGATCCTGGGCGGCATCCGTGCCATCGACCAGTTTCTGCAGACGCTTGGTCAGGTTATCCGTGTTGGTGATGAGATAGGCATGGATCCTGGCCCTGGCGGCAGCGCGGAAGGCGGCGGGATCAACCGTGGGCAACGCTTTGATCTCGTTGATCAGGGCATCGAGCCAGGGATCGGTGACGCGCTGCAGCGCTTCGTCCACCATGGCCCCGGCTTTGTCCTCCAGCATGGTGCTGAACTCATCCACCGCCGTGCCCAGGCCCTTGAAGACCTTGTCGCCCTGACTGGTGACCCAGTCCGCCCCGAAGTTCGTGGCTTCATCGAGTGCGGTAAAGGCCAGGTTGCTTACACTGATGCTGGGGAGGTCGCCGTATTGCACGCCGAATTCCAACTCGGCATTGTCCGCACTCAGATAAGTGAGCTGATGCTCTGCCTGCAGGACGAGTAGGTTCAAGGGCGGCAGCGGAACGCCGGCGAAGTCGCGGGTGGTGCTGTTCCAGGTGCAGGGGTAGTCGAAGTTGATAATGCCGCCCAGCCAGGACTGCTGGGCGCGTGGCAACCACTTGGTGGAAGTGGTGTTGCCCGCGCGGTAGTCCTCCGTGCTCACGCCCGCCACATCCCAGGGGTAGCCGGCATTTTGCACATCAAACAGGATGGACGAAAACGGATCGCCCGAGGCATCCGTCCAACCATTGGAGGGCCAGCCGCCCATGAGATCCAGCATAGCGGAACTGTCCTCGTAGCAGCGCGTGTGCAGGTTCACCTGCAAATCCTTGAAGAAAGGCACGTCAAGGGTGCCGAAGAAATTCCAGTAACCCACGCCGGAGGCATCGCTGCCCTTGTCAGGGTTATTGAAATATCCCAACTGCGCGGGCATGAAAGTGTAAGTCTCCCCGGTGGGGCCATCGAAGGTCATGACGGAAGGCAGGGCGAGGCGCGTCGGCACACTGTCCGCCACCGTGGAAGAGGGATCCGCCGGCACCGCAAAATTCCCATTGGGCAGGATGCCGAGTTGACCGCTGACATCTTCCGCAAGATGCGCTGCATGAGCCTTGAAGCCCAGCACGAAGGTGGTGCCAGCCCCCGGGTCGCATTCATTGGTGGCGACAAACGCCGCACTGTAGGGCGTGATCGGTGCGTTCCAGTAGGCGAAGGTTTTTGGATCGGTGCCGGAAGGCAGATCGAGGTCAAAGGATTCCAGCATCCCCAGGCAGGTGAAGCGCAATCCGGTAAACTCGAAGGTTTCATCCACCGGGGCTTCAATGGCGAGCGCCCCATCTGCCCGGCTTTCCTCCATCTCATTGGACAGAAAGGAGAAGCCAAAGGAATCGAAAGTGAAGTCATACCCACCCAGAATCGCGGCTCCCGGAAAGCCTCCAGCCGGGGCTTCGTGAATGCCGGTGACGCCGCTCCAGCGGGCGTAGTATTTGGAGCGCGTGGTTAGCGAATAGGGCCCTACCACGCTGTCCTGGAGGGTGCTCTGGCCTTGGAATCCGGACGGGGTGCAGCGGAAATTCACCCCGGCGTAGTCGGCATTCCCGGCTTCATAACCGGTCCCGGCGGGGCGCTCGGCCTTGGCCAGATCCGCCGGATCAAAGCCGGACAACAACAGCACGGAAGCGCCATCCTCATCGCCGATGGGATTCTGATCCCCACGCAGAAAGGTTCCAGCCATCAGAAAATTTGACGTGGGAAAAGCCGAAGTCACGGTATGGGCATAGTCGTCATCGGTCGGGGCCGTAGCGCCATTGGCACTGATATAACCCCAGGCCAGCGGCGACATGGTAGGCGGACCAGGAAATTGGATGCCGCCATCGCCGGTGACTTTGTAATTGGCCGGAGTGACGGAGATGTCGCCGTATTCCTCAGACCCGCAGCCATCCAGGACGGACTGGGCGCAATGTTGCATGTAGAGCACAAACGCCGGCAGGACCCCGGTGAATCCGCTGGTGGCGGGATTGATCAAATCACCCGCCACGGTAATGAAACCTCCCGTCCAGTCGAGATCAGAAGCATACGGGAAATGGGTCGTTAGTTTGTTGTGGCCACTGATCATTACCCCGCTCATTTCGCCACCATTGCTGGAGCCGGTTTTCCACGTCACGTTGGTCATCCCGGAAACGTGATTGTAGAGGTGATCATTGGATTTCCTGTCCTTCATGTCGGAGCGCACCGCCTGGGCGGCGAGCCAGTCAATGAGTGGCTGGCGGATGGAAAACGCAGCCTGCAGCGCGGTGGGGCCGGCCTGGAATTCCCCCAGCGCCGGATCCCAGGTGAGGACCGGACAGCCAATGTAGAGTGGCTTGGTTTCCTCACACATGAAGAAGGTGCCCACCGGGGAGTTCAGCACCACGGGAGCGGCCGGGGCGAGATTTTGCCCAAGATCCACCGCCCCGAAGGTCACGTCGCTGTTCAGAATGTTGGAGGTGCGGTTCGCCGCCCAGCCCACTCCCACCGGCAGCGTGGCCTGGATTTCAGAGAGATGCGCCCCGGTGCTATCCAGGGTGATGGTGCCGCTGCGGTAAAAAGGCACGCTGTTCAAGGTGCCGAAGCGGGCCAGTGGACTGGCCGGAAGGAGCGTGGTGGAGGAACCGGTCCGGCAGGTGGCGATGCCGTTGTCGATGGAAACCGCGATCGTCCCGGAGTAAGTGTTATTGGGGAACCCGGCCAGGGAACCTGCTCCCGCCGGAATGGTGATATCCTTAATCACAGGAAAGCCCGGCAGGTAAATGGAGGGAGGTCCTGCCGGGGGCGCAAAGGTCGTGATGGACGTGAACGTGGTCACGATGCTGCCAAAATTCAGCTGCCCTGACATGTGGGTGTAAAACGCGTCCTTCAGCTTGCCGGTCTGCCCGGTTTTCCACACGGTGGTGGTGGCATTTTCCAGATGCTCAATCCCGATGGAGAAATCCGAACGGAAATTATCGCCCACGGCGGTAGGATCGAATTGCGTCGTCAGCGAGCCGGAAGCTGAGGCCGGCGCGGGCGCGGCTCCCCCGGTGTTCGAACTGACGCCCAGCGTCGTGGAGGTGTTGCTCCAGGTTCCAGCCAAGGCCCCCGGGCCATCGGGTTGATTCACGGTGTTGTTATTAAACCGGACGCTGATGCTGCTCCCCGTCGGCAACGTGGTCCAGGCGTCGTAGCGGTGCAGGGTGTAATTGACCGTGACCGGCAGGGTGGATTTGCTGGGATCTGTCTCCAGCAGCCAGTCCCGGTCCACCGTCACGCTGTCCACCACCGCCAGCACATTCAACGCGGCGCTGGTGGCGTTCGTTCCGGTGAAATGCAGGAAGGTGTGGCCGGGGGTCTCTGTCGTGGTATTGACGGCCACGTTTGACAAGGTGTCCAGCACCACCATTTTGACCCGGTAAAGCACTCCCTGCGTCAAGGCGCTGGCGGGACGCAAATCGGAATTGGCAGTGCGGACACCCCCTACATTTGCGCCCAGAACACTGCTGGAAGAGGCCACCACGGCACCAGCAGGATCGATCAGGCTCCAGTCCACCCGGTAGCTCGACACGGTGGTGAAATTCAGCTCCGCCGTCGCGGTGATCCGGTGCAGATTCGTCGCGGCATTTCCATCTGTGGCATGCACATCCACGAGGTAACCGGGGGCCGTGTAGGGCACCGTAAAGGAATTGACGGTAACCTGGGCACGTGCGGTCCCCATCAGAAACACACAGAAAATGATAGCAAAAAGTTGCTGGCGCATGGCTTGGAAAAATTGGCTTACGAGGAGAATATGCCAAAATTAACCCAAGGTTACAGCAGGATCATTCCAAATTTTGATTTTATGATTTTTATGATCTTTTCCCCTCAGCTTCCATTGCTGCTGAGTCAAAAGCGGCAAGGATTGTCCACAGGGAATGCAGACGGGGCGGGCGGGCGGCCCATCCTCTAAAAATCAGGGAAACTGGAGGACCCAAGTTTACATCCTGATGCGATGCCTGTGAATCTCCAAAACCTTATCGGACAGGAGGTTCTGGAAATTGGCTGCTTGGAAGGGCACGGCGATCGGTTCGGGATTTCGGGCTTGGCTCCCGGGCGGATGAGGGCGTAGGATGCGGGGTATGAAGCACTGTCTCCTGTTTATGCTGGCTCTGGCCTCGCCGTTGGTGGCGCAGGAGGAGGGGTTTACTCCTTTATTCAATGGCAGGGATTTGTCGGGCTGGGTGAATGTGAATTGTGCTCCGGAAACCTGGACGGTGCGGGATGGGATGCTGCATTGCGATGGGGTTCCGACGGGGGCTTTGCGGACGGAGAAGCAGTATGAAAACTTCGTTCTGGAATTGGAATGGCGGCACCTTGCGCCGGGGGGAAATGCGGGAGTGTTCATCTGGGCAAGTCCTTTGTCAGCGCCGGGACAGCCGTTTTTGCGGGCGATTGAGGTGCAGGTGCTGGATCATGCCTATGGCAGGAGTGATTGGTTCACGACCCACGGCGATGTTTTTCCGATTCATGGTTCGAGCATGGAACCGTTTGGCCGGCACAAAGGGCAACGCAGTTTTCCCAGTGAGGAGCGCAGCAAGGGATCGCCGGAGTGGAACCACTACCGCATTACCTGTCAGGATGGCACACTGCGTCTGGCAGTGAATGGCAAGGATGTCAGTGGCGGGGCCAATTGCAATTGGCGCAAAGGCTATCTGGCGCTGGAAAGTGAAGGGGGAAAGGTGGATTGGCGGAACCTGCGCATCCGGGAATTGCCGGGATCACACGCGACGCCGGAACAATCTGCTCCAGCCTGGGATGGCAGCATCAGTCTCTATGATGGACGCAGCCTGCGGGGTTGGAAGGAATTGCCCGGCAAGGAGGCCGCTGCCGGGGCTTGGAAGCCGGAGGATTGGGAACTGGTGACGGCAGGTGGTGATGGCGCGCTGCAATGGGAAAGGAAGCCGGGGGATTTCCAACTGCACTTTGATGCCAGGGCAGAGCAAAAGGAAGGACCGGTGGTGAAGGGCTTGCCGCTTTGCCTCAACGGCACCGCACTCCCGGGCACGGTTATCGGCACCTGGACGAGGTATCGGGTGACGCGGCGGGGGACTACGGTGGAGTGTGTGCAGGAATCCCCGGCAGCTGAGGGCGGCCCGGCAGTGGCCATGACCATCCCGGAAGGGCCGGTGGAACTTTCCCTGAAATCATCAGCTGCGGTGCGAGTGGCGGGTCTTTATTTGAAGGAGTGAGTCCAGGCGGTGATGGAGGGTGGCCAGGGATGGCCTTGGCGGGTGAAGTGGGTGCTGCGGACCGGGCTGAAATGGCCTTGGGCTTTGCTCTGGGCCATGCTATGGAAGGCAGCACTATGGAAATTACTATTCTGGCATTTGCCCATGCGCGGGAAAACTTCGGTTTTTCCAGCCGCATCGTAACCTGTGATCCTGAGGAATCGCCCCGCGCGCTCCTGTCCCGCATCGCGCCGGGGGTGGATTTGCGGCATGTGGCGGTGGCTCTGGATAGCGAATATGTGTCATGGGATAGTCCGCTGGGGCAGGCCCGGGAACTGGCGCTGATTCCCCCGGTATCGGGAGGTTAGTTTTTCAAGTTATGGAGCTGGAGATTATTTTTATATCGGAACCAATCCTGACCGGGCCGGCGGTATTGCCATCGCGGGAGATTGGATCCGTGCTGGAATTTCAGGGCCTGGTGCGGGAGATGGAGGAGGGCAAGGCACTGGATGGGCTGTTCTATGAAGCGCATGAGCCCATGGCGCGCCGGATTCTGGAGAAGCATTTGTTGGAACTGCAGGAGCGGCATCCCGTGGTGTCAGTGTTGTTCATGCACCGTCTGGGCTGGGTGCCGGTGGGGGAGGCTTCCCTCGTGATCCGGGTGCTGAGTTCGCACCGGGCGGAAGGCCTGGCTTTTCTGGCGGAAGCGGTGATCCGGCTGAAGCAGGATGTGCCGATCTGGAAAATGGCGGCGGCCCCGTCCTGAAAACCACGGGTCGCCCGCATGACGTGGATTCCTCCAGCTATGGAAAAAATGCATTAACCGATCAGCAGGGCGCAGGCGGCGGCACAGGCGGCGGCACCGTGGGGGCCGCCCTGGTTAGTGGCGGCGATGACGCCGAAGCCCTTTTCCGGGGCCAGCCATGCGGCGAAATAGTTGGCTTCATTGCTGCCATTGTGGGTGAGGCAGCGGCCTCCGGCCCAGGGGCGTTCTGCGATGCCCCAGCCGCAGGCGTAGTGGCTGAGGGGATCAGGCTGGTGAAGAATTTGATAGAGCGGCGGGGCCAGCAGGGCTTTGCCGCCGGTGGCTCCTTTGAGGTGATCGATGGCAAAGCGGGCGTAATTCTCCAAACTGAGGTGAACGCGTCCAGCGGGGCCGAGGGAGGGGGGATTGTCAGAAGCGGGGCCGTTGGTTTCGGGAGGATGGCCGCCGGCGTCGTGCGGCCAGGGCTGGTCATCGGTGCCTTCCCTGCCGGCAGGACCCTGACCGGCGTTGATCCGGAGGGGGCGGAAGAGGCGTTTTTCAATCAGGGTTTCCCAGAGTTGGTGATCGAGTTTTTCAGCGAGGTGGCCGGCGATGGCATAACCGATGTTGCTGTAGAGAAAGGCACCGGATTTCAGCGTGGTGCCTGGGGGCGCGGCGGCGCGGAGGAGGTGGCCGCGTTGATCGGCCCGGGGGAGGGTCCACCAGTCCGGAAGATTGGCAGGCAGACCGGAGCGGTGCTGGAGGAGCTGCAGGACGGTGATGCCAGCGGCGGCGGGAGCGGCGTTCTGACAGGAATCCGGAATGAGTTTTCCCATGGTGTCTGCCCACTGGAGCCGGCCTTCCTGGACGTAGGTGGCGAGCAGGGTGGCGGTCATGGCCTTGGTCATGGAGCCGATGTGCCAGAGATCGGAGGTGGTGACTGGACGGGTGCCACCGGCTTTGCGGAATCCGGTGGCGGCCTGCGAGGTGATGCCTTTGAGGTCAAAGCGGGCTGCGGCGAGGGCGGGGACCTGGTGTTCCCCGCGGAGGGCATCGAGCTTTTTCGTGAGGGAGGGTTCTCCCGGAGCAGCGGCGCGTCCCGGCATGGCCGCCAGAGTGCAGGCCAGGGAGCAGAGGAAGGGGCGGCGTTGCATGAGGGTGAATGCAGGGAAGCCTGGGAGACAGGATGGGAGTTAGTCCTGACGGGTTTCGGCGAGGAGGGTGGTGATGAGTTCGCGGAGTTCCCCGGGCTGATAGGGTTTGGGAAGCACCGCGAGGAAGCCGAAGTCGGTATAGCGGGCCATGATGGGGTCATCGCTGTAACCGGAGGAAACGATGGCGCGGACGCGGGGGTCGAGCTGGCGGATTTGCTCCATGGCCTGGGCCCCTCCCATGCCGCCGGGGATGGATAAGTCCATGATGACCAGATCATAACAGCGGCCGCTGAGGAGGGCCTCGGTGTAGCGGGCGATGGTTTCGCTGCCTTCTGCGGTGGGGGTGACGTCGCAGCCGGCGGCGCTGAGATTGCTGACCATGAGTTGGCGGATGAGGGGTTCGTCCTCCAGGACGAGGACTCGTGGAGTGGCGGGCGGAGTGCCTGGGCTGGTGGGCCGGGTTTCAGCAAAAGCGGCGGCGGGTGGCGGCGCGCTGGCGGGAAGGGTGATGTGGACGGTGGTGCCGCTGCCGGGGGTGGATTGGATGGACAGGGTGCCGCCGTGGGCTTTTGTGATGGATTCACAGACGGTGAGGCCCAGGCCGGTGGCATTGGCCTCGCCTCGGGTGGTGAAGTAGGGCTCGAAGATGTAAGGCAGATTTTCCGGGGAGATGCCTTCGCCGGTGTCCGTGACTTCGAGGCTGAAGACGTGGGTGGAGGCAGTGGCTTCCGTCTGGTCAGG
>Ga0114967_10002125_pt1 | contig 16651 bp, 15 predicted proteins | sample M_130628_MF_Meta_FD_92639 | JGI IMG/M metagenome (GOLD analysis project Ga0114967, IMG submission 92639) | Freshwater microbial communities from Lake Montjoie, Canada to study carbon cycling - M_130628_MF_MetaG | ecosystem: Environmental > Aquatic > Freshwater > Lake | place: Lake Montjoie... | reverse complement strand
TAATCCGCTGTCGCTGATGTGATTCCTGCCTGCCTACATTCAGGACATAAAATCGTTTCCGGATCTTCCTGCTGGGTTTCAGGAGCCAGAAGAAATAATCGGTGACACAGGTCGTGCAGGCAGTTCACAAAACGGCTTGTGGTACGTCCTGAGTGGGCGCACTTACCAATTGGGTTTAATGCGTGATCCACCCGAACCGTCATCCTTTTGTCGAATACAAAACATTCACCCAACCAATGCTCGTTACCGAAGTGTTTGTGATAATTCACAATACCACCGTGCAATTGAAAGACTTTCTCAAAACCTTTGCTGCGGAATAAAGCGGAAGCTTTTTCACAACGAATGCCCCCAGTGCAATACATCAATACCGTCTTATCCTTCAGAGACTCCAATTGAGGAAGGTAATCCGGCAATTCTCGAAAGTTTTCGATTTCACAAGCCAACGCTCCCTCAAACATTCCGGCCTGAGACTCATACCGATTACGCACATCCACAAGGACGACATTCGGATCCCCTTCTATCTTTGCCTTCCATTCTGCCGGGCTCAAATGATTGTCCAAATCGGCTTTCAATGGAATGTCCGCTCCGAGAGTTACAATTTCAGGCCGCACCTTAATCGACAACTTGGGGAAAGTGTCCACTGCCCCCTCACTAATCTTAAATTCCATGTCAGTGAAGCGAGGATCATCCTTCATCGCTTCCATATAACGCACTACCGACTCACGCTTTCCAACCACCGTCCCGTTAATCCCCTCCTCCGCGATCAAAATGCGCCCCTTTAATTCCAGCGTCCGGCACAAGCAACGGTGCTCCGCAGCGAAGCGTTCCGGAAGTGCGATGGAAACGTATTTGTAATAAAGCAGAACGGGATATTCCGACAGCTCGCTCATTTGATTTAACACTTAATTCTTCAGAGACTTAACTACGTGTGCCGATTACTTTGCTTTGGGAAAGCTGTCCTTTAAGGGCACAGTGCGATTGAAGATCGGCTTCCCTGGCTGACTCTCTTTGGGATCCGTAAAGAAGTAACCAACCCGCTCAAACTGGTAATGAACCCCTGGAGCAGCGGCAGCCACCGAAGGCTCCACTTTGGCAGTCACGACCTCTAGGGCTTGAGGATTGAGGTAGTCCGTAAAGTTACCGTCCTCTCCAGCTGCTTCTTCAGGCTGTGCGACGGTGAATAGTTTGTCATACAGACGCACCTCGACGTCCAACGCGTGCGCCGCGCTCACCCAATGGATGGTTCCTTTCACTTTAGGGCGCCCTACAGGCTTTGCGCCGCGCCGCGTCGCATCGTCGTACGTGCAGCGTAACTCAACAATTCCACCGGAGGCGTCACGGATCACCTCTTCGCAAGTGATGCAAAACGCGTACTTCAGACGAACCTCACCACCGGGCACGAGTCTGAAAAAATCAGGCACAGGATTCTCCATAAAATCCTCTGCATCAATGTATAATTCCCGGCTTAAGGGAACCTTGCGCGTACCCGCTGAAGGATCTTCCGGGTTATTCACGAGCTCCACCTCCTCCACTTGATTTTCCGGATAATTGGTCAAAACGACCTTCAAGGGACGGAGCACCCCGTACACACGCAGCGCATTTCTGTTTAAATCCTCGCGCACACAATGTTCCAACAGGGCGAGTTCGCTGACCGAAGGAAACTTCGTCAACCCGACCGTCTCACAAAACGCACGAACTGCTGCGGGAGTGTAGCCGCGCCTGCGAATCCCGCTAATGGTGGGCATACGGGGATCGTCCCATCCAGATACAAAGCCCTCTTTTACAAGCGTAAGCAGCTTGCGCTTACTCAAAACCGTGTAAGTCAAATTGAGTCGGGCAAACTCCCGTTGATAAGGCTTAGCGGGCAACCCCTCGACATGGTCGATGAGCCATTCATAAAGCGGGCGGTGATGCTCAAACTCCAACGTGCACAAACTATGCGTAATCTCTTCCAGCGCATCGCTCAGCGGGTGCGCATAATCGTACATCGGATAAATACACCACGCGTCTGCAGTGCGATGATGGTGCGCCTTCAAAATCCGGTAAATGACAGGGTCGCGCAGATTCATGTTGGGCGAGGCCATGTCGATTTTCGCACGTAGGATTTTGGCTCCCTCGGGGAAGTCTCCGGCACGCATTCTGGCAAAGAGCTCCAGGTTTTCAGCGGGCGAACGGTCGCGAAAAGGGCTCGCAACGCCTGGGGCGGTCAGGGTTCCTCGATTGGCGCGAACTTCCTCCAGAGTCTGATCGTCGACGTAAGCCAGGCCCTTTTCAATGAGTTGAATCGCAAAGTGATAAAGCTTCTCAAAATAGTCACTCGCAAAATAAAGGTGGCTTCCCCAAGAGAAGCCCAGCCACTGCACATCCTCCTTAATACTTTCCACGTACTCGGTTTCCTCTTTAGTAGGATTCGTGTCGTCGAAGCGCAAATGGCAACGAGCGTGGGGCGCATTTTCCAAGGCGAGGCCGAAGTTAAGGCAAATGCTCTTGGCGTGCCCCAGATGCAGGTAGCCATTGGGCTCGGGGGGAAAACGCGTGATGACCCAGCCGCCGCTACGCTCGGCAGCGACATCGGCGGCGATCATTTCGCGGATAAAATCCTTGGGAGCGGAGACGGGCGCATCAGACATAGCACACGAACTTCCTCACGCTGGGGCGGAGAGTCAAGACGGAGAGAAGCATAGAGCGCTTACGGCGGCAGTTGGACGCACCTTTTTTTGCGTATAGCGGTGCTGGAAAGTGACGCGGTGATGCATTACATTAAAGGCATGGCGTCCCATTTTGTGCTCTACGATAGCGAGTGCTCGTTTTGCACTTTTCAGATGAAGGTCTTGCGGTGGTTGGATTGGAAGAACCTGTTCGACCTCGTTCCAGCCGCGGACAGCCGCGTCTCGAGCCTTGCGCCGCAACTGACTGCCCACGAGCTGAATGAGGCCATTCATTGCGTGAGCGCTGAGAATCAAATCCACCGAGGCGCACGGGCCATCCGATTTATTGCGATGCGTTTGCCTGTGCTCATTCCCCTTGGCTTGGTGCTGTGGTTTCCGGGGATCATTTTCATCGCGGAACGCATTTACGCGTTCATTAGCCGGAACCGGCAGTTCATCAGCCGCGCTTTTGGGTGCAAAGGGGCGTGTGCGCTGCTTCCCGATAGGCCCGTTGAGGTCAAACGCGAGGTTTGATCATTTGGGGTTGTACCCCAGCTTCCCCCAGTTGCGCTGACGCTTCCCCGCTTTTTCATTCTACTAATCTCCCAACATTTTATGACAAAACCGACTCTTTTGGTCATGGCTGCCGGAATGGGCAGTCGTTACGGCGGCCTCAAACAAATCGATCCCATGGGGCCCGGCGGAGAAACCATCCTCGACTATTCTGTATTCGACGCCATGCGCGCCGGCTTTGGAAAAGTAGTGTTCATCATCCGACCCGACTTTGAAGCAGCATTCCGCGATGGCGTGGCGGCGAAATTCGAAGACCGCATTCCAGTCGAGTATGCTTTCCAAACCCTAAACCGTTTGCCGCAAGGCTTCTTTGTGCCAGAAGGACGCGATAAACCGTGGGGAACAACGCACGCGATTCTCTGCGCACGCGAAGTGGTCAATGAACCTTTCGCGGTAATTAACGCAGATGATTTTTACGGAAAGAATTCCTTTGCCGTGTTGGCGCAGCACCTTCAAACCCTGCCTCTAGATTCCCACGCGTATTCGATGGTTGGGTTTACACTCAAAAATACCCTCTCGGACTTCGGCTCTGTTGCGCGCGGTGTTTGCAAAACCGACGCCGAGGGTTTCCTCACGGAGATCTACGAATTGATGCGTATCGAGCGCACACCCGACGGTGCACGGCATACAGACGAAGCCGGCATCGCCCACGAACTGAGTGGAGAGGAGCCCGTTTCGATGAATATGTGGGGATTTTCACCTTATCTTTTCCAACAGCTAGGCACTTTGTTTGAGGAGTTTTTGGTGGAGCACGGAAAAGAGCTCAAGAGCGAGTGCTACATCCCGCTTTCTGTTGGCCAGCTCATCCGGCGCAAACTTGGGACATGCAAGGTGCTGCCGACGAACTCGACCTGGTTTGGAGTCACGTACCGCGAAGACAAACCGATTGTGCAAGCAAGCCTCGCCAAGCTCACGGATGAGGGACATTACCCTAAAAACCTTTGGGCTTAGAAACCGCTACGTTCCGCTGGGAAGGACGCCACTTTTTCAGGAAGCAGCTCAAAAAAGCTTCGATTTGCGAAGCGTGAGGAACTTGGCGACGGATGCTACTGCGCCATTACGTGCCCCGAGTATGTCCGTAAAGGTGCACGTGTAACCGATCGCAAAAGCGGTAGCCGCTTTGTTTGCACCACTCGGCCAGCTCCAAACTGCTTGCGCGCACCCCAGCGGACTCCACGCCCTCGGGCATGAGCAACACTTTGTGACGCGGTACGGCGACGGCCAACTCCGCTAAAAGCGCCTCTACTTCTTCAAACTCGCCCCTGCTCCCCACCACAAACTTCAACTGATAACGGCCCGCACGCAACCATTGGCGCAGCACCTCGGGCTGCAAACGCGTCTCTGCGTGGCGAGTGCTCCAACCCTGACCAGCGCGCTCTGGTGTGGGGTTCGACCCCGAAAGCTTAGGGCTGACCGACGCTAGGTCGTACTCCAGTGTACCCGGAGCGATTGTCCCCGCGGTCTCGATGGTTACGTGCCAGCCCGAGCAGCGCAACCGGCGCGAAAGTTCAGGAAGATCCTGCGCTAGAAGTGGTTCACCTCCTGTGAGAACGGCGTGTCGAGCTGGAGAAAAGGAAAGCACGCGCTCGAGGATTTCGTCCACCTCCCAATTACGTCCCTCGGGAGACCAAGACGCGTAAGGCGTATCGCACCACACGCAGCGCAAGTTGCACCCGGAAGTTCGCACGAAAACCGACGGCACCCCAGTCAGCTCTCCCTCGCCCTGAATGGAGTAAAAGATTTCAGAAATACGCATGAGAAATTACAACGTCGGCTTCGTGGGAAGTGGCTTCAAGCTCGCGTAAACAGTGGGATCCTCGACCCCAGCCAGTACAAACGCCTCACGGCGCTCCACACAAGTACCGCATTCTCCGCAGTGCACCTCGCCGCCAACGTAGCACGACCACGTCCGCGCGTAGTCTACGCCAAGCGCGACGCCTCTGGAAAGAATCGCCGTTTTATCCATGTGGATAAAGGGGCGCAGAAGATCAAGTTGGGCGTAGGTTCCAAATCGAATTGCAGCCTCCATCGAAGCCATAAATTCTTCTCTACAATCTGGATAAATGGCGTGATCCCCCGCGTGCGCCGCGATCACCAGTCCCCCTGCGCCCACGCTTTCCGCAAAGCCCGCCGCAACCGCCAACATGATGCCGTTACGGAAAGGAACGACGGTTTGGCGCATGGACTCTTCCTCGTAATGTCCCAGAGGAATGGGCGCGCCACCCTCCAACAAAGCGGAGGTGAAGTGCCGGGCCACAAAGCTCAAAGGCAACACCTCGTGCAACACCCCCAGTTGCCTCGCATGCCAAGCCGCGCACGGCAACTCCCGCCCATGATGCCGCGCTCCGTACTCAAACGATAGCGCTGCAACAACTTCCGACTCGGCAGCCGCTTCATAGAGCGCTGTCACCGAATCCATGCCGCCGCTAAGCAACACCACGACCCGCCGACGTTCACTCATTTTCGCTTGGTGCCCTTGGCTGAGAGATGCTCGGCCTCCACGCTCACACTGATTCCGCCGCGCGCCGCGAATTCACCCAGCACCTTCATGCGCCGTGGTTTGCAAGCTTGCACCAGGTCTTCCAAAATCCGGTTGGCCACTTCCTCGTTGAATGCGGCGCAGTTGCGATAACTCGACAAATAAAACTTCAACGACTTGGTCTCGATGCAGCGCTTGTCCGCCACGTACTCAATGTAAAGAGCGGCGAAATCAGGCTGACCCGTCACGGGACATAGCGAGGTGAAATCGTCGGATTCAAACCGAATCACATAGTCGCGTTGAGGATAGCGGTTCTCAAAAGTCTCGAGAATTTCCGGCGAGACAACGGCCGGAAAATCCGCGCCGGACTTTCCAAGAAGGCTTAAACCGGCGGGCGCCGGGGTGGTTTTGGACTTTGGCATCTGGTCACACTAGAGCAAGGCGTGTGAAAGCTGAAAGACCGGATTCAGGGACAGATCGGTGGTCTTGAGACCCTAATCGGCTGAGCGCTCGCTGTGATCTACCTGACTCGTCTTACGACCGCGCCAGCCACAGATCCCGCGCTTGCCCGCTGACTCGATAAACTGCCAGAAGTCGGACGCCTCCACACCCCATTTTCTGGCTCTGGCAAGGTCCAGCGCTTGAGCGAGATTGTAACCACGGCGGTAGACCCAACTGAAGGCCTCCTTTATTTCCGAACGTTGTTCCCCGGATAATCCCGATCGCTTGAGTCCGACCACGTTTAATCCCACCACGGCATTAAGACCCGAGGCCATCATAAACGGCGGCAGGTTTTTGCTCAGACTCGTGTTACCTTGAGTAATCGAGAGCCGCCCTACCCTGATGAATTGATGCACCAAAGTACCTCCCCCTAAAAACGCTCCATCCCCTACCACAGTGTGCCCACCCAGCATCGTCCCATTGGCAAGAACCGTATGGTCTCCCAACCGGACATCGTGCCCCAAGTGCACCCCGACCATTAAAAAATTGTCATTCCCAACCACCGTCGCTCCACCTGGTTGCGTTGCTCGGTGAACGGTAGTGTGCTCTCGAAAGCGGTTGCCATTTCCAATGTGCACAAAGCTTTCCACACCCGGATCAAACCGCAAATCCTGCGGTTCCGCCCCCAAAACAGCACCGGCACCGACAAAATTCCGAGCCCCCATACGCACATGACGCCCCACCAAAGCGTGAGCCTCCACGATGCACCCCTCTCCTAGCACTGCACCGTCCTCCACAATTGCATACGGTCCAATGCGCACGTCAGCCCCAATCTGGGCGTTTGGCGCAACGATGGCGGTGGGATGTATCATCCTCTCACTTAGTTCGATTCATCCCGCCAATCAACCCTCAGATTGCGGTGCGATAAAATCCTCAGCCAAACGCGCCACGTGCAGCTTTGTTCGAGAATGCTGCAAGCCGCCAAACTCGCGCTCCAAACACGCCGGACAAATCCCGTGGCTGAAATTACTTCCGGTATGGGTGTGCAAGTAGTTTTCAACCTGCTGCCAGTAATCGTCGTCATCTCGGATCCGTTTACAATACATACAGATAGGTAAAAGTTCCTTCAATATGCGAATCTGACGTGCATAATCTAAAATTCGTTCCGCGACACGCAAACGCATCGAAATCACTTCTCGGTCCAGCGGTTTAGAAAGGAAATCATCCACCCCAGAATCCATCGCCTTGCGGAGGTTCTCACGCCCCATATTGATTGCCGTGAGAAGGATGAAATAAGTGTAGTCAGTCTTTGCTCGGCTTCGCACACGGCTACAAAGACCAAGGCCATCCACCCCCGGCATCATCCAGTCGCTAATAATAACGCGCACAGGATCTGCATCATAAAGTTGCCAGGCCTCTTCACCGTTACCAGCTACGAGCACGGTGTGGCCTTCATGCTCTAGACTCAGCTGCAGCACCTTAACCGACACAAAGTCATCCTCAGCAATTAATATTTTCATCTTGAATGTTTTTATTGCGTAAAGACGCCGCCAACAAAGCGATACGGACTAGATCGTATTCTCGCAAAATCGCCTCAGCGCAGTCTTGGGCAGACGCGAGATTCTGAGTATTTGCCGCGTGCTCGGCACGCGTACACGCACTTACGAGAAATTTGGCTCCGAAATTCGCAGCGCACCCCCCGAGCGTGTGAACCGCCTGCGCCGCAGCAATGAAATCAACAGCGGCGAGAGCCTCACCTAGAGCGAAGGTCAGCTCTTTTCCGGACTGGATAAACTGCTCCACCAAAATAACAAGCAGCGCTTCACCCTCCGCGCCGCCTAGTTCTCGCAACCTCGCCAGCGCCACTGGATCTACTGCTTCAGCACCTACGATCGCCTTACGAGGGTTTGTGGGAACGCGGGCTAACACATCCATCAATTCTCTTTCGTTTAACGGCTTACTAACGTAATCGTCCATCCCTGCCGACAAACACTTCTCGCGATCCCCTTCCATCGTGTTCGCTGTCATTGCCACAATCCAAAACGGGGGCCTCTCGCCCTCTCTTCGCCGAATTTCCCGAGTAGTCTCGTACCCATCCAGTTCTGGCATCTGACAATCCATCAGAACGGCGTCGACCTCCACCTGCTCCAAGGCCGCTAGCACTTGGCGCCCGTTTTTAGCGAGAAACGAAATGGTGTGCCCCGCGTTCGCAAGCTGATGCCGTATCACCGATTGATTCACACTGTTGTCCTCCGCGACTAGCAAACGCAGCCCGGTTTGAACCCGCGCCCGCCGCCCGAGAGCAGAGCATGCCTCTTGCGCCACGCTCGCAGCCGGTTTGCCCGCCACCCAAGCCACCAGTGCATCCGTACGGACCGGCATTGTGAAGAGACGCGTACAACCGCAACGCAGCTCGGAATCCAAAAGAGCCTCTCGGTTGAAAGGGGCCAGCACACCGACCTGCGCCCCAAACCCTATCAGACTCACCAGCGCCGCAATTCCCACCACATCCGCACACCACTTTTCGTCCATCAACACATACAAACTGCTGCTACCCACGCTTTCCCATAGCCTGCACGCCTCCAAAAGTTCCCCAATATCCGCCACCTCATCCACACGCGCTCCTGCGGCCTTCAGCGCAACCGATGCGCCTCGCATCGTGGCAGCGTAAGGCAGCGCCAACATCACCAAACAACCCACAAGCACCGGATGCGCAGTTGGCTGTATATTAGGCGAGACTTGGCCAAACTGCGCGGTAAACCAGAACGTGGAACCTTGGCCGGGTGTGCTTTTGACTCCCATTTCCCCGCCCATGCGCTGCGCCAACTGCTGGCTAATGGCAAGTCCCAGCCCAGTTCCCCCGTAGCGCCGCGTCGTGGAGCCGTCCGCCTGGGTGAACGCCTTGAAAAGCCGCTTCTGAGCGTCCATCGAAATCCCAATCCCCGTGTCCCTGATGTGAAACCTTAGAAAAACTCCGTCAGACTTTAGTGGCGGCGCCTTCTCGACATAGCACTCCAACACAACCTCGCCTTTGTTCGTAAATTTCAGGGCATTTCCCAATAAATTCATCAAAATCTGACGCAACCGCCCCGGATCACCCACAATTGTCTGGGGCACGTTTTGTTCCACTACCAAAGCCAGTTCCAGCCCTTTGTGCGCCGCGCGTTCCGCAAATAAGCCGAGCACGCCACCAAACACAGATTCCAGATCGAAAGCGATCTCTTCAAAAGTGAGCATACCCGCCTCTATCTTGGAGAAATCCAGCACATCGTTTAGAATGGTTAGCAGTGCATCAGCGCTCGTGGCAATGGTTTGCGCAAAATCTCTTTGCCGAACTGAAAGCTCCGTTCCCAAAAGAAGCCCCGCCATACCAATGATCCCATTCATAGGCGTACGAATCTCGTGGCTCATATTGGCGAGAAACTCGCTTTTGAGCCTAGCCGATTGAATCGCACTGTCCCGCGCTTCCTGAAGTTGGGCCTCGGCGGTCACGGTGCGCGTCACATCGACGCCAATTGCACCCACAAGTACCTTTCCAGAAGACAACTGCAGAGGAAAACGTAGCACCCTCCAATAAACACTCTCTCCGGAACTCAACTGAAACTCCTCCACCACTCGTCGGGCAATTCCCTTGTGGAGCACGTCCACTTCAAGCCCCTCCACTTCGAGCGCCTTAGACTGGCTCACAAGCTCCTGATCCCTTCGCCCAAGCAGCCCGGGGATCGGGTCGTTTCGCAACTCCTCATAAATCCGGTTTACTAGCACGTAACGCCCCTGCTCGTCCTTTATGTAAACCATAGCCGGAGCGTTTTCTACAAATGCGGAAAATCGCTCCTCGCTCTCCTTGAGCTCCTGTTGCGCGCGGCGACGCTGTGAGGTGTTGTGCATCACCGCAAGCAAGCGCCCCTCCCATCGGAGTTCGCCCGCCTCTTGGGGGAGCGCCGCAAGGACCACCTCCCACCACTGCACACCGCCCTGCTCAGTCTCCATGGCCAAATCTAGCGTCACCACCTCCCCCGCAGCGGCACGCTCCAAGCCTGAAACCACCCGGGCCTGCCACTCCGGCAACCACCATTGCTGCCAATGCTCCCCTGACCAGCGCCTTACACCGCCCCCACCTAAAGCGGCCAGCCCACGTTTACTGATAAAAACCACCCGCCCAGTTTCATCCAATAAAACGGCACATTCTGCGCTGTGTTCCAATATTCTCGCCTGAATACGATCGGCGCATTCCAACCCGGACTCCGCACGCATCGAACGTGCTGTTGCGCGCAGAAGCAGCCCCATAAGTGCAAGCGCAGAGACACCTTGGAGCAAGGAAATCACTCTTAAAGAGACACCTCCACGCTTATCTCCATCCTGAATCTCGGCTATTTCAAACTCCAATCCCGTCGGCCCGCTTCCCTGATTCCGCAGAACTTTTAATTCCCCATGCCTCGCTTCAAGGTCGTCGTGCAACCGCGCCTGCAGTTTTCCCAATATTGTCCTCTGCTGAGCCTGCTTTTGATTCTGCGCCTGAACACTCTTTTTGCCTGCGAGCGATACCCTCTCAGCATCCTCTGCCAACAGGTGCACAGACGAAGTCTTCCGCCCAGCTTGTAAGGCCTCTTTAAGGCTCTCGAAATCCTCCTTCCAATCTGGTTCCAGCTCCTGCGCGCCATTAATGAGCCCCAATGTTTGGGAATCCGCCACGACAGGTCCCAATTGGAGCACTTTTTCCAATTTAAAGAGTAACGCCTGCATCTCTAAATGCCGCGCAAGAACATCCGCCCATAACAAGCGCTCGTCCTTCCGTTGGTTCACTCCGCTTACCAACAAACTAAGCTGACTGCTCCAATCCGCAATTTGCTGCTCGGCCCATCGTTGCCCCACACGATCCAAGTCCACCCATTGCTGCCCGGGAACACTCCAAGTCCACAACGCGCCACCTAAACTTGAGAGAACCAAGGCCGTCCCTAGAAATTGAGTGTGTTTCGATGGGCTCATAGGGAGATGCGGAACGCCTACGTTCGGGACTATGGCTGAATCGCCCTGAGACCTTTAAAAAATGCATCATTCCCACAAACCGCCTTCCCTCAAGGCTTAATGAATGCCCTTGAAATGCAGCACTCTCCCCAAATAAAAAACCCCTGTCCCGCATGGCGGCGACAGGGGTTTAGAAAAAACTAAATGGCCAGTTACTTTACTTTTGCCTTCAAATCTTTTCCGGCTGAAAATCTCACCACCTTGCTCGCCTTGATCTTCATCTTTTGACGGGTGTTGGGATTGACTCCAACTCTCGCCTTACGGGTGGCGACCTTAAAGGTTCCAAATCCGACGAGTTGGACTGCATGATCTTTCTTCAATCCTGATTTGATACTATCAATGACGGCGATCACGGCTCGTTCTGCTTGAGCTTTCGTGGAATCATGACCAAGGGACTTTTGCACGGCATGCACTAATTCTGCTTTATTCATGGAGGGGATGGTAGAGGTTGTGTCCGACGCAACACTCTCGGGATTAATCCGAGAAGAACCATCGGACGATGATGGAATTGCCACATTGCGCCCTTCGCGTCAACCTAGAATCTTAGACAAGCCTTCATTCCCGCACTTTCCGATTGTCGCCACCCTCAAACCACGGCCAACTGGCACCTGCAACCGCATGCACCTCGACCAACGCATCCGCACCTTCTCCACGAAAACGCCGACGCTCGCTCGCGACACCTACGTCGCGCCCGGGTCAGTTCTCGTAGGCGATGTTACTTTGGGAGAGCACTCAAGCGTGTGGTTTCAGGCCGTGCTTCGGGCCGACCTTCATTCCATCACCATCGGTGCTTGTTCCAATATTCAGGACGGAGCAGTGGTTCACGTCGCAGACGCCTATGGCACCCGGGTAGGCGAACGGGTCACCGTTGGTCATTGCGCCGTGCTTCACGCATGCACCATCGGTGACGAGGTCCTCGTGGGAATGAATGCTGTGGTTTTGGACGGCGCGGAAGTCGGCGCCCGCTCAATCATCGGCGCCAACGCGCTGGTGACCTCCGGGACGCGCATTCCTGAAGGCTCTCTGTTTTTGGGCTCGCCCGGAAAAGTCGTGCGAGCCTTGTCCATCGAAGAGCAGGCCGGACTGGCTTCGTGGGCCGAGCGCTACGTCGTTTTGGCGGAGGCCTATCGCAAGGGACTTCCAAGCATTATACTACCTCCAGTCGCTCCCATTCCCGTCGCCTAAAATCCTTACGCCCCACGCCGGACACCCCCACTTCTGTTCACCGCTCATTCCAGCCCATCCCAATGAATACCACTTCGCTTCCCGAGTCCCTCCTTCACGTTCTGCAAACCGCCCCTTTATCCGAGTCGCTCCAAGCAATTCTGACGCAATTCGGTTGTCAGGCCGGTACGTGGCACACTGCAACCGACGGTTTACTCCACTTGAAAGCCTCGTGTCACATCCCTCCAAACGTGCTCGCTTTCATTCAGGAAGTTCCTTTTGGAAAAGGAATTGCTGGCCTTGCAGCAGAACGGCTTGAACCCATTTCATTGTGCAATCTCCAGACCGACGAATCCGGTCAGGCCCGCCCACAGGCCAAGGCCACCGGAATGGAGGGCTCTTTAGCGGTGCCGGCTTTGGATGAACACGGCCACCTCTTCGGCGTGCTAGGGATCGCCAAGGCGCAGGCCCATGATTGGAGCGATGAGGAGAAAGCAGCAGTGCGACTTGCGGCCGACACGTTGGCAAGGCGTTAACAGACGTCAAACGGCCACTGAGTGACGCGTATTGAGACGCTTATGGAAACGCTTATTCCGTCAGCTTTACCGCAATAAGCTTGGTCGCATCCTTGGCAAAGAGAACGCCGTTGGAATACGCGGGTGAGGCCCACGTCTTGCCCACGAACTGAGCGCGCCCACGTTCTTCGTAGCCGGCTGGCGTCGCGCGCACCAAACGCAACTCGCCTGTTGAATCCAAAACCAACAGCCCGTCGTTCACCGCTGAAATGCTGGCGTAGTCCCCTAGCCCCGGTTCCTTCCAGCGCTCTTCCCCTGTGGCCGCATCCACGCAAACCAACTCGCAGCGGTTACCCGGACCGGGAGAATACAGGTTCCCCGCCACCTGAATCGGGCTGGAAATCACGACCTTCATCCGCGAATTTTCCCAAAGCCGCTCAGCTTTGAAAGCGCCGCCTTCCGCCGTGATTTTAAACCGGATCAATCCGATGTTCGTGGACGTGACCGTGACCGTATCCCCATCCAGCACAGGAGTTGCAGCATGACGTTTTGCGCCCGTTTTGAGAGGCTCGCGCCACAGCAATTTTCCCGTGGCCGCCTCCACTCCCATGAGTGCGTCCGCCGTGAAGTGAACCGCTTGGCGCACTCCAGCAAGCGTTCCAACCATCACACTGGAATAGGCAGTGTTGTCGGTCCCAACAGCCCAAAGCTCGCGTCCGGTTTTCTTGTCGAACGCAATCAATGTGCCCTTCGTCGTAGAACCAACGGGCACGAAAATACGATCCCCATCCACAGCTGCCGACCCATTGTTCCCATGACGCCGGGATGCGGTTTCTTTAGCCTCTGGGTTGTTGCTCTTGTTCCCAAGCCAAGTGGCTCCGTACTTTTCGCCAAAACTCACCGCCCAAATTTCGCTACCGTCCTTAAGCGAAAGACACCGGAATTCTCCGCCACACGACTGCACATAAACTCTATCCTCATCGATGATCGGTGTGCACCGAGGCCCTTCGCCGTAAGCATTTTGAAACTCCACCATCGGCCCCACCTTCGTTCGCCAAAGCTCCTTGCCGCTCGTGGCCTCCACACAATGCGCGGTTTCCTGAGTGTCTACGCCGTCCATGAAAACCAAACGATTCTGGGCAATCACCGGGGAGGACTGTCCTGGGCCTACCGCCAACTCCCAGAGCACTTTAGGTTCCTTGGGTAAATTTTGCAGCACAATGCCAGAGTCCACCACAGAGCCGGCCCGATTCGGTCCCCGCCACTGAGGCCAGTCCGCACCAGAGCCCGTCAAGGGAAGTTGCACCAGAAATAGACTCAATGCCAAATAGAACTGGGGGGAAGCTTTCATCCTCATTTTCTTTATACACTTCAAAGAACCGATCAAGCAGCAGCTTTCCAATTCGCACACACCGCCAATCAGCAAAAAGCACTGAAGACCTCGCTATAGTTTCCCAACTGCTGGAGGCCTTCAACACACCGCGCCGTAAGCTTCCACGTAAAGCCCGTAAAGGGAATGAGAACTCGCCATATACAGGCGATTATTTTTCGGCCCGCCAAACGTCAAGTTCGCACATCGCTCCGGCAGCCGAATAAAACCAATTGGCACGCCCTGTGCGTTAAAAACTTTCACTCCGTCGAGCGCTTCCGAATTTGCCGCTGGACTGCCATTGCTGCCCCATCCGCACCAAAGATTCCCTTCCGTATCAACCTTGAACCCATCGATGGACGCAGGACCATCGGGATCAATGAGCTTTGTTTGGTTCGATAACTGACCATCCGAGGCGACATCGAAACGCCAAATCAGCCGACTAGGCTTTGCCCGCGACTCCGCGATGTAGAGGCGTTTTTCATCTGGCGAAAATGCAAGTCCGTTTGGCCCATTGAGCTCTGTAGTGACCAGCTCCAGCGCTCCATTTGGAGGAATCCGATACACAGAATGCGGCAACTCCTGACTCGCCTCCTCGCCCTCCCAGCCCCCAGAAATACCGAAAGGCGGGTCGGTGAACCAAATCGTCCCGTCAGACTGGCAGATCACGTCGTTTGGAGAATTCAGCCTCTTTCCCAAATAACGGTCCGCCAACACGGTGACTTTGCCATTATACTCAGTGCGCGTAACGCGGCGGCCCTGATGTTCACACACGATCAGTCGCCCCTGTCTATCGCGCGTCATCCCGTTTGAAAAATTAGATGGCTGGCGAAACACACTGAATGCGCCACTGACCTCATCATAACGCATGATGCGATTATTCGGAATATCGCTCATTAAGAGGAACCGACCATCTCCAAAATACACGGGTCCCTCGGCCCAGCGCATGCCGGATGCCAATTGTTCCACCGTACTGCTGTAGATACGGATCTGGGCGAAACTGGGATCCAGAATCTCCACCGCGGGATCTGGGTACCGTTGGTTAGGCTTAAACTCAAAGTTCTGAGCGTGCACAAAACGGGAAGTCACAGCGGCCGCCGCACCTGCAAACAACTGTCTCCGCGACATGTCGGTGTTTGCTAGGGATTGAGTCTGATTATTCACGAGACTTTTGGTGTGCGATTGATTCCAGAGGTTAGGCAACTTCACTGGCGATTAAAAGGGATTAGATATGATGAAGCTTCCAATGCTGCGCACGACTTTTTGAGGCATTTTGCGATGGGGACTACAGGCAAACCTGTAGATTTAGGAGAAGGAAAATCGCACACTGATTCCCCACCCACCTTGACAGATTCCCGTAAAACCAGTAAGCTGGGTTTATGAAAACGACTATTGATCTCCCCAACGATCTGGTACGTGAAATTAAAATCCGCGCGGTGAACGAAGGCCGCAAATTGAAGGAGGTCGTGACCGACTTGCTACGCTTTGGACTGGAGCAGGGTGCTCCCTTTTCCAAAGCCTCCGCCCCTCAAAAGGGTAAAATTGCGATTCCCTTCTTTCCCACGTCCCCAGATGCGCCAGCCACTCAGATGAATATTGACGCACTTATTGCTCTTGAGCAGGCCGCCCAACTGGAGGAAGACCATGCCCGCCGTTAGCCTGTACGATACGGGCGTGTGGCTGGCTCTCGCCTTCTCAAGTCACCCGTTCCATTCAAAAGCATGCGAAGTTTTTGAGCAGGCAGATTCACGCAATCCAGCTGCATTTTGCAGGGCAACACAGACTAGTTTTCTGCGCCTCCTAAGCACGCCCACCATTTGCAGCACCTACGGGCTAAACCCAATCACGAACCGTGAAGCGTGGGCAAAATTTGAGGAGCTTTTGGCACTCCCGCAGGTTTTTTGGCTACCAGAACCTGATGCAATAGAGAGCGAGTGGAAGCAGTGTGCTGCCATTGGGAGTCCGTCGCCGAAGGTCTGGATGGATGCTTATCTTGCGGCATTCGCAATTACTGGCGGGCTGAATTTTGTGAGTTTAGACAAAGATTTCATTCGGCTCCAGTCTCGCGGTCTCAAACTGGAACTGCTCTCAAAAGTGCCGAAATAATTGAATAACCTTTTATTCCACCCATCGATGAAACGCATTTTGGCAGCTTAGATTTTGTTCACACACTCTGGGCAACTCCGGTCGCACGGCCGAGAACGAGCACGCGGATCGGCCGCTCGTTTTCCTTCCCCTCACCCGCAACTCAAGGCGCAGTGAGCCACTCCAAGTTGAAGCGCGCGAGGGTGAGGCGTCCGCCCGCGAAGGCTGCCAGTCCGGGCGCCAGTCCCTGAACTTCCCCACTGCGTCCGTAGAAGCAAAGAATCGTGCCAGAATGAGTGACGGCGATGTCCGAATACATACTCGCACCGGGCTCGATCGTCTTGTTGACAGG